>Ga0209066_10002406_pt1 | contig 22703 bp, 19 predicted proteins | sample All_14_2_FD_187198 | JGI IMG/M metagenome (GOLD analysis project Ga0209066, IMG submission 187198) | Freshwater microbial communities in response to fracking from Pennsylvania, USA - Allegheny Zone_MetaG_DW_15 (SPAdes) (version 2) ... | reverse complement strand
TCACAGGCGGGCGGGGTAGTTGGCTGCGCCTGGGCCTGGGCGGGCAGGGCGGCCGGCGACAGGCCCGATTGCGTGCCCTGCGGCAGTGTGCTGAGCACCGTTGCGGTGGTCGTGATGCCGGGGGAGGAGCCGGTCAGCACGGCGGGCTGCGCATTGGCTGCCTGTGTCGCGGGCGGGGCGGACTGTCCTGCACCACTCTGGCCCGCCGCGGCGGTCCCTGTTCCGGTCTGGCTGGCGAGCGCAAGGCCCAGCACCGGCGGGGGACCCGCATTCTGCAGGGTCAAGGTCACGTTGGAACCCGCCGGCCAGGACAGCGCCGCCTGCAGGGCGAACTGGCCCTGGGGCGTGGTCAGCACAGTCTGGCCAGCGGCATTGCGGCCTGCGATCTGCGCCTCCAGGCTGGCATTCTGCCCGCCCAGAACCTGGGACAGGGCGGCGGGCAGGGAGGGTAGGGTGACGGTCAGGTTCTGCGTCGGCGCGGAGGCGGGCTGTGCCGGTATAGCGGTCGCAGGGGGTATTACCCCCGTCGGTGCAATGGCCATGCGAACTCTCCATCTTCTGACGGTCCAGCAGCCTGCCAAAGACCCGTCAGCGCTTCTGCGCCCATGGCAATCATAGCATGCAAAAAGCGATCCGGCGGAGCGGGAAAGCGTCAGCCCGGATCGGTAAGCCTGGCCGCGATCGCTTCCACATCCTGCGCCGCGTCGCTGGAGGGGGAACGGGCCAGCAGCGGCATCTGTGCGCGGATCGCGTCGCGCACCCGCTGGTCGCGGCGCACCACGCCCAGCAGCGGCGGTTCCCGGTCCAGGAAGGTACGGCAGGCCTTGGCCAACGTCTCATAGGTCTTTTCGGCCTTGGCCCGGCTTTCGGCCATGTTCACCACGATGCCGATATCCCGGTCGTCGCGCCCGGCCAGGGCGACCTTGATCAGCGCATAGGCATCGGTGAGCGAAGTGGGCTCGTCGGTGACCACGATCAGGCAGCGGCCCGATGCGGCGGCCAGCAATTGCACCGAGCGATCCACGCCCGCACCGACATCGACCACGACCCGGTCATAGCGCTGGGACAGGGCCTGCAGATCGCCGATCAGCCGGGCAACGCGCGGCATGGGAAGCACCGCCATCTCGCCGGTGCCGGATCGGCCGGTGACCACGTCGAACCCCGTTTCGGCATGATGGGTGACGGCCTCGCGCAGGGAAATCCTGCCGGTCAGCGCCTCGCTCAGATCGCGGTCGGGGATCAGGCCAAGCTGGATATCGACATTGGCCAGGCCCAGATCGCCGTCAAACAGCAGGATGCGGCCGGACTGCCGCGCCAGGGCATGGGCCAGCGTGATGGCGAACCAGGTCTTTCCCACACCGCCTTTGCCCGAGGCGATGGCGATCAGCTTGGGATTGGGGGGCGGCAGACGCTGCGCGCGCTCCTGCGTGTCGCTCATGACAAGGTCTTCCTCTCGCCCGCCAGGGCCATCAGCAGTTTCGCCAGGGCCTGGGCATCCAGGGGTTCCAACCCGTTCGCCAGGGTCGGCCTGGGGCTGTAATCCGCCAGCGCCAGCTCGCAGGCATCCGCCGCTGCAAGGATCGCGCCCAGACGCCGCGCGATATCCAGCCCCGTGGCAATCAGCCGCTTCGGCTTGGCGGGGCGGAAGGCGCGCGCGATATCGGCCGCCTCCTCCGCATCGCGGGCGGCACCCAGCACCAGCACCCCATCCATCGGGCCGACATGGCCAAGCGCGATGACCGGTGCCAGCTCGGCCAGGGCATAGGGATTGACGCCCGGCGTGTCGATCACCACAAGGCGATCCGGCGAAATCCTGGCCAGGGCGGCGGCCAGCCCCGCCTCGTCGCGCACGGCAAAGAATTCCGCCCCGATCGTTTCGGCATACAGCCGCATCTGGTCATTCGCCCCCAGACGGACCGGATCGGCCGAGATCAGCGTGGTCGCTGTCCCCGCCAGGGTCGCCCGCACCGCAAGCTTGGCCGCGACCGTGGTCTTGCCGGTTCCGGGCGGACCCATCACCAGGATCGGCCGGCGATGGGGGCCCTTGGGCAGGGGTTCGAAGCGCAGGCTGGCCTGCAGCCCGGCGGCAAGGGCCGCATCCTCGCTCGCATCCGTCTGATCTTCCACCGCGCGCAGGATGCGGTCGATCAGCCCATTGGGCAGGCCATGGCGTTCCAGCAGGCTTGCCAGGCTTTCCACCATATCCTCGGAAGGGCCGGCCATTGGCGGGATGAAATCCTCGCCCGCCGGGCTTTCCACCGCGGCGGTAACGCGCACGCCCTTCGAGCCTTCATCCTCATGGGTGGCGACGATGATCGCATCGGCCCCCATCTGGCGGCGGATCTGGTCCAGCGCGGCCTGCAGCGTCGGGGCCTGGATCGTCTTCAAGCGCAAGACCGGCTAACCCCCATGGATCAGATCGCATCGACGGTGCGGATGCGCACTTTGGGATGGATTTCAGCCTGTGACATGACCACGGTCACCGGTCGGAACCGTTCCACCACCGAACGGACATAGGGGCGGATATGCGGGCCGGTCAGCAGCACCGGGGTTTCGCCCGCCATGGCCTGGCGTTCGAAAGCGCCGCGGACCTTGGTGATGAATTCCTGCAATTGGCTGGGCGCCATGGCAAGCTGGCGGTCCTCGCCCTGGCCGACCAGGCTTTCCAGGAAAGCCTGTTCCCAGTCGGGCGACAGCGCGATCATCGGCAGCACGCCTTCGGCATTCAGATTGGTGTTGCAGAGCTGCCGGGCGAGGCGGGAGCGCACATGCTCCGTCATCTGGGTGATGGACCGGGTCGTGGCGGCCGCTTCGGCGATGCCTTCCAGTATGGTCGGCAGATCGCGGATCGACACCCGCTCCGACAGCAGGTTTTGCAGGATGCGCTGGATATTGGTGACGCTGATGGTGCTGGGCACCATGTCGTCCACCAGCTTGTGCTGGGCCTGCGGAATCTGTTCCAGAAGTTTCTGGGTCTCGGCATAGGACAACAGGTCGGCCATGTTGTCCTTGATGATCTCCGTCATATGGGTGGTGACCACGGTCGAAGGATCGACCACGGTCAGGCCGCGGAACATCGCTTCTTCGCGCTGGCGTTCCTGAATCCAGACGGCCGGCAGGCCGAAAGTGGGTTCGACGGTCGCCTCGCCGGGCAGGGTGATGCGGTCGCCGCGCGGGTCCATCACCAACAGCATGTTGGGGCGGATGTCGCCGCGCCCGCATTCGATTTCCTTGACGCGGATGACATAGGTATTGGCGGCCAGCTGCAGATTGTCCTGAATGCGAACGGCGGGCATCACGAAGCCCATCTCGCCGGCCAATTGGCGGCGCAGCGCCTTGATCTGGTCGGTCAGGCGTTGATCGGCACGGGCATTGATCAGCGGCAGCAGGCCATAGCCCAGCTCCAGCCGGATCAGGTCGATCTGCAGCGCGGTGGAGATCGGCTCCTCCGGCGCGGGGCCGGGGGCGGCAGCGGCGGCGGCATCGGCCGCCTCGCGCATCTCCTTGCGATCCTTCGTCCGGCCCAGGAAGAAGGCCGCCAGCCCGCAGGCCACGGCCATCGTCATGAAGGGAAAGAAAGGCAGGCCGGGGATCAAAGCCAGCATCAGCAACAGGGCGGAGGCGAGACCGAGAGCTACCGGGTAGTTCGACATCTGGCCGAACACGGCCTCGTCCATCTGGCCGGATACGCCCGCCTTGGTGACGAGCATGCCGGCCCCGATCGAGACGATCAGCGCGGGGACCTGGCTGACCAGACCGTCGCCGACGGTCAGCACCGTATAGGTCTCACCGGCTTCCGCCAGCGTCAGGCCCATCTGGGCGGTGCCGATGATGATCCCGCCGATGATGTTGATGAAGGTGATCAGAAGCCCCGCCACGGCATCGCCGCGCACGAATTTCGAGGCACCATCCATTGCGCCGAAGAACGAACTTTCCTGCTCCAGATCCCGGCGGCGCTGGCGGGCCTGATCCTCGTTGATCAGGCCGGAGGACAGATCGGCGTCGATCGCCATCTGCTTGCCGGGCATGGCATCCAGGGTAAAGCGCGCGGCGACCTCCGCGATACGGCCGGCACCCTTGGTGATGACGACAAAATTGATCAGCACCAGGATGGCGAAGACGATGATGCCGATGACATAGTTGCCGCCCGTGACGAAGACGCCGAAGGCCTGGATCACCTGGCCCGCCGCATCGGTGCCGTTATGTCCTTCCGACAGGATCAGCCGGGTGGAGGCGACATTCAGCCCCAGCCTGAGCATGGTGACCAGCAGCAGGATGGTGGGGAAGGAGGTCATCTCCAGCGGGCCGCGGATGAAAATGACCACCATCAGCACGATCACCGAAAGCGTGATCGAGACCGCAAGCGTCAGGTCCAGAAGCCAGGTCGGCAGCGGAACCAGCAGCAGGGCCAGGATGAGGACGATGCCGACCGGCAGCCAGAGGTCGGAACGGGTCAGAAAACGCCCGGCCGCGCCCATCGCGCCGCCACCGCCGGCGGCGTTCGGGCCGGCAGCTCCAGCTCTGGCTTCGTTGGTCGTTTCAGCCATGCTCTCGGTCGGGTCCTATCCGCCTTGTTCTCCGCCCCTTAAGGCAGCCTGCCTCAGGACGGCAAAGGAAAACCCGCATCCTGTCTCACTCGACACTCTGTTCCGATTCGCCCGGTGCCGGGACGGGAAAGCCTTCCTCGCCATACTGCTTCAGCTTGTTGCGCAGGGTGCGGATGGAGATGCCCAGAATATTGGCCGCATGGGTCCGGTTACCCAGGCAATGGCTCAGCGTATCCAGGATCAGTTCGCGTTCCACATCGGCCACGGTGCGCGGCGCGAAGCCGCCGGACGGGTCATTCTGGGACGCCGCCTGCGACGGCCGGCCGACCAGGGCACCGGCGGCAAGCTGTCCCGCGCTTGCCACCGGTTCGCGCTGGATGGCGGCGGAGCGATAGCTGGTCAGCAGGATTGCTTCCGGACCGATTTCCGGGCCGTGGGCCAGCAATACGGCGCGATGCATGGCGTTTTCCAGCTCGCGCACATTGCCGGGCCAGGGATGGCTTTCCAGCAGGGCCGCGGCTTCCCGCGACAGCGGGCGTTCCGGGACCCCGTTCAACTCGGCATATTTCTTGGTGAAATGCTGTGCCAGAAGCGCAATGTCCTGCGGGCGTTCCCGCAGGGCAGGCAGTTCGATGCCGACCACATTCAGCCGGAAATACAGATCCTCGCGAAAATTGCCTTTGCGGATATGCTCTTCCATGTCGCGGTTGGAGGTGGCGATGATGCGCACATCCACCTTTACCGGGGAACTGCCGCCCAGCCGGTCGATCTCGCGCTCCTGGATCGCGCGCAGAAGCTTCGCCTGCAGGCGCACATCCATTTCCGAGATTTCGTCGAGCAGCAGCGTTCCGCCGCTGGCTTCCTCGAATTTGCCGATGCGCCGGGCGATGGCGCCGGAGAAAGCGCCCTTCTCATGCCCGAACAACTCGCTTTCCAGCAGGTTTTCCGGGATGGCGGCACAGTTCAGCGCCACGAAACGCCCCTTGGCGCGGCGGGACTGGGCATGGATATAGCGTGCCATCACCTCCTTGCCGGTGCCGGACTCCCCGGTAACCAGAACGGAGGCTTCCGAAGGCGCGATCTGGTTGGCCAGCTTGATGGTGCGCGCCATGACCGGGTCGCGATGGATGATGGCGTGGTCTTCCTGCGCCACGGCCTCCAGCACGGCCGCGATCAGGTCGGCATCCGGCGGCAGGGGGACATATTCCTTCGCCCCGGCCTTGATGGCGGCCACCGCCGCATCCGCCGACGTGCCCTGCAGGCCGCAGGCGACCACCGGGGTGGAAAAGCGTTCGCGCTTCAGGCTGTCCACCAGCATGCCCACCTTCAGGCGCACATCCATCATGATCAGATCGGCGCCACCCGAGCGCATCACCGCCATCGCCTCGTCAATGGAGGAGGCCGCAACGACCTGCACGCCCTTCTTCATGGCGATCTGGCTGGCCGTGGTCATATGGCCTTCAAGGGTTCCGACAATCAGTAGACGCATGGCAAGGGCCTATCCGAAATAGTCTACCCGCTTGGAGGCGGGCAGAATGGTGTTCAGCAGCATTTCAAGACGACGCGGGTTTTCCTGGCGCGCGATCGACGCGGATGCCAGGACATGCAGATGCCGGATCAACATGTCTTCCGCCGCGTTGCGCTCCAGCTTGGAGGCAAGCGGGATGAACAGCATGTTGGACAGGATCGCGCCGTAGAAGGTGGTCAGCAGCGCGACCGCCATGGCCGGGCCGATGGTGGAGGGGTCTTCCAGATTGCCGAGCATCTGGATCAGGCCCACCAGCGTACCGATCAGCCCCATGGCCGGGGCGATTTCGGAGGCGCGGCGCAGGACCGAGACGGAGCGGGACTGGCGCTGCGCGAAGCTGTGGACCTCACGCTGCATGATGCGTTCCACCTCGTCGCCCGGTGTGCCGTCGACCACCATGTTGATGCCCTGTTCCAACAGGGGCTGGCCTTCCAGGGCAGGGGCATATTCCTGCAGGGACAAGACGCCGCGATAGCGCGCGATCTGGGCCAGTTGCAGCAATTGCAGGGCGGCCTGCTGCGGATCGCGGGACGTGTGGAAGATCGTGGTGCCGATCCCCTTCAGGGTCTGCACCATATCGCCCAGCGAATAGCAGGCCGTAGTGACGCCAAAGGTACCGCCAAGCACGATCAACAGCGAACGGGCATCCAGAAATGCAGCCGGGCTTCCATCCAGCAGGATCGCCAGGATGAACAGGCCGAAGGCAATGCCAATGCCCAGAATGGTGGCCAGATCGACGGTGCGGCGCACGGCGATCTGCGTCAGGGGCCGGCGCTGTGCGTTGGCGGCTTCCTGTGCTTGGCTTTCGGTATCGGTCGCCATGAATCGCGGCCCAGCCCCTCTGTCTGTGTCCCAATGTCGGACGCAGGACCCCTCAGCCCTGGCTGCGGTCCGACTTGATGATTTCCGTCATGGTGACGCCCAGCTTGTCTTCCACGACGACGACTTCGCCGCGCGCGACCAGGCGGTTGTTGACATAGATGTCGATGGCCTCACCGACCTTGCGGTCCAGTTCGATCACGGCGCCACGCCCCAGTTTCAGAAGCTGGCTGACCTGCATGCTGGCTTTGCCCAGCACGGCGGCCACCTGCACCGGAATGTCATAGACCGCCTCCAGATCGCGGGCCCCGGTGGGCACGGCCAGATCGGCCGCGCGCGGGTCAAGCGCCTCGCCCAATTCGCCGTCTTCCAGCTCCTGAAGCTGCAAATGGTCGTCCTTGTCACCCGCCATGATCAGGCCTCCTTCTCGTCATCGGACCCGGGGGCGGAAAGCGCCCGTGGCCCAGCCAGCGCGTCAGCCCGCGCACGGGCGCCCGCAATGGCGGAATTCAAGGTGTCCAGTGCCTGGCCCAGGCGGCGATCGGCGCGCCCGTCGCCCCAATCCACCGAAATGTCGGACGGGCCGCAGCTCGGATCGGGCAGGACGCGCAGGCGCCCCTCATAGCCCGCCATCCGCGCGGTCTCTTCCAGCCGCTCGGTCAGATCCTCCGCGCGCTCCGGCGACAGGCGCAGCGTGATGGCGGCGGCGGACAGCATCATCTCCAGCGCATTGGCCAGCACGGCGCGTATTTCTTCCGCGCCATGCTGCTGCGCCAGAACCGGCATCAGCTTTGCGAAGCTGCGTTCGGCCAGATCCAGGCAGGCAGCCTCCAGGGCGGCATTGTCGGCATCGCGGAAGCGGAAAACCTGCCCAAGCTCGCCAGCCAGCATCGCCATCATGCGGACGGTTTCCTCTTCCCGCTCGGCATGGGCTTCGGCCATGCCGGCCTGACGGCCTTCCTCGAAGGCGGCGGCCTTGGCGGCCGCCAGCTCCTCCTCGCTGAAGGTGGGGGCGGGCGGCGGTTCCGGCTCGGGCGCAGGGGCTTCGGCGGCGGCCTGTTTCGCCTTGGCCTCCGCTGCCTGGGCCGCGGCCGCTGCCGCCTTCCGGCCCGAACCGCGATCGAAGCTGCGGTCGAACAGGAAGGGTTTCGCCCCTGCGGGCGCCTTCGGCTTGGTCAGGGTTTCGATCGCCATCCGCTCCACTTTCCGATCAATAGATCAACTCGTCATCGCCGCCACCTTCGGAGATGACGATTTCGCCCTTGGCCGCCAGGTCCTTGGCCAGATTGACCATCTCCATCTGCGCCTCGTCGACGTCGCGCAGTCGGATCGGACCCAGGGCCTGCATGTCCTCGCGCAGGATCTTGGCCGCGCGTTCGGACATGTTGGTGAAGAACAGCTCCTTGAGCTGATCGGAAGACCCTTTGAGCGCGATGCCGAGCTTGTCCTTGTCGACCGAGCGCAGCAGGGTCTGCACCCCGCCGGGGTCGAGCTTCAGCAAATCCTCGAAAGTAAACATCAGGGCCTTGATCCGCTCGGCGGAGTCGCGGTTGCGTTCCTCCAGCAGCGTCATGAAGCGGTTCTCGGTATTGCGATCCAGCGAGTTGAAGATTTCCGCCATCATCTCGTGGCTGTCGCGCCGGGCCGTGCGCGCCAGATTGGTCATGAACTCGTTGCGCAGGGTACGCTCGACATCGTCCAGCACTTCCTTCTGGACCGACTCCATGCGCAGCATGCGCATGATGACTTCCATGGCGAAGCTTTCCGGCAGTGAGGCCAGAACGCGCGATGCGTGTTCCGGCTTGATCTTGGACAATACCACCGCGACCGTCTGCGGATATTCATTCTTCAGATAATTCGCCAGAACGACCTCGTTCACATTGGCGAGCTTATCCCACATCGTGCGGCCGGCCGGGCCGCGGATTTCCTCCATGATGGAGGCGACGCGATCGGCGGGCAGGGCCTTCTGCAGCAGCCGTTCGGTCGATTCATAGGAGCCGACCAGCGAGCCGGTGGAAGAAATCTGTTCGGCAAATTCGACGAACAGCCGTTCCACCAGATTGGAGGAGACCGTACCCAGATTGGCCATCGTCTGGGAGAGTTCCTTGATCTCCTCGTCATCCATATAGGTGAACAGCTTGACGGCGTTCTCCTCCCCGATGGCGAGCACCAGGATCGCGGCCTTTTCAGGCCCTGACAGCGATCTGAAATCCTCGCGAACGCGCATCGTTCGATGGTCCCCTGAACTCTTTCCGGTGCGGGCCTAGTGCCCCTGGCCTCAGCTTTCCTGATACATCCAGCTGCGCAGGATCGAAACCGCCTCTTCCGGATGTTTCTCGATGATCTCGCCGATTTTCTTCATCGAGGAGGCCTTCACGCGGCCTTCGATATGGGCGATGTCGATCATGGAATCGAAATCGGTCTCTCCTTCCATGCCTTCCATGCCCGGCAGGGCGGGGACGGGCAGGCCGGTGGTCTGATCGGTGATCATGGCCATTTCGCCCGCGCCGGAATGGGCCTCGCGCGCGGCGGCGATCGATTCCAGCACCCGCGACAGCAGCGGGCGGACCACGACCAGCAGGATCAGGATGACGACGATGCCGATCAGCAGCGGCTGCAGCAATTGCTGGATCTGGTTGAATGTCAGGCCGAACAGCAGCGTCTGTTCCAGATCGCCCAGATTGGGCAGATCGGCGAAACGCTGATTGGTCAGGGTCACCACGTCGCCGCGGCTTTCATCATAGCCGACGGCGGCACGGACCATGGCGGTCAGCTGCTCCATCTCCTCCGCCGTGCGGGCGCGATAAGCCTCCCCCTCCTCGCCGGGGGTGCGCACGCCATCCACCAGCACTGCCACCGACAGGCGCTTGACGCGGCCGGGCGGAACAATTGTGTTGGTGCGGGTACTGGAATTCTGGAAATTGGTGACTTCCCGCAGCCCGGTCGTCGTTTCCTCGGTACCGGTGCCGCCGGTGCCGCTCAGCTCATTTGGCGCGGGCAGGTTGTTGCCGACCGAAACCGGGTCCTGCATGCCATCGCGCGAGGAGGAATCGTTCTGGTCCGACGAGGTGGAAACCACCACCTGGCCGTTGGGGTCAAAGACGTTCTGCTCGATCACCTGCTGGCTGAAATCCATGTCGGCGGTGACTTCGGCGCGCACGCCGCTATAGCCGACCGTGGACCCCAGAATTTCCTCGATCCGCTGTGCCAGACGCGTCTCAAAGGTCTGCTGCAGTTCCATCCCGGACTCGACCGTCTTGTCCTGCGTGCCATTGCCGCCGCGCGACAGCAGTGTGCCCCGGTTGTCGAGAATGGAGATGTTGTTGGGGTCGAGACCTGCCACGGCAGAAGCCACCAGATGCGACACGGCCTGCACCTGCTCCCGGTCGAGGCGGGTGGAGCCGCGCATGTTCAGCAGGATGGAGGCGGTCGGCGGGCGTTCGCTGCGCTGAAACAGTTCGCGTTGCGGCAGCACGATATGGACACGCGCGGAGTGCACGTCGCGCAGCGTGGCGATGGAGCGTGCCAACTCCCCCTCCAATGCGCGGACGCGGCTGACCTGCTGCTGGAAGTTGGAGGCGCCCAGCGTTTGGTCGCGGTCGAAGATTTCATTGCCGATCACGCCGGAGGAGGGCAGCCCCTGCTGAGCCATTTCCAGGCGGAGCGCGTTCACCTTGTCCGCCGCGACGAAGATTTCCTCGCCATTGGCACGCACTTCGAAGGGTTCGTTGCGGTTCGCCAATTCGCGCTGGATCGACCGGCTGTCGATGGCATCCAACCCGCTGTAAAGCGGCGCCAGATTGGTTGTGCCCATCTGGGTTGCGACAAACAGCAGGGAGGCGAGCAGGGCAATCGCCACCACGGCAATGGCACCGAGCCGGGCCGGACCCAGATTCCGAATCGTATCGATCACGCTGTTCACGAATCGCTCCCTCGAGCCCCTGTTCCTGCCGCCCGGGCTCCTGCACTGACCAATTCGCCCGGATCGCCGAAACCCCGGCCGAAGATCCAGTTCCTGTGCGAATCAGTCCTTGCATGCGTAGAGTCCGACTGATTCGGACCATATCGTGATGTGCAAAAAAAACAAAGTCAAAACTCGGCAAATTTTGCCGGGTTGCTTAAAAAGCGATTAAAATCCAGGCAGGTTCGCCAAAACTAAACAAGGAGAACCCTTGCAGGCTCTCCTTGGCTTTGCTTGCGAAGTCTATGCGCCGCGTCGAAGTCGACGCCGGGCCTTATCGCGACGAGGGAAGGGCGGTTATTCCGCCGCCACGGTTTCGCGGTATTGCTGCACGCGGGTTGCACGCAGCCCGTTCACACCGAAGCGGGTCGCGAGTTTTTCCCAGCTGCGATATTCCTCGGCGGAGAGGCCGTAGCGGGCACAGGCTTCCTGCATGTCCAGTATGCCGAAGCGCACGGCTGCAACGACCTGCGCCTTGCGGCGGGGGACCCAGCGTTTCGTGCCGACATCGGGAAGGTCAATGCCTTCCGCCTGAGCGAATGCTTTGACGTAGTCGATCGAACCCATCTTCCTCTCCTCCGCAAGCCCGTCTCTTGGGAGCCGACCTCGGTAAGGATAATAGACACAGTTTCAGTAAAATTTTAGATAAATTTCTTCACAAATTTCGGGATTATCCCTAACCAAATGTTAACGCGTGGTAAGTTTCGTTAATATGACGGGTCCGCAACGGCTGCGTCCCGAGGCCGATCTGACCCCGGGACGCCTGCAAAGCCGGATGATCAGGCCCCGGCGGGAGCCAGGACTACGCTTACCGCTTGATCCGGATCAACTCGTCCAGCAATTCATCGGCGGTGGTAATGATGCGGGTATTCGCGGAATAGGCGCGCTGGGTGATGATCAGATTGGTGAATTCGTCGGCGATGTCCGTGGTCGAGGCTTCCAGGGCAGAGGGCGCAACCAGCCCCGCGCCGCCGGTGCCGGAGATTTTCGCAACCGGATTGCCCGACTGGTCGGTCTGCAGATAGACATTGCCGGTCCGCGGTTGCAAGCCGTTCGGATTGTTGAAGGTGATCACGGGCACCTGAAACAGCTCGCGCTGTTCGCCATTGTCGAACAGGGCGGTGATCACGCCTTCCTCGTTGGACGTGACGGCCGAGAGCGAACCCGACTGCTTGCCGTTCTGCGATACCGTGTTCACCACGCTGGGCGAGTCGAACTGCGTCAGCCCATCGGAATTGGCGACGGTGCCGAAGGTCAGATCGAGCGTGACCTGATCGGCCGTGGTCCCGACGGTCGCGTCGTGATCCAGGGTGAAGCGCAGCACCTGCGAGCCGGTAGCGCCGTTGGGATCCGCTGCCACGGTGGAGGCGACCGCAGCGGAGTTGCTGGCCGAAAAGTTGCCCAGCGTGCCGTCGGCATTGAAGGTGACCGAACCCATATTGGCAACCGTGGTGCCGGCCAGCGCGGCGCCGTCCCAGAACTGACCGCCGCCGGTGAGCGTCGCGGAAATGTCCCAGGTATTCGGTGAAATTGCCGGATCAACCTTGGTGAAGGTCAGGCCGACCGTTTTGGTGGTGCCCTGGCGGTCGAAGATCTGCAGCGAGACCGTATAGGTGTCGCCGGTGGCCGCTGTGGTGTTCAGATTGGCGCTGACCGAGCCTTCCGTCGTGGCGATCGGTGGGGAGGAGGAGGCCGCCACATTGACCGCGTTCAGGTTGGTGAGCACGTTCGTTACCTGGAAAGCGGTACCCGTCGCATTCGGGGGATATCCCAGCAGGAAATAGCCGGCGGAGTTGACAAGGTTGCCCTGTTCGTCCGGGCGGAACTGGCCCGCGCGGGTGAAATAGATATTTCCGGAGGGTTCATAGCGACCGGTCGTGGTGTTGAAGCTCACCTGATCGGTCACTGCGAAGAAACCGGAGCCGCTGATGCCCAGATCGGTGGAGGTGGAGCTTGCCTGCAACAGCCCCTGCCGATCAATATCGCGCCCCACGGTGGAGGATACGCCGCCCGGCGAATAGAAATTGCGCGAGGAGGCGTTGGTGACCAGGGTCGCGAAGCGGGCGTTGGAGGTCTTATAACCCACCGTATTCACGTTGGCGATGTTGTCGGAGATCATGCCCAGAGCCTGGCTCTGAACGAACAGGCCGGACACACCGGAACGCAGGGCACCGTAAATACTCATCCTACCATCCTCCAAGGAGCGGCGCGGCGTCGCGCCCGGCTAAATTCCTCAATGCATCATTCGCGCCAGCCGGCGCGGCGAACCGGTCGGGTCTCAACTCTGCTTCACGGACAGGACATCGCCCAGTTCGACCAGCAGGTTTTCCATGCGCAGATAGGTTTCCCCGTCGATATACTCGATACCCGTGACCTTCGATGTGGTCGACTGGCTGACATCGATCTGTTCCTTGTCCGCATTCACGGCGGTGATCTTGGTCGTGTAGACACCGTCCTCCAACTGCTCGCCATCCTTGCTGACGCCGTCCCAGGTCAGGTCGTGCACGCCGGCCTTCTTCTCCAGCGCCTTCTCGTAAACCAGCTTGCCGTCGGCGTCGTAGACCTGAAGCAGGGTGCCGGTGCTGGTTTCGGGCAGGTAGTATTTCATGGATGCCGACCCGTCGGAGAGGACGACTTTCTCGCTGGCGATCTCGACTTCCTTGCCCAGATAGGCGACAGCCTGGGTGCCGATGGTGTTCTTGTTGGTTTCCAGCAGCTTTTCCAGATTGGAGTTCTGGGCGATCTGCTGTTCGACGCCGGAGAACAATACCAGCTGATTGGTGAATTCCGCCGTTTCCATTGGCGACAGCGGGTCCTGGTTCTTCAACTGCGTGGTCAGCAATGTCAGAAAGGTCGAGAAATCGTCTGCCAACCCGGTCGCCGAGGAGGAAGAATCGGTCGCCCCGTTCGCGGCATTGGCCAGTCCGGTAAGACCACTGATATCAGCCATGGCTTGGGTCCTTTCCCACAGGGCGCTCAGACACGCACATCAAGCCGCCCGTTGGAACCGGCGCGAGCCAGATCCTGGGGGGGCGTGAACTGCGGCATGGGCGGGCGCTCCTCTGCGCCGTCGGGCGTGCGGTTTCCCTGCCAGCCGGGCTGGCCGCCAGATTGGCCGCCCTGGTTCTGTGCCTGGGCATCGCCGCCGCGCAGATTGAACGAAAGGCTGCCGGAATCGGCCTGAAGGCCGGCATTCTGCAGCGATTGCAGCAGGCCGCGCGCATCCTGCTTCAGCATGTCCAGCGTCTCCGGCCGCTCGGCGGAGATGATGGCGGTCATTTTGCCTTCCTTCATCTCCAGCTTCACGTCGATGCGGCCCAACTCCTCCGGGCTCAGCTGAATGGAAATCTTGTCATTGCCCTGACCAACGGCGCGGTTGATCTGCACCGCCACCTGATCGGCGGGTGTGGCGGGCTGATGCGTCCGGCTTGGCTGCTGGGCGGCCGTACCGGCCCGCGCCGCGCTGTTCGACGCCTGGCCGGTGACGGCGGCGGTGGATGTCAGGCTCTCGCCGCCGATGGTGGAGACGGGCTGCTGGCCATTCTGCGTGGCGGGGCCGGTGGTGGTCCCGCTGGCATTCGCATTGGACAGGGCGGCCTGGAAGCCGGTCGGGGGCGCCTGCGGGGTTGGCTGTGTCTGGCCGGCGGCATCCTGCGGCTGGGCGCCGGAATTGGCCTGCGCCTGCTGCTGCGCCTGGGCGCTCTGTCCCCCGCCCTGGCCGGTCTGGGTCTGGGGCTGTCCACTGCGGCTGGCGAAGGCGGCAAGCTGGGCGGCGGGGTTGCCCGCACCATCCGGCCCCTCGGCCCCTGCCAGCGGCTCGGTGCTGCCATCGACCGGCGTGGCTGCGGTCTTCTGGGATTGTGCGGCCATGGCTGTCGCGGCGCTGAGGGCCGCGCCGGTTGTCGGGCTAGCCTTTTCCTGCACGATCTCCGTCTTTACCTTCACACCCTCCGGCATGGAGGATGCGGCGGCCTGCCGGGCGGCATCAGCGGCCACCCCATTGCCGGCGGCGGTGTCCTGCACCGCTGTCGTTGCATCGCCGGCGTTCTTGGCGGTGGCCAGGCCCGGGCGATTCTGTTCGGCGGTCTGGCCCGAATTCTGGATCTGCTGGGATGCCGGGTCCTGCGTTTGAGAGGCGGGCGTCGCCGCGGGAGCCGCGTCGCCGGTTGCTACCGCGCTACTGGAAACCAAGCCGGGCTGGCGCGCGGCGCTGTCCGTGCTGCGACGGGCGCTGTCGTCGCTGCTGGCGGTGCTGTCGTCGCGCCGGTTGGAGGCGCCGTCGGCATCGCGCGATCTGTCCTCCCCATCCAGGGCCTGGCGGTCGCGGCCCCGGTCGCGTTCCAGCGGCTCGGCGGCCGGGGTGCTCTGGCCAGAGGGATCGGCCTGCTGCGGGATGGACAGGCTGATATCCGCACGCTGGAAGCCCATGGCGCCGGGCTGCATCTGCGCCAGGATCGCGGCGAAATCCGCCAGGGCGCCGGTTTCCTCGCCGAGGCTGCGCTTTTTCGAACCCGACGACCGGGTGTTGGTCTGGGCGGTGTCCAGAAGAGCAAGAGAGTCGATGCTCATGAACGCTGGCTTCCTTGGTGTGGGTCGGAACTGCCTGCTTCCTCGCAAGCGGCGGGCCAGAATGCCGGAGGCCACCAAGGCCATGAAATTAAGAAGATTTGTCGTCGCCCAACCGTGCCCTTCGGCTTTGGCCGCGGGTTGGCTGGCAGACTCTGCCCAGCCGAAGCGGCAGATTCTGTCAGGCCTGCCGGTCAAGGATTCCGGGCAAGGGATGGCTTTGAGTGCGCCGATATGGAAAGGCCCGCCCCTGCCGGAGAGGGCAGGGCGGACCCGATTACAGAAGCTGGAAGGGCAGGCTGTATCAGACGGAGCGGTCCAGCACCTCGGAACTGCTGCCGGTCAGGCTGGCCGTCTGCGCTGCCAGGAAGTCGAGCAGGTTTTCCGAGGGAATACGCTGCAATACTTCTTCGGTCTGCGGCGTCAGGATTTCCAGGAATACGCGCTCGCGCTCAACATCATAGTCGATGCGTGTCGTCAGCCCCTTGATCTCCAGATCCTGGATGGTCGCGACCGAGGGTTCGCGGGACCCGCGTTCCTGCCGACGCATCGCGTCTTCTTCGCGCGCATTGGCAGCCGTCGGATCGGCTGTTGCCGTCACGACCTGATCGGGCACGGCCTGAATGGTCTGGGTGGCACCGACCTGATTGGTTACGGTGGTCTGCTGCGATGTCGGTTGCTGCTGTGCCGACTGCGTTGACAGCAACTGGGCGGGAAGGGTGACTTCCATGGCTTTCACTCCGGTTCTAGCTTCTGCGGTCCAGACACGTGCATCAGTGCGTGGGCCAACCGGGTTGGGGTCGGCCCTGCATCACAACACCCGGATATTCTACCCGGTGACGCCGCCATCAACGCGTAAAATACGCACAAAACACCCGAAAATGCAAGGGTGCGCCGTTTTCGGGTTGCGCATCTGCGGAAAAAATCCATTTCAGGGCGCAATGGAAGCTCGGCCTGCGCATTGGGAACGGGGGGCGGGCTGTGCGGATTCGGGTTGGCGGCGAGGTGAAGTTAGCCCTCTTCATCGGCAGCATGCCTCTCCTGCGATTGCAGGAAAGCGTCAGGAAACCCCCATGGAAACAAATGCTTGCTGATCATCCCCGGTCGGCCTGCATCCCTGCGGCTGCATTCGCGTGAGGAGGCGGGGCGGGCATGGCTGCGTGCCCCATTCACTCCTGCGCTGCCGCTAATTTGAAATTATTGGTGTCGGGTCTTTCACTCGGGCGAAGAAAGGCACTATTGTCCCCAATCCGAAGTTTGCGACGGTGCCTGACGATACCGAACCAAACGCGGACCCGAGAAGGACACCAGCAACCATATGATTTCAGTATGGGTTTCGGATTTTGGTTTGGTGTGGAGCGTTGCTGCAGCAACCACGCGAACGACAAATCGAGCATGCTGGTCTGAAACGCGACTTTTGAGCCCATCCGGAGCGGACGATGCCCCTGCGAATTAAATTGCCGGCCAAGGAAAAAATCATCATCAACGGTGCGGTGATCGAAAACGCCGGCGAGGCGACCACCATCGTCCTGCACAATCGCGCTGATATTCTGCGGCGCAAGGAAGTCCTGACGGAACAGGACGCCATCACCCCCGCGCGGCGGGTGTATTACGCGCTGCAATGCGCCTATCTGTTTGACGGCGAACGGGATGGCTATCTGCAGATGTTTCGGCGCTTTCTGCAGGATTATGTGGAGGCCGCGCCCAGCGCCGCGGAGATCACTCACACCATATCGGAGGCGGTCAAGGCCGAGCGTTATTATGATGCCCTGCGCCAGACGCAGGATCTGATCCAGCATGAGAATGATCGGCTGGAGGCGGTGGGCGCCATCCCACCGCGCGACGCGGCCGCGACCGGCAAATCCAAGGCCAGGGGATAGGTTCGGGCGGTTCGCCCTGGGACCAGCCGGTCAGACGGAGGTGTCGGTTCCCGACGACAGCACGGGCGGAGATCCCTGAGGATATTGCCCTGTGGGCTCCAGATTGGCCGGCGTCATCCCTTCCCCCGGATTGCCGAGCAGGCCGGCGCCGATCTGACGGTTGATGTTGATCAGGGTCGTCAGGGCAGAAGCATCCGGATTGGAGAGCAATTCAGCAGAGCGACGGTCTACGAAATTCGACAGGCTCAGCAGATTCTCGCGGATCGCGGTCGGGACGGTGCAGTCGGGGTCGACTAAAGAGGCCTGAATAATGGTCCAAAGCTTCCAATTGGTACGCACGACATGCAGGACGGCTTCCCGGTCCACAGGCTCGCCCTGCGCGGCCGCCATGCGACGAGCGAGCTCGATCAGCGCATAGGCTTCCACATTCTGCGGTGCCCCCGTATTGAGGGCCGTTTGCTGGCTTGCTGCGTAAGGATTGCTCATTGCACCCGGTTCGTCGTCTGAACTTACAGTCTGGCGAAATATTCTCTCTGCCTCAACGGTCATCCACCATTTCGGCAACCAAGACCTTACAAGAGATTCCTGAAGACAGAGTTAACCCAACTGCACGCGCCATTCCACCCTCAACTCAGAAAATTGATCAGCGAAAGATTTTCACGCCGGGCGATGGCGGCATAGGAAGCCTGGATCTGGGTTGACAGGGCGGACAGCACGACGGCCGCTTCCTCGGTATCGATCTGGGTCAGACCGGCCAGCGAATTTGCCGAAATGTTGATGAAGGAGTCGTGCCGGGCCTGGGTGTCCTGGAACTCGCTGATATTTACGCCGTTCGTCGATTGCATCTGGCGCAGACCCGTCAGGGCATTTTCGGCAAGCAGTGCCGCTTCGTTCACGAAGTCCACGCGCTGCTGTTCCGTCAGCCCGGTCTGCGTGGCTGATTTCAGACGCAGCAGCCCATCCACCAATTGCTGGAAGGCGCCCTCGGTGGCGGTGATGCCATAGTCCAGGGTCTGCCCGTCGTCGATGGTGGAGCGGTATTTCTCCCACAGAAAGGGATCGGGGGCCACGGCCGCGACGGCGGAGCCGGGGGCCGGGCCGGCATTCATATAGGATTGCTGGTTGGCCGGAGCGGCCGCGGCAGGCAGAGGGGCCGCATCATTGTATTGAATGACCGGAATGCCATTGGCCGTTTCCAGCGTGTCGCCGCGCCCCAGATCGTTGACACCATAGAGTTCCATATCGCGGATATCGCGAACCGGCTCCGTCGAATAGTTCGCGCCGGCAAAAATATAACGGTCGCCGATCTTGGTATTCAGACCGTTCTGCAATTCCAGCATCATGTTTTCGACCACGACCAGCGTGTCTTCGCCCCAGGTCACGTCTTCCGTGCGCGTCGGGTCGGTGGCCTTGATCAAATCCTTCGTCAGATCCGCGAAGCGCTCCAGCAGCACGTCATAGGACTCGGTGGTGAGCGCAACGATGTCGATCGCGCGGTTATATGCTTCCCGAGCCGAGATCGACTGTGTCAGATCGACGACGCGCTTGGCGTCATCGCCATAGTCCTTCAACTCGCGATACCGGAAGCCGGTGCTGACCTGATATTGCACATCCTGGAACGAAGACTGGCCGACGCGAACCTGCATCAGCGTCTGCGCCAGGGTGCCGGATGTCGATACGCGCGATAGGGCCATGACGGGTTCTCCAGTCTCCTGTACGGGTCGGACTTCTGTCGACCACGGTTGCGTCTGTGCGGCTTCCAGTTATTCAAAAATCATGCCATCGGCTTTGCGCGTGATCCCGGCCCCGTGGCGGCTGCAAAGCCGCAGCGGTGGTTGACTCCTCATCGCGAATCTTCGTTTGGTTTTCGAGAGTTCCGGCGGTTGGCACGATATATGCGTGCTCGGCCGTGACGAAGAACACTCGCCGGTCGGCGTTCGCGACCAGGCTCTGGTTTGAGGAGTGACACGACATGGCAGATATTGCCCTTACCTCCGCCCAGCGCTCGGCGCTGCTGACATTGCAGAACGTATCGGATCTGTCCGACCGGACGCAGACCCGCCTGTCGACAGGGCGCAAGGTCAACAGCGTCGTGGATGACGCCGTTGCCTATTTCCAAGGGAAGTCCCTGACCGACCGTGCGTCGGACTTCACCCAGCGCAAGGACGGCATCGACCAGGGTATTTCCTCGCTGACTTCGGCGCTGAACGCGCTGGAGGGCGTGGATAAACTCCTGAAGCAGCTCAAAGGCGTGGTCGAGGGCTCGAAGTCGCAGACCACGGCCGAGCGGATCACCGCCAATGACAGCTTCCGGGAGATCGGGACCCAGGTCGCCCAGCTGCTGGAAGACGCCAGCTATCAGGGTCTGAACCTGGTCTCCACGACCGGTTCGACGCTGGATATCGCCTTCTCCGTCCGAACCGCTTCGCGCATACAGATCAATGGCTTTGATCTGAACGCCTCGGTGCAGGGCTCGGCGAACTCCCTGTTCACCGGTTCGGGCGCCTCGGTGGTGTTCGGTTCCTCGCTGTCTTTCGTCGGTCTGACCGGCATCGGCGTGACGGTATCGAGCCTGACGGGCATCGGCATCGACAATTCGGCCATTTCGAATGCAGACAACGCCATTGCGGCCATCGACGCGGCCATTACCCGCGTCCGTTCGGTGTCCTCGCAGCTGGGTTCCAACGTCGCCATCCTGCAGACCCGGCTGAATTTCACCGATCAGTACGTGAACACGCTGGAAGGCGGTTCAGACAAGCTGACGCTTGCCGATCTGAACGAGGAGGGCGCCAATCTGGTCGCCCTGCAGACCCGCCAGCAGTTGGGCATCCAGTCGCTTTCCATCGCCGGACAGCAGCAGCAGGCCATTCTGACCCTGCTGCAGTAAACGACCGGTCCGTTTTTGCCCAGGGCCGGGGAGGCGACTTCCCGGCCCATTGCATTTCCGTAAAATGCCCGTTGACAGGGGCGGAGGGGCTGCGGTAAAAGGGCACCACGTCGGTAATTTGACGTGCCGCAGAATGCGGCTGACATAGATGGCAATCCAGAAAGGAACTAGCCATGGCTGAAATCGCCCTTACCTCTGCCCAGCGCTCGGCGCTCCTCACCCTCCAGAACGTTTCCGATCTGTCTGACCGCACGCAGACCCGTCTGTCGACGGGCCGCAAGGTCAACAGCGTGGTTGACGATGCGGTGGCCTATTTCCAGGGCAAGTCCCTGACGGATCGGGCTTCCGACTTCAACCTGCGCAAGGACGGCATCGATCAGGGCATTTCCTCGCTGACCTCGGCGCTCAATGCGCTGGAAGGCGTCGACTCGCTGCTGAAGCAGCTCAAGGGTGTTGTCGAATCCGCCAAGTCGCAGACCACGGCAGAACGTACGACCTCGAACGACACGTTCAAGGAAATCGGCACCCAGATCGCCCAGCTGATCGAAGACGCGAGCTATCAGGGTCTGAACCTGATCTCCACGACCGGTTCGACGCTGGACATCGCTTTCTCGGTCCGTACCGCCTCGCGCATCCAGATCACCGGTTTCGACCTGAACGAGACCGTGCAGGGTGCCGCGGATTCGCTGTTTACCGGCTCCGGCGCCTCGGTGGTGTTCGGTTCGGCCCTGTCCTTCGTCGGCATGACCGGCATTGCCGTGACGGTGTCGTCCTTCACCGGTTTCGGCCTGGACAACTCGGCCATCTCGAACGCCGATAACGCCATCGCCGCCATCGACAACGCCATCACCCGCGTCCGTTCGGTGTCCTCGCAGCTTGGTTCCAACGTCGCCATCCTGCAGACCCGCCTGGACTTCACCGATCAGTATGTCAACACGCTGGAAGGCGGTTCCGACAAGCTGACCCTGGCCGATCTGAACGAGGAAGGCGCCAATCTGGTTGCCTTGCAGACCCGCCAGCAGTTGGGCATCCAGTCCTTGTCCATCGCCGGTCAGCAGCAGCAGTCGATCCTGGCCCTGTTGCAGTAATAGCGGGCAGTCGGTTTCCAATCGACTGGAGGGGGGAGCCTTTGCGGGCTCCCCCTTTCGCATTTCGGGCTCGGCCGGCCTGTACCGCGAGGCGAATCTCGGCCTATTCTCGCGCTTCGCCAAGGCACAGGGGGCGGGCAGCAGCGGAGGGTGCGACATTGAGGGAAACAGCAGGATGATCGGCCAGCTGGCTGCGGGACATAGGGGCGAGGGCGCGGATCACGTGGCGGCGGCGCTGCGCGCCATGGCCGATCGCGATATCGATGCGGCCGAAGCGGCGCTTGGTGATCTGCGCCGGACACAGACCGATCCGGTTCTATCCCTGACCCTGAGCGCGCTGCTGCTGGTGCGGATGGGCGAAGTGTTTTCCGCGGTGGAGGTGTTGCGCACGGCCGAGAAGGCGCGGCCCGATGCGCAGGAAATCCAGGATATGCTGTCCATCCTGTTGGCGCGCCTGGGGCAGCAGACGGAATCGCTGTTTCACTCCAAAATGGCGGTGGCGACGATCAAGGCCTTTCCGGATTTCGATCTTCCACCGGATTGGCTGGGCAATTTTTCCGATGCGTTTCTGGGCATTACCGAACGTGTCCTGTGGAAGGAAGGCCAGCAGGCCCTGAAGGCCGGTCAACCCACGCTTGCGCGCCAGCGCTTCATCGAAGCCTCCTCGCTGGATCGCAATGATCCTGAGATCTGGTCCGATCTTGCCCGTACCTCCCTTGCGCAGGGCCTTGTGGTCGAAGCCGTACGCGCGGCGGAAGTGGTTGTGTCCCTGCAGGGCGCAGAGGCCGCCAGCCACGCCTTGCACGCACTCTGCCTGCGGGCGATGGGCCGGTTGGAGGAGGCCCGTGCGGCCGCCGGTGAAGCGCTGGCACTCGACCCCGCCAATCCGGATATCGCGGGCGGTTTCATTTATCTGAACGGCTTCGGGGCAGACGCCTCGCCTGCATCCGCCCGGGCCTTCGCCGAGGCCTGGCGCAAGGCGCATGGCCATCCCGACATTCAGACCGGCGCCAATCCGGCCCCGATGCGCGGGCGCGGACGGGTTGGCATCCTGTCTTCCGGCCTTAATGCCGGCGGCAGCCACGCCATGTTTCTGTCTACGATCGAGCAGGCGCTCTATCGCCCGGCCGACCTGATTTATTACGCGCTTGACCGGATGGAGGACAATGTTTCCCGCCGGCTGCAGCGTACCGCCTCGCGCTGGCTGAATCTGGCCGCGGTGGATGACGAGACGGCGGCCTTCATCCTGTCCAACGAGAATCTGGATTGCCTGATTGATCTGGATGGATTCCTGCCGGGCGGGCGTCCCGGAATCGTGGCGCGGGCTGATATCGCGCGGATCTGGTCGCCCTTCACCACGCCGGGCGCCGGTCCCCGGTTGGACGGGGCCAGCCTGCTTGATCCGTTCTGTCCCGCCACGGAAGGGG
>Ga0209066_10002405_pt1 | contig 22705 bp, 21 predicted proteins | sample All_14_2_FD_187198 | JGI IMG/M metagenome (GOLD analysis project Ga0209066, IMG submission 187198) | Freshwater microbial communities in response to fracking from Pennsylvania, USA - Allegheny Zone_MetaG_DW_15 (SPAdes) (version 2) ... | reverse complement strand
TCAGGGTGGTTTCAATCGGCGTCAGCCCCTGGCCGGAGCCCTGCCAGCCTTCCATGGTCTGGAATTCGGTGCCGAAGGCGGAAAGATAGGGCACGTCCAGCCGCTCCAGGATTTCCGCGGCGGCGGCCGCATCGCTATAGGCGGGGCCGCCGACCAGGGAGAAGCCGGTCAGGGAGCAGAGCGCGTCGATCCGCATCCCATCCTGCCGATCCAGGAAATAGCGTTCAAGGGCGGCGCGCATGTCCAGCCCGCTGGCGAAGACCGGCACCACGCGCAGGCCGCGTTGCTCCAGCGCTGCGATGACCCCGTCGTAATGGCCGGTATCGCCCGACAGGATATAGCTGCGCATCAAGAGAAGGCCCACCGTGCCGCGCTGGCCGCCAGCCTGCGGCATATCCTTCAGCCGGGTTGCGACGCGCGGCGCCATGGCCGGGTGATACAGGCCAAGCTCCGGATATTCGACCGGATCGGCTGCCGACAGCCGCCCTTTCAGCCCGGCGCGGGGGCCGGCGGCATATTTGCCGACCAACAGGCGGACCATGTTCGCCAGATTTTCGTCCGAAGCGGCGATCCGGTATTGCAGGGTCAGAAAATAATTCCGCACATCCTGCGCCGTGCCAGGAATGCAGCGCAGCAGCTTGGGCAGCCTGCGCAGCATGGCAAGCTGGCGCTCGCCGGCCGTGCGGCCATTATCCTTCCCGCCACGAGAACTGTCCCCGCGCAGCTTGCGCAACAGGGCAAGCGGTCCCTTCTGCCGCTCGCCCATGCGGAACCGGCCCATGGCGGTGAACTTCATCACCGTGCCCGCCGACATGCAGCAGACCATGGCATCGCAGGCGCGATGGCGCGCTTCCAGCACATCGGCGATGGCGCGCACATGTTCTTCCACGAAAACCATCGACACGATGATGATGTCGCCGGCCAGGATCGCCGCGCGGCAGGCCTCCAGCTTCATCGGGCTGTCGGCCCAATCTGTCGCGGCATGCACGCTGAACTGAAGCCCGGGAAGATCGCGCGACAGCATCTGGCGCGCCCCGTCCACCGCCGCGACGATGTGGTTGTCCAGGGTTACAAGCACCACCCGGACCGGGGTGCTGTCAGCGGGCGAAATGGGCTTTCGCATCATACAGCGTCTCCACGGTTATGGGGTGGATGCCGCGGCTTGCGGCGAAGATTTCGGTATTGCGTCGGGCCTTGCCGCGCACGAAGAAGGGGATCTTTCCCAATTCGCGTTCCGCCTCACCCGTCCACGGCACGCGGGCGGATTGCGCCGCCGGTGCGGGTTCGGACGGTGTCGTCGCAGGCTGGGCTTCGACGGGTTTTATAGCCGCAAGATGCGAAGCGCTGGCGGCGTCGTTGAATTCGAAATCATTGCGGAACATCTGCAGAAGATGCTCCTCCAGACCCATCATCAGCGGATGGACCCAGCTGTCGAAGATCACATTGGCGCCTTCGAAGCCCATCTGGGGCGAGTAGCGCGCGGGATAGTCCTGGACATGGGCCGGGGCGGAGATCACGGCGCAGGGCACGCGCAGACGCTTGGCGATATGCCGCTCCATCTGGGTGCCGAGAATCAGTTCCGGCCCGGCCTCGACAATCGCGCGTTCGACTTCCAGATGGTCGTCGCTGATCAGCGCCTCCAGCCCATAGCCGGCGGCAGCTTCGCGCAGGTCGCGGGCGAATTCGCGCATATGGCTGCCCAGCCCGCAGACCCGCAGCCCCATCTCCTGCGAGGCGATCCGGGCGGCGGCGATGGCATGGGTCGCATCGCCGAAGATGAAGACGCGCTTGTTGGTCAGGTAGGTGCTGTCGACGGAACGGGAATACCAGCCCAGCCGCTCCCCCTCCTCGCCCGCGACAGCGGCCGCCGCCGCATCGTCCAGCCCGGCCAGCGCCCTTGCTTCCGCCAGGAACTCATGCGTCGCGCGCACCCCGATCGGAATGCTGCGGGTGAAGGGCATGCCATGGGTCTTCTGCAACCAGCGCGCCGTCAGATCGGAGATTTCGGGGTAGAGCGAGACGTTGAAGGCCGCATCGGGCAGCCGGGCCAGATCGGCGGGGCTGGCGCCCAGCGGGGCAACCACCCGAACATCGATCCCGTTCTTTCGCAACAGCTCGGTGATTTCCGTCACATCGTCGCGATTGCGGAAGCCAAGCGCCGTCGGCCCCAGAATGTTGCAGCTATTCGGCGCGATCTCCGCCGGGCGGGACCGGCCCGCCGCCATCGCCCGGACGATCCGATAGAAGGTCTCGGCCGCGCCCCAGCTTTCCTTCTTCTGATAGGATGGCAATTCCAGCGGCACGACCGGAACGCCCAGATCCATGATCCTGGCCAGGCCGCCCGGATCATCCTGCAACAGCTCCGCGGTGCAGGACGCCCCGACCAGCAGGGCATCGGGGCGATAGCGCGCAACCGCATCCCGGCAGGCCGTCTGGAAAATCTCCGCCGTGGACGCCGCAAGGTCGCGGGCCTGGAAGGTCGTATAGGTCACGGGCGGGCGCGATGGCCTGCGTTCGATCATGGTGAACAGCAGATCGGCATAGGTATCGCCCTGCGGGGCATGCAGCACCAGATGAACCCGGTCCATCGAGGCGGCGATGCGCATGGCCCCGACATGGGGCGGGCCTTCATAGGTCCACATCGACAGCTTCATGGCGCGGCCCCCTCTGCCCTGGGGGCCAGACCCGCCAGCATCGCCCCGCGCATCAGGGGGCGGGCGAACAGCTCGGCCAGATCGCCGGCCTGCTCATAACCCTGGATCGGCGTGAAGGCGAATTCGATGGACCATTTGGTGCGCCGCCCTTCCGCCTCGAACGGATTGGCGAGACCAAGGCCGCAGACGATCAGATCGGGATCCGCCGCCCGGCAGCGGTCGATCTGGCGGTCGACATCCTGGCCTTCCGAAACGGTGATGCCGGCCGGCAGCAGGGCCAGTTCCCCTGCCATATGATCGCGGTGCAGATAGGGGCTGCCCACTTCCACGATATCCGCCCCCAGCTCGCGCGACAGATAGCGGGCCAGCGACGGCTCCATCTGGGAATCGGGAAACAGGAAGATGCGCCGGCCTTCCAGCCAGGGCCGATAATGGGTCATGGCGTTGCGGGCGCGCTGGCGCGGGGCCTGCGTCACCGCGTCAAAGCGGTCCCGCGTCACGCCGAAGGCGGCCGCGATGGCGGAAAGCCAGGCGGTCGTGCCCTCCTCCCCCAGGGGGAAGATGGCATCGATCCGGCAGGCACCCCGCGATTCGAGCGCCGCCGCCGTGGCACCAAGATAGGCCTGGGCCAGGGCAAAGCGCGTTTCCGGACCGATGGCGGGCACCTTCCTGCCGGAACGGCCGGGCAGGAAGGCGAAATCTGTTATGCCCATATCCCGCAGCAGACGGGACAGCTGGTCTTCCACCACATCGGCAAGACAGCCGACGATCAGCAGGGAAACCGGCTTTTCCGATGCATCGCGCAGCGATTCGGCCGCGACCAGGGAGGCCAGGAAATTATCCTCGCCCTGGGTGAATGTCGTCTCGATGCCGCTGCCGGAATAGGCGATCACATGACGCCCTGGCGCGAAGCGTCGATCCAGCCGGGTTGCGGCGCGGGCAAGATCAAGCTTGATCACCTCCGACGGGCAGGACCCCACCAACACCAGCAGCCGGATATCCGGGCGCCTTGTCAGCAACTCCTCGACCACCCGGTCCAGCTCGTCATGCATATCGGCCATGCCCGCCAGATCACGTTCTTCCATGATCGCGGTGGCGAAGCGCGGCTCGGAAAAGATCATCACCCCGGCGGCGGACTGGATCAGATGGGCACAGGTACGCGAGCCCACGACCAGGAAGAAGGCGTCCTGCAGCTTGCGATGCAACCAGATGATCGACGTCAGGCCGCAGAACACTTCATGCTGGCCGCGCTGGCGCAGCGGCGCGGATGGTTCGCGGGCGATGGCTTCCAGCGCGCCCATCACCCTTGCCCCGCCAGGCCCGGGCCACCGATGCGCCGCCCGGCTATCGGCAATGCCCGCTCCAGCCGCGCCAGCCGAAGCTTCCACAGGAATTGCCCGGCATTGACCAGATAGGTGCCATAGGCCGCCAGCGCGAGCAGCATCTGCCCGGCCGGATCCAGCAGCCCCAGATACAGACAGGCCAGATAGGCGCTATGCAGCGCCAGGACGAGGATGGAGAACACATCTTCCCAGAAGAAGGGCCGGGCGAAAAGATAGCGGCCGAAAACCTGCTTTTCCCAGATCGACCCCGTCACCATGATCGCATAGAGCGCCAGCGTCTTGGCGATGATGGAAAGCTGGGCTTCGAACAGCCCCTCGCCCGTCGCAAGGAAACGCAGGATGAATCCGAGGCTGATCAGGAAGACGAGGAACTGGAAAGGGGCAAGCAGGCCCTGCACCAGGGTCCACACGCTTGCATCACGCCTGCGTCGCTCTTCCTCGGTGTAGATATTCCGGCGCGATGGCGCGGTTTCGGGCTTGGCCATGAGCGTTCTTCCCCTTCCCGTTCAGACCGACAGAGGGCCTGCGAGATGGGAAAGAGTAGAGCCCGCGCCAAACAAGTGTCAACTAAATTTGACGTCTAATACTGTTTACAGTTTTGTCCGAGAAGCGCATCCTGATCTGGCCAGCCGATGTGCAGGGCGTGGGAACCAAACACCGCCCGGGAAAGATAGGACTCATCGGCGCATCGTGCCGGGGAGGGCTAAACCGTGACCATGGACAGCGTTGATATCGTCAGCAGCAAACGGGAAGCAGCCGAACCCCTTGCAAGCAACCTGGAAACCCTTGCATGCTTGGAAACGACAGCATACCTAAGTCGAAGCGAAAGAGAGAAGCTCCGCCGCAGCATTGAAGGAACGGTAGCTTCAATGACCGCAGAAAGCCTAGCGGGACGATTTCATGTCGGCCTGGAACAGGATCGGCGATATGAGACGCCGCTCGCGCGCTTTCGCGAACTCATTCTCGCACCCTCCACCCGGCTGACGGCGCTGCGCCAGTTCATCGAGACGGAACTGCCGGCCGGCAAGCCGGACTTCTTCAAGGTCCTGTTCATAGAGACGGCGGCCCGACAGCTTGGCCGGGAATGGGGGGCCGATAGCTGCGACTTCCTGGATGTCACCATCGGCACCGCGCGGCTGCAGGAACTGATCCTGGCGCTTGCCCAGGACTACCGACATGCCAAACAGGTCAATGCACCTCCCCTGGCTGCGGTCATGATGCCCTATGGCGAACAGCATACGCTGATGCCGACTCTGCTCGGCCTGCTGTTCGACACGCTGGGCTGGTCGCGGAAGGTGCTTGCACCCGACACACGCTTCGGCCCGGCCTTTGTCGAAGCGGTGACGCATGCCGATGTGGCCTGCATCGGCTGGAGCAACAGCCGGCTGGTTGGTGAGTTCTGCCTGCTGATCGACCGGATCCGGTCGCTTCGCAGCCAGAGAAAGCTACCCCTGATTGTGGGCGGTGCGGCGGCCCTGGAAGCCGTGGACTTTCTCGTGGAGATGGGGATTGACTGCATCTGTGACAGCGTCTATTCGGCTGCCCGTATCTGCCAAAACTTTTACGAACTGGAAAAATTAACGTCGCAGGCACAGCGTTCGGGGCGCACGGCTGTATTAAACCCCAACGGATTGGAATGGCTCAGCCCATGACCCGGCCTAAAGGTCCTACTGGTAACGATGATTTGGGGATAGCCGGCGACGTGCTGGACAAGCTTGATCTGAAAAGCCTGGGTGCGCTGGTTGGGCTTGGTGCCGATATCGTTCTTTTTCTGGACGAAAGCGGTGTTGTCCATAAAAGCTGCGTCTCCGATCCGGAACTGGTCAAGCTCGGCCTGGCCAAGCTGGAGGGACGCCGCCTTGCCGATGCGGTGACGATTGAATCGGCACCCAAGATTTCCGCGATGCTGACGCATGACCACACCCATCGCCCGGCCCGGGGATATCAGGTAAACCATGCCTGCGCGGGCAAGCCCGACCTTCCCGTCCTCTATTCCGCCTTCTGGACGGAAGGGTTTTCCTACACGCTGGTCGTTGGCCGCGAATTGCGCCAGCAGGCGCTGGACCAGCAGCGCCTCGTCCAGACCCAGATGGGGCTGGAAGCGGATTACCGCGAATTGCAGGAGGCGGAGACCCGCTATCGCACCGCCTTCAACATCTCCTCCGTCTGCCAACTCATGCTCGATGGAGAGCGCAAGGCAGTGCTGGACGCCAACAGCGCGGCGATCCAACTGCTGGCGCCCGCCAATGGCGGGCTGACGGGAAAGCCCTTTCGCGATCTGTTCGCCAAGCAGGACCGTGATCGGCTGAGCGAAGCCATCGGAGAGGCGCGCCATAGCGGCAGCCCGGTCGTGCTGGACCGGCTGCACAGCGCCAAGGGTGACCCTGTTTCCGTCAGCCTGCGATCCTATCGCGAGAACGGCGTGACGAATTTGATCGTGTCGGCCTGGCATGATGCCCATGGCGAACAGGCGAAACGCCAGCATGCAGCCCCGCGCAGCGAGGCCGCGACATCCGACCTCGGCCTGTTCCCCGAAGCCGCCGTCCAGACTGGATCGGACGGGCTGATCCAGTCGGCCAATACGCTGTTCCTCGACCTCGTGCATGCCCCCTCGCTCAGCCAGGTCATTGGCCGGCATCTGTCGACCTGGTTCACCAGGGCCGTGATCGACCTGCATGTCCTGTTTACCAGACTGACGGAGGAACGCACCGTTCGGGGCTTTTCTTCCACCCTGACCGACAACCTGTCCCTGGATCGGCCGGTTACGCTTTCGGCGCATCAGGACCAGGAAAGCGGCACGATCCGCGTCGTGGTGCAGCCGCAGCCGGCCGCCAATGAACGCGTTGCCCTGCCGCCGCCACGCACCGCGGAGCAGGCCGATGGCTTCGCCAGCCTGGTGGGCAAGGTGCCGTTGAAGGATCTGATTCGCGAATCCCTCGACGTCATCGAAAAAATCTGCATCGAAGCGGCGCTGGACCAGACCAACAACAACCGCGCCAGCGCGGCGGATATTCTGGGGCTGTCGCGCCAGAGCCTCTATATCAAGCTGCGCCGCTATGGCCTGGAAGATTATCGGCCGGCAAACTGATCGGCTGGCCGTGGCCGGATCGCCGCGCGGAACAGCGCCCGTCAACACCGATTGACAAGCACGCAGGCAATCATCCCGACTGTATAATATAATTGACACTTCGCTTTGGCGGGGCATAGCATTTGCCCATGCAAATAGCCCCTACCCAAGTGCTGTCGGTGAAATGGCCCAGGCCCGGCGCGGTGCTGGCCCTGCTGAAGCCGATCACCTGGTTTCCACCGATGTGGGCTTTTGCCTGCGGCGCGGTCGCCGCCGGTCTGCCGCCGCAGGAGCAGCCCCTGCAGATCGCGCTGGGCGTCCTGCTTGCCGGCCCGCTGATCTGCGGCACCAGCCAGGCCGTCAACGACTGGTTCGACCGGCATGTCGATGCCATCAACCAGCCCGAACGCGTCATCCCATCCGGACGGATGCCGGGCGCAAGCGCGCTCTATGTCGCGATTGCCATGACGGGCCTGTCGGCCCTGACCGCTTTCGCCCTCGGCCCGCTGGTGCTGGCGGCCGCCCTGCTCGGGCTTGCCGCAGCCTGGGCCTATAGCGCCCCGCCCTTCCGCTTCAAGCGCAATGGCTGGATCGGTAACGGGCTGGTCGGCTTCAGCTATGAAACCCTGCCCTGGATCACCGCCACCCTGGCGCTGACGGGCGCACTCCCCTCCCCGCTGCTGCTCGGCATCGCCCTGCTCTACGGGCTTGGCGCGCACGGTATCCTGACGCTGAACGATTTCAAGGCGATCCGCGGCGACCAAATCATGGGGATCCGCACTCTGCCCGTCATCCACGGGCCGGGTCGGGCAGCCCTGATCGCCTGCGCGGTGATGGCTGTCTCGCAAGGTGGCGTCATCGTGCTGCTGCATGGGGCCGATCTGGCGCCCTACGCCCTGGCGATCGAGGCGCTGTTAGCCCTGCAACTTCTGTGCATGACCCGGTTCCTGCGCAATCCCGTGCGTCATGCGGTCTGGTATTCCGCCATCGGGGTCGGCCTGTATGTCAGCGGCATGATGGTGGCGGCCTTTGCCCTGCGCAGCCTTGCAACCGGTTGAGGAGCGGCATGGTGCGAAGCTTTCCCACCTCCGATGACAGCCCTGGAAATCCGGGGCTGGGCTGGCTGGGCATCGTCCGGCTTGGCCTGATCCAGGCGGCCCTGGGCGCCGTCGTCGTGCTGACGACATCGACCCTGAACCGGGTGCTGATCGTGGAGCTGGGGCTGGCGGCTGTCATTCCCGGAATGCTGGTGGGCATCCACTATGCCGTGCAGCTGTCCCGGCCGGTCTGGGGCCACCGATCGGACCTGGGCGGGTCGCGCGAACGCTGGATTCTGGGCGGCATGGCCCTGCTGGCAGCGGCCGGAACGCTCGCCGCCTCCTCCCCGCTCGCATTCGAAGCCGGCCTGGCGCTGGGGCTTGCCATCGCCATTCCGGCCTATGTGCTGATCGGGGTGGGCATCGGGGCCTGCGGCACCTCGCTGCTGGCCCTGATCGCCACCAGGACCGCGCCGGCAAGGCGGGCCAGCGCGGCCACCATCACCTGGATGCTGATGATCGCGGGCATTGTTGCAAGCTCCATCCTCACCGGCCATCTGCTGGACCCCTATTCCCATCCACGCCTGATCCTGGTCACGGCCGGGACCGGCATGGTGGCGCTGCTCGTCTGCTTTCTGGCGGTACATGGCGTGGAACGCCGGACGGCGCTGGTGACGGCGCCGACGCGGTCCAAGGCCCATTCCTTTCGGGAAAGCCTGGCCGATATCTGGCAGGACCGGCATGCGCGCCTGTTCACGGTCTTCGTCTTCCTGTCGATGCTGGCCTATTCAACGCAGGATCTGATCCTGGAACCCTATGCCGGGCTGCTATTCGGCATGACCCCAGGCGAAAGCACGCGGCTGTCGGGCATCCAGCATGGCGGCGTGCTGCTGGGAATGGCGGTGGTCGGCATCTGCGGCTGGGTCTTCGGCCAGCGCAGCCCCCGGATCGCCAAGCTGTTCATCATCTGGGGCTGCGCGGGTTCGGCGCTGGCGATGGCGGCCCTTGCGACATCCGTCTCTTTCGCTCCGGCCTGGCCGCTGAAGGCCAATGTCTTTCTGCTGGGGCTGATGAACGGCACCTTTTCCGTCGCGGCCATCGGCACGATGATGCTGCTGGCCGGTGAAGGCCGCAAGGACAATGCAGGCATGCGCATGGGGGTCTGGGGGGCGGCCCAGGCCATTGCCTTCGGCCTGGGCGGGGTCTTGGGCACCATCGCATTCGACCTGGGACGTTGGGCGACCGGGCAGGATGCCGCCGCCTTCGCCATGGTCTTCGGTTTCGAAGCCGCCCTGTTCCTGCTGTCCACCGGGCTTGCCCTGCGCATCACCGCGCCGGCACCGGTGCGCGACCGGGCAGAGCCGCTGGCGGCCGAACCACTGGCCGCGGAATGAATTTCGACCCGAAGGGGGGTGTCATGGACAGCAATTTCGACGTAGCGGTGATCGGCGGGGGGCCTGCCGGTGCCATCGCGGCCGAAGGGCTGGCGCGGGCAGGATTGTCGGTTGCCCTGGTCGATCCGGAAAACCGGATCAAGCCCTGCGGCGGCGCCATTCCCTCGCGCGCCCTGAAGGATTTCGCGATTCCGGAAAGCCAGCTGGTTTCCTGGGCGAAGGGCGCACGCATCATCGCCCCGTCGGGCCGGGCGGTCGATATGCGGATCGGCGATCTGGGCTTCGTCGGCATGGTGGACCGGGCCGGTTTCGATCCCTATCTGCGCAACCGCGCCGGCAATGCGGGGGCCATCCGGCTGGTCGGGCGACTGACCGGCCTGTCGGATGAAGCCGATGGCCACATCAGGCTTGCGATCAAACCGACATCAGGGGACGCGGTCGATGGGGCCGGCGCGGCGCAGGCCATTCAGGCCCGCATGGTGATCGGTGCCGATGGGGCCAACTCCACCGTCCGGCGCCTGGCCTTTCCCGATGCCCGCAGGCCGCCCTATGTCTTCGCCTATCATGAAATCGTCGAATCGCCGGCCGAACATATCAACGGGGCAGGCTCCTTTCGCCCCGATCGCTGCGACGTCGTCTATGACGGGCGCATCTCACCCGATTTCTATGGCTGGGTCTTTCCCCACGGAGCATTGACATCGGTGGGCTGCGGATCGGCGGTCAAGGGGCATGATCTGCGCGCCGCCACGGCCCGGCTGCGTGCCGCCTCGCAGCTGGAGCAGTGCCGCACGATCCGCAGCGAAGGTGCCCCCCTGCCGCTGAAGCCGATGCGCCGCTGGGATAATGGCCGCAATATTCTGCTGATCGGCGATGCGGCCGGCACGGTTGCCCCTGCTTCAGGCGAAGGCATCTACTACGCGCTGCTATGCGGCACCTTGGCCGCGGATGCCATCCGCACGGCATTCGCCACCGGCCGCGCCTCGGCCCTGAAGGAGGTAAGACGCCGCTTCATGGCGGAGCATGGCCGTGTCTTCTTCATCCTCGGCCTGATGCAGGGCTTCTGGTACCGCAATGATCGCCTGCGGGAGAAATTCGTCGCCCTGTGCGCCGACCCCGATATCCAGCGGCTGACCTGGGAATCCTATCTGAACAAGCAGCTGGTTCGCCAGGACCCGATGGCCCATCTGCGGGTCTTCCTCAAGGATATGGGTCAGATTCTGGGCCTGGCGGCCGCGCGCAAATGACCATGCTGTCGGACTGGTTGGCGCTGGATCGCCTTGCTGCCCTTGCCCTGGCCGTACTCTGGCTGGAAATGGTGCTTCTCTGCGCCTTCGCCCCCCACCCTTTCATGCGGTTGCGCGCCCTGTTCGCCAACGCCCTGTCCGGCAGCGCCCTCTTGGCGGCGCTGATGCTGGTCGCCCCGGATGGAACAGGGCTGGCACCGGTGGCGCTGCTGGCGCTGGCGGGTCTTGCCCATGGGATCGATATCAGACAGAGGCTGCGAAATCAGGCGCGCCGATTGAGCCGCAGAACGGAATAGTTCAGCGCACCCGCCGCGCTTACCCAGACCAGGTAGGGCAGGAACAGCCAGGATGCGGTGGGGGAAAGCGGCCAGGCGAGCACGATGAAAGCGGCAACCGCCAGCCAGAGCAGAACCAGATCGACCAATGCCAGCCCGATACGGCGATGACCGAAGAAAATCCAGGACCATGCCGCATTGGCTGCCAGCTGGGCTGCCCAGGCCGCCATCGCGGCGGTCCAGCCGGTATCCTGCCACAGGCTCCAGCCGGCATAGCCGATCATGACATACAGAATGGTCCAGACCACCGGGAAGGCCCAGCGCGGCGGCGTCCAGGACGGCTTGTTCAGCGCGTCGTACCACGCCCCCGGCTTGAACAGCGCGCCACTGCATGCCGCCGCCGCCGTGAGAAGAAAGAAGACGATCGCGGACATGGGCACCATTCCCGGGTGGGGTGAACTGACAGCATGAGTTTACACAGCCCCATAGGGAACAGGAAGCGAAACAGGCCCCCTTGCCGTGCACCCGGTGATCCGCCGGCCTGTTTCGTCCGTAAGACTATACAAATTGGGAGGTAGATGATGAAAACCGTGTTCGCGACCATGCTGCTGGGACTGACCCTTTTCCCCCTGACTGCCCTGGGGCAGGAGGGAGACGCCGCAGCAGGCGCCAATGTCTTCAAGAAATGCGCCGCCTGCCACAATGTGGAGAACGACAAATCCAAGATCGGCCCCAGCCTGCAAGGCGTGCTGGGCCGGCAACCGGGAACGGTTCCGGGATTTGCCTACTCCGCCGGCATGAAAAGCTATGGGGAAGGCAAGGTCTGGGACGAAGCGCTGCTCAAGACCTATCTTCCCGATCCGCGCGGCCAGGTGAAGGGCACCAAGATGGCTTTTGCCGGCCTGAAGAAGGAGCAGGAGGTGGCGGACGTCATCGCCTATCTGAAACAGTTCAGCCCCGCCAACTGATCGCGACACTTTCCCAGACTCAACTGTAAAAAAAAGTTTACAGTTCGCCTTGTCTCCTGGAATATGGAGTTCGGGATGTCGCCCAGGTTCACCCGGTGATGTCGCGGCCGATCCGACCCGTTGGATCGCGTCGCGCACCGCCAGGCCGAACGGAAAGCCGCCATCAAGGCGGGGGAGCGGTCATTCGCGGGGAGGAGAACGAGGATGGGCCTGATTTCCGCGCCGCTTGCTGCTACGCCTCTTCTTGATCGCGTCACCACGCCGGATGTGATCCGGACCTTGGGCCGGGACGAGTTGCATCGTCTTGCCCAGGAATTGCGCAGCGAGACCATCGCCGTCGTCTCCCAGACCGGCGGTCATCTGGGGTCGAGCCTGGGTGTCATCGAACTGACGCTGGCGCTGCACGCGGTGTTCGAAACCCCGCGCGACAAGATCATCTGGGATGTCAGCCACCAGTGTTATCCGCACAAGATCCTGACCGGGCGGCGGGAGCGGATGCTGACCCTGCGCAAGAAGAACGGGCTGTCGGGCTTCACCAGACGGGCGGAAAGCCCTTATGATCCGTTCGGCGCGGCCCATTCCTCCACCTCCATCTCCGCCGGGCTTGGCTTCGCGGCCGGGCGTGATCTGGGTGGGGACCCGGGCGAGGTTGTCTGCGTGATCGGCGACGGGGCGATGTCGGCCGGCATGGCGTTCGAAGCGATCAACAATGCCGGGGCACTCGGCAAGCGCATCTTCGTGATCCTGAACGACAACGCCATGTCGATCAGCCCATCCACCGGCGCCATCTCCGCCTATCTTGCGGAACTTGCAGGCGCGGCCCTGCGCCGCCCGCTGGATGGGTGCCCCCCGCCCTCGCCGCGTGAAAACCGCAACCTGTTCGAACAGATGGGGTTTTCCTATCACGGTCCGGTAGACGGCCATGATGTCCTGGGGCTGGTGGATATGCTGGGCGCGCTGCGCCAGACCGCGACCGGGCCGGTACTGTTGCACGCCATCACCCGCAAAGGTGCCGGCTTCCCGGCAGCCGAAGCGTCGGCCGACAAATATCATGGCGTCGGCAAGTTCGATGTTCGGACCGGGCAATTGGCGACAACCGACAGCCCCACCCCCAGCTATACCAGCGTCTTCGCCAACGCCCTGATCGATCAAGGCAGGCGAGATCAGCGGGTCGTGGCGATCACCGCCGCGATGGAGGCCGGCACGGGGCTTGACCGCTTCCGCCAGGCCTTCCCGGAGCGCAGCTTCGATGTCGGCATTGCCGAGCAGCATGCCGTCACCTTCGCGGCGGGTCTGGCGGCCAGCGGAATGAAGCCGTTCTGTGCGATCTATTCCACCTTCCTGCAACGGGGCTATGACCAGATCGTGCATGATGTCCTGCCGGTGCGCTTCGCCATCGATCGGGCCGGCCTGGTCGGGGCCGATGGGCCAACCCATGCAGGGGCGTTCGATATCGGCTATCTGGCAAATCTGCCGGGCTTCACCGTCATGGCCGCTGCCGACGAGGCGGAGCTGGTGCATATGGTCGCTACGGCCGCGGCCCATGACAGCGGACCGATTTCCTTCCGCTATCCGCGCGGCAATGGCGTCGGCGTAGCCATGCCTGCGACAGGCACCGTATTGCCTATCGGCAAGGGAAGGGTGCTTCGTGATGGTGGCGAGGTCGCCCTGCTGTCCTTCGGCGGACGGCTGCAGGAATGCCTGACCGCCGCCGATGCGCTGGCCGCCCAGGGCATTCGCGCCAGCGTCGCGGACGCCCGCTTCGCCAAACCGCTGGATACGGACCTGCTGGAAAAGCTGTTCGAGACGCACGCCCTGCTGATCACGGCCGAGGAAGGCGCGTCCGGCGGCTTCGGGGCACTGGTACTGGCGCATCTTGCCGCACGCGGCATGCTGGATGGTCGCTGCGCCATTCGCTGCATGACCCTGCCGGATCGCTTCATCGCCCAGGCTTCACCTGAGGACATGTATGAGGATGCGCGACTGAATGCACGCCATATCGCCGCCCTGGTACAGGAAGCGCTCGCCGCGGCGCGCTGGCGCAAGGCAGGCAATGGTGGAGCCGTCGGCAGCATCCAGATTGGGCACCGTCTTGCCGCCGCGCAGAAATGCTGAAAACAAGCGCAGGTGGCTCGACATTCCATTTGGTACTCAACCGGCGTTAGGATATTCTTCGGTTAAAGGAGGCGCCAGACCACCTGGACCGACAAGTTGGGAGGGGTGACATGGCCGATCAAAAGTCGGATGAGCCAGCGGAGGGGTCGAGGGAATATGACCACACTCCGCCAGCCGAAGACCCAGGCCATTCAGGTTATGTGAACCACCTGAACTCCAGGGATCATGGGATTCTGGAGCGGGCCATTCGTGGTCGCGTTTCGCGACTGGTCGGGGCGGGACATCCGGAAGCCCATATCGAAGCGGCAACCGGAGACGATCCGCAGTATGATCCACGCCTGAACCCCGAACTTGATCCCCTGGCGCGGCAACTGCCCGGAACCGACAAGGCCATCGCCTATCGATCCGTGATGCTGCAGGCGCTGATCGACCCCGATCCACGACGGCATCGCGAGGTGATTGCGGACCTGTCCTGCATGGGCGTGCCGATGCAGACCCTGGCCATCCAGCTCTTCTCCCCCGTCGCGGCACGGCTGGGAGATCGCTGGTGCGAGGATGAGGCGGATTTCATGCTGGTGGCCGTAGCCTCGACCCGGCTGAGCATGATCATCAACCATCTGTCCCATATGGCCGGCCGCCCTGTCCGGGAAACCAGGGCCGAGCGCCGCGTGCTGCTGGCGCGCACGCGCCGAGCCCTGCACACAATCGGGGTGGCCATCGTGGCCAGCTGCTTCCGCGACATGGGCTGGATCGTCGATGGCGGCATCGATCTGGAAGTGGACGAAACGCTGCATGCGAAGCTCGCCTCCACCCCTTACGATATGCTCGGCATTTCCATCGGACAGGTCGACGATGTGGAGGAGTGCTCGCGGACCATCAGACGCGTGCAGAGCAATCCGATGACAAAACGGGTGAAGATCGCCGTGGGCGGCCCTGCCGTGTTCACCAACCCGACCGCATTCGACGATATCGGGGCCGATATCGTCGCCCATTCGGCCCTGCAGGTCGTGCGCTACGCCGAACGCCTGTCGACCTGAAAATGCGGTCAGGGGCGACGGTGCCGGCTGGGATGCCGCGACATCAGTTCGATGCAGGCCCGTCCAGCTTGGTCGATTTCAACGGATGCCGGCCGACGGGAAGACAACTGCCCCGAAATCCGGGCCTGGCTGGCTCGCCGCCATCCTGGCCCGCGCATCCTCCGCCGGGCGGAAACGCGCGGTGCGGGCATCCCCAACATAGAGCGCGGCCAGTTTCGGCGCCTGGACGGCAAGTTCCGCCACCGCATCCAGAATGGCATCCACCTGCGCATCGGAATGCAGATAGCTGAGGTTGAGGCGCACCCAGCCGGGCTTTTCGCCTTCCTCCCCCGCATTCAGCCTTGCCAGCAGCGCATCGGAAGACGCCCGGTCGATGCCCAGCAGGCGATGCGCATAGGGCCCGGCACAGGCGCAGCCGCCGCGCGCCTGCACGCCATACAGATCGCTCAACATCCGGGTGACCAGCTGCTGATGCACAAGCCCGCCCTGCCCGTCCACGATCTGGAAGGAAAAGATGGGCAGCGCCTGGGCACATGGCTTCTGGCCCAGCAGGCGGATCTGCGGCACTGCGGCCCAGCGCGCCAGCGCCCGGCTGCGCAATGCATGCTCGCCCGCCATGATCCGGCCGGCTCCCACCGCATCCTTCACCAGCATGACCAAGGCCGCGCGGATATCGCCCACCACATTGGGGGTGCCCGCCTCCTCCCGCGCTTCGACCCGCCTGGAATAGACATGCCCCCAGGGCGACACGAAGGACACGGAACCGCCGCCCGGCAGCGTCGGGCTATCGCGCTGCACGATGCTGTCGCGCAGGATCAGCAGCCCGGAGGCCCCCGGCCCGCCGGGGAATTTATGCGGCGACAGCACGATGGCATCCTTGGCGGCATCGCCCTGGCCCAGATCGATGGCGATATAGGGACCCGCCGCCGCGTAATCCCAGACAGCAAGGGCACCCGCCGCCTTCAGCAGGCGCGTCGCCCGGTCGGTATCGGTCAGGATGCCCGTCACATTCGACGCGGCCGAAAAACAGCCGACGATCAGATCGGCGCCTTTGGCCGCAGCAAGCGCACCATCCAGCGCGGCCAGATCCGGCCCGCCCTCCTCCGCTTCGGCGATCTCCACGATCTCCGCCCCCGTCTCCCGCCAGGGCAGGATGTTGGAATGATGCTCATACGGTCCGTGCAGGATGACGATGCGCTGGCCGGCGCGCACGCGGTCGCGCAGGCAAAGCAGCCCCGCGATCCGGTTCAGGCCGCTGGTGGCACCCGAGCCGCAGAAGACGACATGTCCATCCGGCCCCGCCCCGACCAGCGTGGCGATGCTGCGCCGCGCCTCTTCGCGCATGCGGGTCATGGTCGCGCCGCAGAAGGATGCTTCGGTATGGCTGTTGGCATAGAAGGGCAGCACCTGCTCCATCACGAAGCTTTCGACCGGGCGCAGTGCCCGGCCCGATGCCACGTAATCGGCATAGATCAGCCGCCGGGGTCCGAAGCCACCATCGATTTCGATGCCGTCGCCGATCAGCCCGGCCCGCAGAAACTCGACAATATCCTCGCGGTCCAGCGAGTCGCGGAAATCCGTCAGCGCGGTCATCGTCCCAATTCCAGATCAGTGTTGAGACGGTGATTTTATCAAGGTAGACGCGGAATTATTCGATGAAGATTGCGGTCGGCATGACAATTTTCGTGATTTTAACCCAATGAACTGGGTCTTCGTGGATTTATGACACAGACCCATCATTCATGGGATGATCGGGCGTCCCTCGGCAATGCCTTCCATGGAGAAGTAGGAGGTCACCTTTTCCAGATCCACGCTCTGGATCAAAATCTGATAGATGCGGTCATAGCTGCGCATATCCGATGTGGTGACTTTCAGCATGTAATCGTATTCGCCGCCGATGCGGTGGAAATCGGTCACCTCGGGAATCGCCAGCACATGCTGACGGAAGGCCTGGAGCCATTGCGCGGAATGGTTCCGCGTCTTGATCATCATGAAGACGACCAGCCCCTGCCCCAGCGCATCGCGGTTGATGCGCACGGTGTGGCCCAGCAGGAAGCCATCCTCCTGCAACAGTTTGATTCGCCGCCAGCAGGCATTCTGGGACAGGCCGATCCGCTCGGCCAGTTCGCGCTGGGTCTGGCCTGCATCGCGCTGCAATTCGACCAGCAGACGCCGATCTGTTTCATCCAATTTTCGGGTCATGTTTCTATCATTTACCCCGCCCGTTTGCCGAACAAGGGATTTTCAATAGAGTGCGATCGGAATTCACCCGCCCGCAGCCTGGCGCCGCGCGAACAGCCAGGAAAAGAACAGATCATCGGGCGCATGGCGCAGCAGCCGAATGATCAGGGCGGTAGCCAACATGGCAAAGGCGATCCGCCCCAGGAATACCGCCGAGAAATCGGCCCCCAGCGCCATCACGATCAGCGTATCTTCGATAATGCCATGGGCAAATCCCATGAAGACACAGGCGGCGAAGACCTGGCGCGGAGAAACGCTGCCCGTCCGCGCCTCGCGGATCAGCAGGCCGCCGCCATAGGAAATGCCCAGGAACAGGCCGATCGCGGTGAAGGGTCGCGCCTCCGCCTTGATGCCGGACAGACCCAGCACCGGGTCCAAGGCGCGGTTCACCGGTGTCATCAGGCCGGAATGCTTCAGGAAATCCAGCCCCCAGGCCAGCACCACCAGGATGATCAGCATCCAGAACAGGGTTTCGACCAGACCAAGGAAGAAGCCCGGCCAATCGCTTGCCCCGCTCATCGGCATCCAGGTCGGGTGAAGCGGTTCGGACAGCCAGCCCGTCGCGGTACAGATCTGGTGCAGGATGATGGCATAGAGCGCGCCGCCCAGCACGCGCAGCAGCGTCGTCACGATGAAGCCGGGGCCTGCCTTCTGGATGATCTTCTGCTCGATGGGCAGGCCATGGGCAAACAGGATCAGGGAGGAAAAGATGGTGATATCCGCGACCGTCAGCTCGGAAGGATCAACCAGCACGAAAATCAGCGGCACCGCACTCCAGATACCCACCAGCATCGCGGTCAGCCAAGCCAGGCCCAGATCGGCCGGCAGTCCGAACACGGCCATGACGGGCGAGAGCGCCGGCGCAATCGCCGCGATCACGCCCAGTTCCGACAGAAGCTGCGTGGCCAGGGTAACGGGTACGACAATGCGCACCAGTTCCCAATAGATCTGCAATGTATCCAGGGCCTTGCGGCCAGCCAGGCGGATCAGGTTCATGCCGGGAATACTCCTTCCGGCCTTCTGTAGCGCAAACCGTTTCGCAGATGCGGTCAATTATTGCGCTTTCCTGCAATTTTATTGCAGGCTTGCCAGATGGACAGGATCGACCGGAAGCTTCTGAATCTGATGCAGCATGATGCATCCCGCACCAATGCCGCCCTCGCGGAGGAGGTGGGGCTTTCCCCATCCAGCTGCCTGCGGCGCATCCGGCGCCTGCGCGGCGCCGGCATCATCGACCGGATCGTCGCCATCCTGAATCCGGCCAGGACCGGGCGCGGGCTGAAGGCGTTGGTAACGGTGGAGCTGAACCTGCATGGCGACCAGCATATGCGTCGCTTTCTTGACATCGCGGCGGACGAAGACGCCGTAGCCCAGGCCTATGCCGTTACCGGCGGGGCCGATGTCGTGCTCCTGCTCAAGCTTCGCGATATGGAGGAATTCGACGCCCTCTGCGACCGTCTGTTCCGCGACCAGACCAATGTCGCGCGCTTCTACACCATGATGGTGATCCGCACCGCCAAGGAAGAAACGGCGATCCGGCTCTGACCACGCCGGCCCCATCGACGGTCGCGGTATTACGCGCCCGGCTCGAACAATCCCCCGGCTTCACTAACGGGCTATACCAACGGGCTCTGCCGTCGACGAATTCCGGGTTTCTCTATTTTTACGTGATCAATATTGCATAAAATAATGCTATTGGTTTTAGCTTGGGGATGCGGGTAAAGGAGGGACCGATGTCTTTGCTGCGCTTTGCGATCCTGTCCGTCGTCCTTGCCGGCCTGCCCGGCCCCGCCGTGACCAGGGAGATTCCTCCGATTGGCACGGAGAGCGTCTTCGAGCATGGCGGGGGTTGCCGCAAGAGCTCGCCGCCTGGTCAATGCTGCCATATGGAAACGGCCACCGGCCGGGTGCATTGCCACTAATTTCACCGGCTCATTCCTGCCATACGGGAATTACCAAAGCCGGACGCCAGCACAGGCTGCCAACTGAAGAGGCTCGTCAAAAATCCCGAGCCTCCTCAGTTGACGGCCGGCGGTTTTCATGATTGCCTGCGCTATGCCTATTTTTTTGGCTAAATAAAAAATGCACAAAAAATAATCAGATCGCTGTGCTATGTCAGCGGCTCAATGGGATCAATGGCGCACGGGGGATTGGAATATGTCTTGTTGTTGGACGACTGGACGACCTATCCGGGCATTCCGTATCGGCAAGGGGCATTCGCTATGTCCCTAGCAATTGGTTACCGCAACGTTTCGCGACGATTCGGAGTGACGCAGGCGCTCGCCTCGATAAACTTCGAGGTCGCGGCCGGGGAGTTCGTCGCCCTGGTCGGACCTTCCGGCTGCGGAAAATCCACGCTTCTGCGCCTGGCTGCCGATCTCGACCAGCCAAGCACCGGAACGGTTCATATCGGCGACCAGCCTCCTTCGGAGGCGCGCAGGCAATTGAAAATCGGGCTGGTGTCACAGCGCCCTGCAGTTCTGCCGTGGAAGCGCGCTGTAGAGGATGTCCGGGTTACCCAGCGCATTACCCGCCGAAATCAATTCGATGCGGCTGCGCTGCTGGCAGATTTCGGATTGGGGGAGCATCAGATGAAGCTGCCGCGGCAGCTCTCGGGCGGCATGCTCCAGCGGGTGAACTTCGCCAGTGCGATTGCCCATGATCCCGACGTCCTGCTGATGGATGAACCCTTCTCCGCGCTGGATGAAATGAAGCGTGAAGAATTGGGTATCTGGCTCGGAGAAACCTTACGGCGTCGCCCGAAGACCACGCTTTTCGTAACCCATCACATTGATGAAGCGGTGATGCTTGCCGATCGCGTTCTCGTCTTCTCCCCGGCTCCGGGACGCATCATCGCGGACATTGCCGTCGAAACACCGCGTCCCCGCAGGGCGGATTTCCGGGCCGATCCAAAGTTTGTGGAGCTTACCGCGCGTATTCGGCACCTGCTTTTCGACACCCCTTTCCAGGTGATGACGGCATGACCTTTCAAACTGCCACTGGGCTGGAGACATCCGGAAAGACCAGTCGAGTTCGACTTGTTGTGCCTGTACTTGCCATCGCCAGCCGGCTGCTTCGCATCGCGCTGCCAATACTGTCCATCCTGGGTTTCTGGTATCTGGCAATCCTGCTTTCCGGGCTGCCCGAATTTGTGATTCCGCGACCGGAGCAGGTTCTCGCGACGCTCATCGCCGATCGGGAGATGATCTGGCAGCACCTGTTGTTGACCCTGTCCGCCGCGCTTCTGGGCTTTGTCTGTGCCAATCTGGTCGGTATCGGTCTGGCGATGATCCTGACCCTGCTGCCCATGCTGCGGAGCCTGGTCATGCCGACCGCCGTGGCAATTCGAAACGTGCCCTATGTCGCGCTGGCAACCGTGCTGGCTTTGGCAAGCGGCGACAACATGGTTTCCAAGGTCACGATCATCAGCATTGCCGGCTTTTTCCCGGTCCTGGTCAACACAGTCCGCGGGTTGCAGTCGGTCGACCAAGTGGTACTGGATCGCATGCATGTACTGAATGCAGGACCTTGGCGGGTGTTCTGGCAGGTTCGGATGCCGTATGCGCTGCCATTCATCATTGCCGCACAGGAAATCGTAGGCAGCAGCAGCATCGTCGTCGCTGTCGCGGCCGAATGGATGATCTCGTCCTCCGGCCTAGGCTTCGTCATCAATCGGGCAATGGCCCAGTATCGCGGCGATCAAGTCTACGCGGTTGCCCTGCTCGCCGCCCTTATGTCTTTCGGCATCTACATGTTCCTTCAGTTCGTCAGCCGTCGAGTTAGCTGGAACAGCTATCGATAGCCGACGCGTCCCGTCCTGATCTCCATCCGCTCCCCCACCCATAGGAAAGGTACGCCTTCGATGAAGAACACACGCCGAATCGCCGGTTTGGCACTTGGCTTCGCCATCCTGGCGGTTGCCGGTGCGCCTGCATTTGCCCAGGCGCCGCTGAAAGAGGTCCGTGTAGCCCTCGCCTGGTTGCGCAACGGCCAATATTCGGCGCTGATGGCTGCTGACGCCAAAGGTTTCTTCGCAGAAGAGGGTCTCAAGCTCTCCCTCGTCGACGGAGGCCCGGGCAAGAACTCGGTCCCTGCGGTTGGCGCCGGGCAGGCGGATTTCGGCGTCCATGGTGGTTCCCAGGTGTTTCTCGCACGCCTTGCGCCGCAGCCGGTCGATATCGTAGCCATCGGCACGCTGCTGCAGGAATTGCCGCTGTCCTATATCACGCTGGCGAACCCGGGCGATCCGGACCCCACGCCGAAGGATATGGAAGGCAAGACCGTCGGCATTCAGGCGGATGGCGAGATGTTCCTGAAGGCCCTGGCCGACAGGAACGGCGTCGATATGAGCAAGGTGAAGATCGAAACCGTGCTCGCCAACGCCGAACCCCTGCTGATTGGCAAAGTCGATTATTTCAGCGGCATGCTGCACAATCAGACATATCAGGTCGAAATCGAAGCCGCGAAGCCGGACGCTCCGGCCAATCTGCGCGGCAAGGTGTGGAAAGCCGTCCGCTTTCAGGAATACGGCGTGCCGTCCTATGGCGATGTGATCTTCACCACCAGCGAGACCATCAAGACCAATCCCGAGCTTGTGAAGCACTTCCTGCGTGCCGTGGGCAAAGGGCTGCAGTTCATCCTGGCCAACCCGGAAGAGACCGTTGCCCTGGTGGATGCCTATCCCGGTCAGATCGAACGCGCCGACAAGCTGGCCTGGCGGCTGCGTATCCAGAACCCGCTCGCCAAGAGCACTGAGACCGACAAAAACGGGTTGATGTGGATGTCTGAGAAGGTCTGGGATGACAGCATGGCCTTCTATAAGGCCGCCGACAAGATTCCGCGTGTCATCCCTGCATCCGAAATGATGACCAACGCATTCAACCCGCAGATTGAGGCCAAGTGAGCCCCTGGGAGACCGTCATGGATTACGCAATCCCGACTATCGACATCGCCCTTCTGCGCGGTGACGACACGACAGAAAAGCGACGCGTCGTGCAGGAGGTGGGAGAGGCCGCCCGGATTTACGGCTTCATGAAGCTGGTCAATCACGGGGTCCCGGAGACTGTCATCGCGCAGGCCTATGCCCAGGGCGAACGCTTCTTCGAACAGCCTGAGGAAACCAAGCGCCGGGTCATGGACCAACGCACCAATCGCGGATTCATTCCGATGTTCGATTCCGTGGTGAACGGCCATAAGCCGACCGGTCACGAGGCGTTCAGCATGGGCCATCCGCAGCGCCCGAGCGATCCGGCTTTGTTGTCCCTGCCCTTCTATGTGGAAACCCCCTGGCCGGATATGCCCGGTTTCCGGGAAGCACTAGTCGCGTGCTA
>Ga0209066_10002404_pt1 | contig 22711 bp, 28 predicted proteins | sample All_14_2_FD_187198 | JGI IMG/M metagenome (GOLD analysis project Ga0209066, IMG submission 187198) | Freshwater microbial communities in response to fracking from Pennsylvania, USA - Allegheny Zone_MetaG_DW_15 (SPAdes) (version 2) ... | reverse complement strand
GTGCCCACCACCCCCGGCGCCGATGACCCGTTTCTCTGGCTGGAAGACGTAGATAGCGAAGCCGCGCTGAACTGGGTGCGCGAGCGCAACGCGCAGACCGAGGCGTGGCTGGCCGGCGATGCCGGGTTCGATGCGCTGCGCACGCGCCTGCAGGCGGCGCTGGATGCCCCTGGCCGCATTCCCGGCGTGGTGCGGCGGGGCGATTGGCTCTACAACTTCTGGCAAGACGCCGCCCACCCGCGCGGCCTGTGGCGGCGCACCCTGCTAGCCAGCTACCGTCAGCCCGAACCCGAATGGGACGTGGTGCTGGATGTGGACGCCCTGGGCCAGGCCGAGGGCGAAAGCTGGGTGTGGGCCGGCTCGCGGGTGCTGGGGCCGCAGTACCGGATGGCGCTCGTGTCGCTGTCGCGCGGTGGCGCCGATGCCAAGGTGGTGCGTGAGTTCGATCTGGTGACCAAGCAGTTCGTGCCCGAGGGTTTCACGTTGCCCGAGGCCAAGTCGGAGGTGACCTGGATCGACGCCGACACGCTCTTTGTCGCCACCGATGTGGGCGAGGGCGCGCTCACCGATTCAGGCTACCCGCGCCAGGTGCGGCGCTGGGCGCGGGGCACGCCGCTGGCGCAGGCGCCCATCGTGTTTGAGGCCGAGGTGAGCGACATCGCCGCCAGCGTGGCGGTAGACCGCACACCGGGCTATGAGCGCACGCTGTTCGTGCGGCAGATCGACTTCTACCGCCAGCATGATTTCCTGTTGACCGACGATGGCCGTCTGCTGCGGATGGAGGTGCCCGAAGACGCCTCGGTGAGCTTCCATGAAGACCTGTTGCTGCTGAGCCTGCGCAGCGCCTGGGATGGCCCCGGCACCGCCTATCCCAGCGGCAGCCTGCTGTATGCGCCAGCCGCCGCCTACCTGGCCGGCGACCACCATGTGCAACCGCTCTTCGTGCCCACCGCCACGCGCTCGCTGGCCGGCTACGACTTCACCCGCAGCTGCCTACTGCTCAACATCTCTGACAACGTGGCCAGCCGGCTGGAGCTGTGGCGCCGCACGCCCGAGGGCTTCACCGGCGGCCCGATCGAAGCGCCGTACCCCGGCACCGTGGGCGTGGGCGCCCTGCATGACCCGCTGATCCCCAACGACCCGCTGGCCGAGCACTACCTGCTCGACTACACCGACTACCTCACGCCCGCCTCGCTGTACCTCGCGCACACCGACACGGCCGAGCGCGAGCTGCTCAAGTCGAACCCTGCGTTCTTCGATGCCACCGGCATGCGCGCCGAGCAGTGCTTTGCCACGTCGGCCGATGGCACCCAGGTGCCGTACTTCATCGTTTGGCCTCAGGCCGCCCAGGCCGATGGCAACAACCCCACGCTGCTTTACGGCTACGGTGGCTTCGAGGTGTCGCTGGAGCCGGGCTATGCCGGCACCCGTGGCATTGCGTGGCTGTCGCAGGGCGGCGTGTACGTGGTGGCCAACATCCGCGGCGGTGGCGAGTTCGGGCCCGATTGGCACCAGCGCGCCATCAAAGCCCACAAGCAGCGCAGTTATGACGACTTCGCCGCCGTGGCGCAAGACCTCATCACCCGCGGCGTGACCCGCCCTGAGCGGCTGGGCATCATGGGCGGCAGCAACGGCGGCCTGCTGGTGGGCGCGGTGGCCATGCAGCGCCCCGAGCTGTTGGGCGCCGTGGTGTGCCAGGTGCCGCTGCTGGACATGCAGCGCTACCACCTGCTGCTGGCCGGCGCCTCGTGGATGGCCGAATACGGCAACCCTGATGTGCCTGAAGACTGGGCCCACATCAGCGCCTACAGCCCGTACCAGCAGGTGCGGCCGGGGCGGCGTTACCCGAAGATGCTGTTCACCACCTCCACCCGTGATGACCGCGTGCACCCCGGCCACGCCCGCAAGATGGCCGCGCGCATGCTGGCCATGGGCCATGACGTGAGCTACTTCGAAAACATCGAAGGCGGCCATGGTGGCGCGGCCGACAACGCCCAGCGCGCCCGCATGATGGCGCTGGAGTTCAGCTTCCTGTGGCGCGTGCTGGGCGCGGCACCGGCTGCCACCGTTGCATGAGGGACTGACCATGACCGGCCCCAACACCCACTTCTGGCAAGCCCGCTTCGAGACCCACCAAACCGGCTGGGACCGCGGTGGCCCCAGCCCCCAACTGCTGGCCTGGCTGGACAGCGGTGCACTCACGCCATGCCGCATCGCCGTGCCCGGCTGCGGCGGCGGCTGGGAAGTGGCCGAGCTGGCCCGGCGCGGCTTCAGCGTGGTGGGCATTGACTACACCGCCGCTGCGGTGGCGCGCACCCGTGCGCTGCTGGCCGCGCAGGGCCTGGCGGCTGAGGTGGTGCAGGCCGATGTGCTGGCCTACCAGCCCGCAGCGCCCTTCGATGCCATCTACGAACAGACCTGCCTGTGCGCGCTGCACCCTGAGCACTGGCTGGCCTACGTGGCCCAGCTGCACCGCTGGCTGCGCCCACAAGGCACCCTGTGGGCGCTGTTCATGCAGCGCCCGCGGCCCGAGGCAGTGGAGGCCGGCGTGATCGAAGGCCCGCCGTACCACTGCGACATCAATGCCATGCGCGCCTTGCTGCCCGAAGCGGCGTGGACATGGCCCGCGCCGCCGTATGCCAACGTGCCGCATCCCAACGCCGGCCATGAGCTGGCGGTGCCGCTGATGCGGCGCTGACCGGCCTTCCCACAAGGGAAGGGGTGTTCAGCGCGCCAGGTCAAACACCAGCACTTCGGCGCCACGACCCTGGCTGAGCTGTAGCTGCGGCTCGCCGTCCAACAGGGCGGCATCCCCGGCGCCGAGCCGCTGCCCGTTCACCGTCAGCTCGCCGCGCGCCACATGCACATAGGCCAGGCGGGTGGTGTCCAGCGGCTGCGTCAGCGCCTCGTCGCCATCAAACAGGCCCACGGCAATGGCCGCATCGGCGTTGATGCTCAAGGCGCCGTCCTGCCCCGTGGGCGACACCACGGTGCGCAACCGGCCGCGGCGCTCGGCCGGGTTGAAGTGCTTCTGTTCGTAGCCGGGCTTCAGCCCGCGGGTGCGCGGCAGCAGCCAGATCTGCAGGAAGTGCGTTTGCTGATCGGGCGCATGGTTGTATTCGCTGTGCATCACGCCGGTGCCGGCGCTCATGCGTTGCACGTCACCCGGGCGGATCACGCCGCTGTGCGCGCCGTCGGCGGTGCCGTTGCCCATGCTGTCCTTGTGCGCCAACTCACCTTCAAGCACATAGCTCACGATCTCCATGTCGCGGTGGCCGTGGGTGCCAAAGCCGCTGCCCGGGGCGATGCGGTCTTCGTTGATCACGCGCAGGTTGCCCACGCCCATGTGGCGCGGGTCGTGGTACTCGCCAAACGAGAAGGTGTGGTGGCTGTCGAGCCAGCCGTGGTTGGCATGGCCGCGGTCGGCGGACTTTCTCAGGGTGATCATGATGCGGGCCTTTCGTCGACATCGCGGCAGCGCGGTGGGTGCCGCCTCGCTGATTTTGGAGATGGGTGCGGGCCGCAGGGTCGTAGGGTTTTGTTGTCCGACGTCGAAAACACTGAACAGTGGTGTTGCCTTCCTGCAAGTGGCCTGTGCTACGGTGATGCGACGTTGGTTGTCGATGTGCTGCCTGTGAAGTCCTTGCCCGTTCCCGCCGCCTGGTTTGCGCGGCTCTTGCCCCAAGACCCCAAGCGCCGCCTGCGCACGGTGCAGACGGCGCTGGCCTGCATGTTCGCCTTCGCCTCGTTGGGTTTCATGGTGTATGGCGTGGTCATCGGGGCGATGGCCTTGGGCGCGGCATTGGGCTGGTCGGTGTTGGCGGGGCTGGGCGGCTTGTGGTTCATCACGGTCATCCGCAGCGGCTGGTCAGAGCGTTTTGCTGACCCATCGCTCACCGTGCCGCAGATGGTGTTTGCCATCACCTGCTGCGCGCTGGCCTATGGCATCGCCGGGGCGTTGCGTGGCGCCATCTTCCCGCTGCTGATGGTGGTGATGATGTTCGGCATGTTCGCGCTGAAGATCCGCCATGTGATGGTGGTGTGCGCCTACGCGGTGCTGGCCATGGGGTTGGCGATGGCTGTCCTGGTGGCCCTGCAGCCTGAGACGGCCACCCCGCTGGTCGAGGCCGGGCATCTGCTGATGCTGGCGCTGATGATGCCGGCCGTGGCGGTGTTGGCCCAACGGCTGCACCAGATGCGCCGCCGCCTGCGTGACCAGAAGCGCGAGCTCAGCGAGGCGCTTGACCGCATCCAGTACCTGGCCACGCGCGACGGGCTCACCGGCCTGATGAACCGCCGCCACATCACCGAGTTGATGGCGCGCGAAGTGCAGCGCCATCGCCGCTTTGGCACGCGGCTGAGCGTGGCCATGTTCGACCTGGATCACTTCAAGCTCATCAACGACCGCCACGGCCACGGCTGCGGTGATGACGTGCTGCGCACCTTTGCCGAAGAAGCCCAGCGCACCATCCGCGGCTGCGATGCGCTGGCCCGCTGGGGGGGTGAGGAGTTTCTGCTGCTGATGCCCGAAACCGGCCTGGAAGACGCCCGCGTGGGCGCCGAGCGTGTGCGCGCCATGCTGGAGCGCCACGTCATCACGAAGCACGGCGTGCGCGTGCCCGTCACGCTGTCATCCGGCGTGGCTGAATTGGGCAAGGCCGAGACGATGGAGGCCCTGGTGGAGCGGGCCGATCAGGCGCTGTACCTGGCCAAGTCGCATGGGCGCAATCGGGTGGAGATCGCCACCTCGTGACGCGCCAGAGCGACAAATCCTTCCGCGGCAACAAGGCCGCCCTGCCCAGCAAGCCCTGCGCCGCCTGTGGCCTGCCCATGACTTGGCGCCGCCGCTGGGCCAACAACTGGGCTGACGTGAAGTACTGCAGCGACGCCTGCCGCCGCGCCAAGCCCCCGCATGGCTGAGCTGCGCACCCTGGTGATCGTGCTGGGCGACCAGCTTGATGCGGACGCTGCCGCCTTCGATGGCTTCGATGCCGCGCAGGATGCGGTGTGGATGGCTGAGGTGATGGAAGAGTCCACCCATGTGTGGTCCAGCAAACCGCGCACGGCGCTGTTCTTGTCGGCCATGCGGCACTTTGCGCAGGTGCTGCGCGAGGCCGGGCGAGCGCTGCACTACATGCCGCTGGATGGCCCGCACAACCATGGCAGCCTGGCCGCGCAACTGCAGGCCGACATTCACCGCCTGCACCCCCAGCAACTGGTGATGACCGCCCCCGGCGACTGGCGCGTGCTGCAGGCCATCAAGGCCGTGGCGCAGGCCAACGGGCTGGCGCTGGATGTGCGTGTGGATCGCCACTTCTACGGCACCGTGCGCGATTTCGCCGCCCATGCGCGGCGCCGCAAGTCGCTGCGCATGGAGTTCTTCTACCGCGAGATGCGCCAGCGTCATGGCGTGTTGATGCAGCCCGGCGATGAGGGCAAGGCGGCCCAGCCCATCGGCGGCCAATGGAACTTTGATGCCGAGAACCGCGCCGCCTTCGGCCCCGCCGGCCCGGGCTTCGTGCCACCGCGCACCGGCTTTGCGCCCGATGCCATCACCCGCGAGGTGATCGCGCTGGTGAACACGCGCCTGGCAGCGCATCCCGGGCAGCTGGACAGCTTTGCCTGGCCCGTGACACGCGAGCAAGCCTTGCAGGCGTTGAGCGCCTTCATCATCGATCGCCTGCCCCTGTTTGGCCAGTACCAAGATGCCCTGTGGCCCAACGAGCCGTGGCTGTACCACGCGCACCTGTCCGCCGCACTGAACCTGAAGCTGCTCAACCCGCGCGAGGTGGTGGCCGCGGCCGAAGCGGCCTACCACGCCGGCCACGCACCGCTGGCCAGCGTGGAAGGCTTCATCCGCCAGATCCTGGGCTGGCGCGAGTACGTGCGCGGCATCTACTGGACGCAGATGCCCGGCTACCTGGCGCGCAACGCGCTCGATGCCCAGCAAGACCTGCCCGCCTGGTACTGGACGGGCGATACCGACATGGCCTGCCTGCGCGACGCCCTGCAGCAAACGCTGGCCCACGGCTACGCCCACCACATCCAACGCTTGATGGTGACGGGCCTTTACGCGCTGATGTTCGGCGTGCAGCCCCAGCAGGTGCACGCCTGGTACCTGGCGGTGTATGTGGACGCGGTGGAATGGGTAGAGCTGCCCAACACCCTGGGCATGAGCCAGTACGCCGATGGCGGCCTGATGGGCAGCAAGCCCTACGTGGCCACCGGCAAGTACATTCAGCGCATGAGCCCCTACTGCCGGGGCTGCCGCTACGACCCGGCGCAACGCACCGGTGATACCGCCTGCCCCTTCACCACGTTGTACTGGGATTTCATGCTGCGCCACGAACCCCTGATGGCCCGCCACCCGCGCATGGCGCTGCAGGCCCGCAACGTGTCGCGCTTGAGCGCCGACGAGCGGCAGGCCGTGCGCGACCAGGCCGCCGCCCTGCGCGGCACGCCCGGCTGATCAACACGGCCCCGGCCGCCGAACGTAGGGCACCGACCACCGGCCAACGCGGCCCTGTCCGACACGGCATCACCCCAGCGCGGCCCAGACTGGACGTTCACCCCAGGAGATGCCATGACACAGCGCGCCCACATCGTTGGAACCGTGGAGTACCGCGAAGGCGATGGGCCCAACATCACCATTCGCCCAGGCCCTTGCGAGGTGGACATGACCGCCATGGACGTGACCATCAGCTGGACCGATGGTGAATCGCACGGCTCAGCCGCGATCCCGCTGGCCGACTTCCACCGCTATCAGGCCACCCACGCGATACGCGTGGAGCCCGCTGCAGATTCGCACTGAGGCGTCGCCAACGCGGCGTTGAAGCCCTGCCGCTGAGCCCTGCCGCCGGTGGTGGCCATCCCGCCATCCCCGGCCCTTGATCGCGCCAGGTGCACAGCGCGCTCATTCGTCCTTGCACCCAGGAGAACCACATGACCGATGCTGCCCGCTCCAACGCCACCACCACCAACACCACCGCTGTGGTGGATGAAGACCTGGCCCAACAAGCCCGCCCCGGCCACGGCATTCCGTCGCAAGACCCGAACCCCGGCGCCCAGATGCCGCTGGAGGCCGGCGAAGCCGAACGCGAGGCCAAGTCGGTGTTGATGGGCGGCGGCGTGATGGCCGGGGCCGCCGTGGGCGCCGGCGTGGGGGTGATGGCGGCCGGCCCGGTGGGTGTCGTCATCGGCGGCACGCTGGGCGCCGTGGCCGGTGCGCTGGGCGGCGCCGCCGCTGGGGCGATGGCCAATCCTTCTGAAGACGTTGGCGACGCTGCGCCTGCCTCAGCCGTGCAACTGCACATCGTCGACAGTGGGGGCAATGGCCGGCCGGTGGTGTTGATCCATGGCTGGCCGTTGTCGTCACAGGCCTGGGAGCCGCAGACAGCGGCCTTGCGCGCAGCGGGCTACCGCGTGGTGGCCTATGACCGCCGCGGCTTCGGGCAATCCGACAAGCCCGCCTCAGGCTACGACTACGACACCCTGGCCGATGACCTGCAGCAAGTGCTCGATCGCTGCAACTTGCAGGATGTCACCCTGGTGGGCTTCTCCATGGGCGGCGGCGAAGTGGCACGCTACATCGCCCGGCACGGCCAATCGCGCCTGCACAGCGTGGTGTTCGCCGCCGCCGTGCCACCCTACCTGCTGACCACGCCCGACAACCCGGAAGGCCCGCTCGCGCCGGAGCAGGCCCAGCAAAAGAAGCAGTCGCTCACCCAAGACCGCCCCGCGTTCTTTGACCACTTCACCACGCAGTTCTTCTCGGCCAACGGCAAGCTGCAGGTGACTGATCACCAACGCACCCAGGCCATCGCGCTGTGCGAGCAATCTGCCCAGCACGCCGCATTGGCCTGCATGGACGCCTTCGGCACCACCGATTTCCGCGCCGACCTCACACAGGTCACCGTGCCCACGCTGGTGATCCACGGCGATGCCGACGCCATCGTCCCGATCGCCGGCTCAGGCCAGCGCACGCACCGCGCGGTGCGCGACAGCCAGCTGGTGGTGATCAAGGGCGCGCCGCATGGGCTGAACGTGTCGCATGCATCGGCGTTCAATGAGGCGCTGCTGTCGTTCTTGAAGGCGCACGCTTGGGCGCCGTATCAGGCGGCATTGGCGTTGTGATGGGCTGAAGGCAGCGCCGCCCCAATGTAAGAGGCCCAGCACTTGTGTGCTGGGCTTTGGCGTTTTGGCTCCCCAACCTGGGCTAGGGGCAGGAACCTGAGGACTAACAGCTCGCCGTCATTCGGCCAACACGAATCTGGCACCGGTTTGGCTCAGCAATTCGAAGGTGTCGATCCACTGGACATCAAAGTGCTGGCAGACATTGGGGATGCTGTACTTCCGCCGGATCTGCGGGTTGAACTGCTCGTGCGTGACGACGACGGCATTCTCCAGTGCCATGGCCTTGGCGATCAGCCAGGGATCGGCGCCAGCCAGGAACTCGTCAATGGCACCAGGCTTCATCTCGGCGGCTTGTGCCGCTACGTATGCCGCGACAGCGCCGAAGGCCTGCTGGGTGTCGTCATCAGAGACGGGCAGAAACAGATCACCCTGGTCCTTGGCCCACTCTGCGAGTTCGTCGTTGCCGCGCTTGAGCTCGTCACCGACAAGGTCGATGCTGGACACGATCCCGGCACCCTGGCTGAGCTGGATCCAGTTCCAGTAGGCCGGGCAGACGGCCATGCGGTAATAGCGGTTCTTCGCTTCGATCAGCGTGTTTGCATCCAGCAGATAGATCATGTGCCGAGCTGCTCCGCGAAGTCACGGATCTTTGAGGGTTGGACGCCCAGCAGCCTGCCAGCATCGCGCAGCAGAAGGCGACCGCTGAAGGCCTCGGCGATGACGGCGCGCGCGAACCGGGCACTGTTCTTCGCGCCAGCGTTGCGGTAGAAGCTGCCGCCGCCTCCGCCCCCCGCCCGGAACGCGTCCAACTCGGCGCGGTAGAAGGACGTGTAGGTGTCTCGATCGACCATACCTAGATCCAGGGCACGGCGGATCACCACGAATCGACTGACGTGGAAGCGTTGGGCCAGCTCGGCCACGCGGGCAGTCAGGTCCTGCGATGCCGCAGCCCACAGCCGGGCGAACACGGCTGACGGCGCCAGGAACTCGCCCGCGACAGCGTTGCATGCGATCTCCTCTTGACGTGTGTTGCCCGGGGCCGCGTTGGAGATGCCGCTGCTGCCCAGCCAGATGTGGGCGAGCTCGTGCACCAGCGTGAACAGCCGGGCCGACGGCGCGTCCGAGGAGTTGATGAAAACGACCGGCGCCAGCGGGTGACTGATCGCAAAGCCGCGGAACTCGCCGACGTCCAGCTTGCGGTGGGTGTTGTTGCCGACGATGCCGCTGCGCATCACCAACACCCCAACGCGCTCTGCAGCTTCGATCAGCTCGCGGTAATAGGTCTCCCAGCTACGCTGCCCGTGCTCGACATCAACGCCGAGCACTTCGCGGATGTCCTGGGCTACCTGCACCGGCTTGGCGGCTGTGGTGAAGCGGCCGACGAAGGGCAGTGGCTCGGTACCTTGCTCCTGAAGATACTCGACGAACCAGGCTTGTCGCTGCACCGCATGGCGGACGGTATCAGCCAGGTCGACGCTGGGCGTGCCAGCAGGGGCGCCGCCGGCGGTGCGCAGATCCGGTAGCAGCGGGTCTTCGGCGGGCGCTTCGCTCAGGAAGAAGAAGCCAAACGGGGTATGCAGGGCCTGGGCCACCGACTGGGCTTGCCTGAAAGTCGGCTGCGCGTCACCTTCCTCCCAGAGTTGGAACTGTTCGGGCTTCACGCCAGCAGCCGTTGCTGCCTCATTGACGTCCAGGCCGACGCGGTCACGCGCCCAGCGAAGCATTGCTGGGTTGATGTGAGCTTGAGCGTGGGCCATATCTTTTGATTTTAGGGTTGGGCAGTGTCTTTCGCCGTCCGGGGTGACCCCGGCACAGATTGAGACGATGAGTAGCAGTCGTCTCACGACTCAAGCCTATCAATCAGTCCCCAACGCAAAAAGCCCAGCACTTGCGTGCTGGGCTTTGCTTATCTTGGCTCCCCGACCTGGGCTCGAACCAGGGACCTACGGATTAACAGTCCGGCGCTCTACCGACTGAGCTATCGGGGAGTAGAGCCCGCCATTATAGGGGCAGGTTGTGACGGTTCAAAGATCTGTTTGCAGGCTCACGCGCCAGGTGCGGGGCGCCAGGGGGTAGAGGTAGGCGTGGCCGTATTGGTAGGGGGATTCGCGCCAGGCGCGTTTGTCGGTGGCGTTGGCCAGGCCGGCGCGCCAGGTGAGGGTGGTGCCAGCCAGGCGTTGTTCTTGGCGCAGGCCCAGGTCAAGGCGGGTCCAGCCGGGGATGCTGATGCTGTTGTCGGGCAGCACCATGCGGCCACCTTCGTGGATGAGGGCGGCGCTGAGTTGCAGGCCGTCCAGCGTGGGCACGCGGTAGGTGGCCTGGGCTTTGAGGGTGCGCTCGGGCACGTTGGGGGGGCGGTTGCCGGCGTAGAGGCTGGTGCCGTGCAGCTTGGCGTCGAGCAGCATGGCGCCGGCTTCCAGGCGCCAGCGTTGCAGGCTCCAGGCCAGGTCGGTTTGCAGGCCTTGGCGGCGCTGCTGGCCGTCGATGGTGACGGTGCTGCCGCTGTCAAACACGTAGGGCTGGTGGATGTTGAAGTAGGCGGTGTTCCAGGCCAGCTTGTCGTTGTCGTACTTGGCCTTGTAGCCCACTTCCCATTGGTGGCTGCGCACGGCGGGCAAGGGCTGGCCGGCAGCGGTGCCGTAGGCGCTTTTGTTGGGGGTGAAGGCGGTTTCAATGCCCTGGCCCCAGCTGGCGTAGAGCTGGCGGCCCGCGGCCAGGTCGTGGCTGAGGGCGAGCCAGGGGGTGGCGAAGTCTTGCGAGTAGGCCACGGCACGGCTGCCATCGGTGCGGATGCTGGTCTGCGTCATGCGCGTGGCGCGCAGGCCGAGCCAGGCCGTCCAGTTGGCCGCGAGGCGGGCGCGGTCACGCACGAAGAGTTCGTTGCTGCGCTCGCTGCGGTTGGTGTTGGCGATGTTGCCCACGTCGGGCAGGGCGATCATCGTGGTGCCGTCGATCGTGCCTTGGCCGATGGGCGGGTAGTAGCCGTCATCCAGGCGCGGGTTGGTGTGCAGGCTGTAGTAGGTGCTCAGCCAGCCCAGGTTGAGGTGGTGCTGCACCGGGCCGGTTTGCACCTGGCCGTCGAGGCTGACTTGCAGGGCATCGTTGCGGCGGTGTTCACCGTCGCTGCGGAAGGGGTAGAAGTCGAAGGTGCCGTTGCTGCAGTAGCGGTCGTAGTTGCCTTCAGCATCGCAGCCAAAGGGGTAGGCCAGGCGATCATCGGTGCGCAGTGCTTGATGCGCGTAGTGGCCCACCAACTTCCAGCCACTGCTCAGCGCGTGGCTCACGCGCAGTGAGCCGGTGTTGCCGGCCATCACCACCGGCAGGCTCCAGGGCTGGTTGTTCAGGTTGATGCGGGGGTCGATGGTCTTGGCATCGGGCAGGGTGCTGCCCAGCAGGCTGAAGCCGGGTTGGCTGGGCTGGCTGCGGCGGCTGGATTCCACTTCGGCTTCGATCAGCGTGTCGGGGCTCAGGCGCCAATCACCGGCCAGGGCGAAGAGGTGGCGCTTGCCCGAGGCATCGCGCAGTTGCGGGTCAAGGTGCTGATAGGCCACGTTCAGACGCAGGCCAAAGGCTTGGGGTGATTGCTGGGGGCCAAAGCGTTGGCTCAGGTCAGCCGCGGCCAGCACGCTGCCCGATTGTTCCCAGCCCAGGGTGACGGAACGCACGGGGGTGTCAGGGCGCTTGACCACCAGGTTGACCAGCCCGCCCGGGGCGCTGAGGCCGGCTTGCATGCCGCTCAGGCCTTCCAGGATCTCGACGCGTTCCTTGTTATCCAGCGGCAGCAGGGTTTCAGCGTTGATGGGCAGGCCGTCGCGCTTGAAGTTGTGGCGGTTGTCGAGCGCAAAGCCGCGGATGGCGAGCATGTCCCAGTAGCCGGCGGCGTTGTAGGCATCGCTCACGCTGGCCTTGAGGCTCACCACATCGGCCAGGCGTTGCACATCGCGGTCGGCCAGGGTGCTGGCGCTGAGTACGCTGGCCTGCATGGGCAGTTGGGACAGGGCCACTTCACCAAAGCCGCTGACATTGGCCCGGTTGGCCGGTGAGGTGACCACCACCGCGGGCAGCGTGGCTTCCTGAGCCAGCGCGCTGGTGGCCGCCAACGCGGCCAGGGCCACGGGCGTGAAAGACAAGGGGATGCGCGTGCAGCGCTTGGAACGGGCAGCAAAGAATGCCATCGCAAAACTTTCAGTCGATGGCAGGTCGGCAAGTCGGGAACGGCGCACCACGAGAACCGGGGTGGCATCAGTCAGAACATGCTTCCCTGCGCGAGGATTACCTCAGGCATCGCAAAATAAGTCTGCGATGCCCCGCGGCTTTCGCCCGGTTGCCCAGGCAGTTGCCGCCGATCAGGTTCAAAGGGACTTTCTCAGCCGGCCCTCTCAGGCCAGCACCCCTAGCGAATGCCGCGAGGTCCTTGGACCCCGCAACAGGCTGGATTGTAAATCGAGGGAAAAGTGCGCGATTGGTGCGCGGTGGTGCTGGGCTCGTGCCGATACGCTATTGAGCGTCTCGAACAGGCGCTTCCCGCGCAAAGCCATGACCACCTGGAATACTTTCGTCGATGCTCACCCGAAGGCCTACATCATTGCGGCTGTCGTGTCATCGCGCCTGCCTAAGGGGGTGGCGTTTGATGCGGCTGGAAAGAAGCTCCCAACTCCGTATCGACTGTTCTGCGAGTGGCTGGCCGGGGCGGCGCTTGAAGGCCTCTATACAACCACCTCAGTTCCGAATGGATTCGTCGTTGGTTTGGCAGAGGCTGCGGACCGAGACAGGCTGGTGCTGCGCTTTGGACCGCTCAAGCATGGCGGGTTCAAGTTGGGTGGCCAGGCAGTGAAAATCCTGAGTGGCTACTCGGATGGGGCATATGCCGGCCTGGCTGCGGATCTGGGCTACCGGCTTGATTTCTTAGTGAGTCGGCCTCCCATCTAGTCTCTAGGCCATGGGGCTCGGGCTTACAACACGCGCAAGGTGGCTGGGTTGATCGCCACCTCTTGGGCGGCGTCCCACCCAACGCCCCCCACGTCAGAGTCGAACTTGACCATCACCCGCAAGCCGTCGAATCGGGTGATGGTGCCATCCTGGCAGTGGGCATCGTCGGCGTCTCCGCGGGCCTCTGTCGGGACCCATCGCACCCGGTCACCTTCTCGGGTTTCAAGCGTCAGTGTTTGCATGTCCATGTCTGGTCCTCAAGTTGTAAGTACGGGGTTTTCTGCCAGTGCGCAGCACCTGGCCAGGTCAACGAGCCAGCGGGCCAGCTCGGGCGGGGTGTGCTCTCGCTCGGCCTTGCTCACTTCAGGTCGCCACCCCTGCATGCCTTTGACCAGCCGCGATCCATCCGGCAGCGTGCGGTGTTGCGCTATGACGTGGCTTGCCTCGCCAAGAGCCATCGGCATTGCAGGGATGTCACGCGGCCGACAGCCCACGATGTAGAGCCTGGTCAGCTTCTCGGCCCGATGGCCCCACCAGTGCTGCGAAATGCCCAGCGTCCAACCGCCGAATGCATCCACCTGGCCAGGCTCAGGGAGCCGTTGGGCCGCCCAGAGGGTGGAGGAATCCGGGTGCTCCAATACGCCCCCGAACTCCCGCACCAGCGCCACCGCCAGCCTGGCCAAGTTGCGCTCGTCGGCGCGCGGCTTCGCAAATGTTCGCAGGCGGCCCCACGAACGACACGGCGGGTGCGCCACCACAGGCCACGGCCCGTCGTATGTTCGCGCGTCGCGCTCAGCGTCGTAAGCGTCCACGCCAGGCAGCTGCTTGTAGATGCTGTCGGAGCGGATAAAAAGTTCTGCTACGGTCATTCCGATGCTCAGTTGTCTTGGTTCGCTTTGGCAAGCGCTGCATCGATCTGGGTCATCGCCTCGTCATCGCAAGCGTTCACGGCACCGGGGTAGGCGTCCTGATACCAATCCAGGCCGTTGCGTGCCGTCTCTAGTGCGGCCAAAAGGGCGCCATTGATCGCTTCCACCTTCTCGACACGCTTTCGGAGTTGTTCGATGGTGCGAGCTGCATCTGCGTACCGGTCCATTTCAAGCGCGGCGCGCTGTTGTTCACCACGTAGTTGGGTGACGATGTCGAACGTCATTTCAGTACTCTCCTTCGGGTGGGGTGGTCATTGCACTGCGCCGGCAACCGCCAGCGCTGCGGCATGGAGGCGGGCGTTGAACCAGCGGCGCAACACGTATTGGCGGGCGATGCTGATGGCGGTGTAGATCAGACTGATGCTGATGTTCTCGCCCAGGCTGGGGTGGAAGCCGAACCGGGGGAACACCAGCTGGTTGGCTGTTACGCTGAGCACCAGGCCGATGGCCGTGTTCATCAGTGCTTCGATCAGCGAGCCGAGGCGGGTTTGATTCATAGCGGTCAGCCCATGGTGGGTTGGATGGGCTTGCTCAAGACGCGAAGGTGCCCCAGCCCTTTCAAGAAGTTGCGGTACAGGTTGATGGCCACGCTGCGGGCTTCGCGGGCCACTTCGGGGCCGGCCGCGACGATGCGGCCGTCTTCGGTGACGATAGCGAGCTGGGCGGGCCGGCCGTCCACCGTGACCCGCAAGCCCTCATGGACAACTGCGCTGATGACGACGCCCTGCAGGGCGCCGGTGGGTTGGTTGCCGATCATGCTTTGGCGCTCCGTTTAGTCTTCGGCTTGGTGGTGATGACGGGTGGCGTAGCCGCTGGGCGCAGCAGTGCGATGGCGTGCCGGGCTTGGCTTTCGGCATCGTCGACGGCGTTGTGATGGGTGCCGACACGCTGCAGCAAGACTTCAGGGCGCAAGGTCTTGAGCGTGCGGTAGCAGCGGTTGTTGTAGTACGCCCATGGCAGTGAAAGCCCAGAGAGCCGATAGGCTGTAGCGACGATCACGTTGTCGAAGTCGGCGCCGTTGCCCCACACCAGCAAATCAGCCGGCCGCTGGTGCTGGCCCAGCCAGTGTGAGAACAAGCCCAGTGCATCGGTGACGCCCAATCCCTGGCGAGTGAAGGCCGAGCGCGCTTCGTCGGACTGGCGCAGCCACCACTTCACCGTGCCGACATCCATCGTCATGCCGAGCTTCACTGACGAAGCCAGGTCGACGTCGATGTAGAAGCGGTCGCCGATCTGATCGGACTCGGGATCAAAGAAGACGGCTCCGATGGCCGCCAAGGCGGCTGTCGGGCCTGTGCCCATGGTTTCCGTGTCGAGCATCAGGTTTTTCATGGTGGGGGTTCTTTCTGTGATGAGGTTGGGTTCACGGCCTGTCCGCGCTTGTGGGCGATGCATGAGCCGATTCCGCAGGCCGCTTGCGCTTCACGGCATAGTCTTTGTGCACAACACCAAGACTCTTGTTTCCCACGGCATGGGGTTGCACCCATGTCCAGCGGCCCGCTTGGAACTGCCTCAGGTGCCCGCGGCGTAAGTGAACGCGCGGTGATGAGTGCGTTCCACCGGTGGGGCCGGAGGCCTCAGGCGTTCGGTTCAGGTCGACCACCAGGGTCCGGTAGGAATAGATTGGCGGTTTCCCCTTCTTTTTCCTCGCGGCGTTCAGTGCGTTTGATGGAGGGTGTTCGACCTGCCTGACGTTGACGCAATTCAGTACGCTGAGAAACGCCCAAAGACATCGAATGATCCCGGCGGCTTGTTCTTTGTGCGAAGTTGGCCAAGCTCTAAGGACAGCATCCGGCCCGGTTGCTGTGACCTTGGTAGTGAGCGCGAGCGTCCAATGCTTGGTCGATCGATTGCGAACAAAGATCCATGCGGCGATGGTGTCTGGGTCGATCTGCTTCGCAAGCACGCCCTGCAAGTCCAATTGAGTGGACCGGTTCCTTTGTTCCTGCGTGCTTTCAAACCAACACACGTCGAACGGTAGACGCAATGCTCCAGGGAGCATCTGGATGCCCTCAAGAGTTGCCTCTTCGCCGATGTCGAAGCAGATAGCCTGCTTGGCTAGGGACTCGGCTTCGTCGACGGTGCTTTCAGTGGTTCCGGCCTTTTGTATCGGGCTCAGAACCCCATCGAAGCTGTACAGCCGGCTTCCGAACGCCTCTAGCAGATTGTGAAGATGGGTGGTCATGCGTAGGTCTTGGTGAGTGGCTGGTTCACGGCTTTGCCTTTTCGGCGTACCGCGTTGGCGAGCTGTGCGCGATCTGAGTGGCTGGCGGTGGCCTGCCTGAGAAGGCCGAAGTAGCTGTTCGCGGTGGGTGCGAGCTCTGCCTTGGGGATTTGGTGCACGCGTTCGATGGCGTGGCTCACGGTGCGCCGGCGTGTGTGGCGTCGCCACGGTTTGAGCACCTGGCCAACGAAGTCGATGCCGCGGTCCACGGGCTGTTGAATGGTCTTGCGTGGATTCGCCTGCAGGTGCAGGTGCTGCGGTAGCCACTCCTCAATCTGCAGCCGTGCCTGGTGCAGCCATTGCGGGCTTTGGTGCACCAGGATGAAATCGTCGACGTAGCGCACGTAGTGCTGGGCTCGCAGGCGATGCTTCACCCATTGGTCGAAGTCATTCAACAGCACGTTGGCAAAGAACTGGCTCGACAAATTGCCGATGGGCAGGCCGTGGCCGCTTGGGGCATTGAACAGGCTCTTGTGTGGCGGCACCAGGGCCAGCAGCTCACGGCGGCCACGCACCTCCACATCCAGCCTCGGGTCATGCATCAACACCGTTTCAGCGAGCTGCAGCCACCAGGGTTCAGGAATGCGGCGCGCGAGCTGGCAGAACAGGACCGACTTGTCGATGCTGACAAAGAAGTTGGCCAGGTCCATCTTGAGGTAGCTGGCCTGGCGTTGCCAGTTGGCCGTCACGCTGCGCACTTGGTGTTCCAGCCGGCGCACGGCGTAAAGCGTGCCGCGGCCCGGGATGCAGGCACAGCTATCGGCCACGAAGCCAGCCTCGAATCGAGGCGCTATGTGGTTGTAGAGCAGGTGGTGGACCACGCGGTCACGAAACTGCGCGGCCCACACTTCGCGCGGCCTTGGCCGCGTGATTGCGAAGCAAATGGAGCGGCCGGGCCGGTAGGTGCCGGCGACCAGCTCACTGTGCAAGACGTAGAGATTGCGCTCCAGCATGGCCTCGAAAGCCAGTGCACTGGCGCTGTTGCGCTTTGTGCGCCGGCAGTCGAGGTAGGCTTGCGCGAGGAGCGCGAACAGGTCTGAATCTGCGGACGGCCACCGCACCGCCAGAGGCGCTGCGGTTGTTGTAGTTGACGTTGCCGTTGTTGAGGTTGCAGTTCCAGGCGTAGGAGGAACTATCGCGCTATCCACGCCGGCGCTTCGAAGGCTGGTGCCAATCAAAGTGCCGGCTGCACCGGACCGGGCCCACCTGCAGGCGGCGGTATCCGTGGTATGCATGTCCGTGGCTTCGTGGGCCAGGGGCGCGACCAGATTCATGCGCACGGGCGTGAGAGCCTTGGCTGTCATGCTGCAGGCGCCCTGTTCGAGTGTTTGAGCCAGCCGCCGGCTTGAGCGCCGATGCGCTCAAGCAGCAGCACCGCGGCAGACCACTGTTTCGTCTGAATGGCCCGTAGATCATGGGCCACCCGCAGCGTCACCGTGGTGGCCCGCAGCAGCACCAACAACCGATCGATGTGGCCGGCACGATCGGCGCGGCGCGTCACGTTGGCCAGCGCCATCTGTTCCAGCATGTCGGAACAGCCCTGGATGATTTTTTCGCCCAGGGAGCGCTTGAACCCGCGGGGCATGTCGCGTTGGATCATGTACCCCATCGCCAGCAGCTCAGTGCCGGTGCGGTAGATCGGAAGGTCGGTGTGCAGCTTCACGGCCAGCTCAAGTCAAAGGATTGAAGGGTTCAAGGATTGACTCTGCGGACGGCCACCGCACCGCCAGAGGCGCTGCGGTGGCGGTAGTAGACGGTGCCGTGGTAGAGGTGGCAGAACCAGGCGTAGGAGGACTCAGAGTGCGGCTCGCACGTCCAGAACCACGACAGGTCCGCCAAGCGGTTGTATCGGTGCGCGACGATCAGCCGTGCCTCTTGTTTGGTGGGTGCGGAGAGGCCGCGGTCTTTTGCCCATTCCTGGGCTTCGTCGAAGTCAAGGCCGGTGGTGTGGGTGACAGCCACCAAGTGGTGTTTGATGGTGCCGTCTTCGTTCAGCACGGCGCCGGCGTACCACTCGTCTCCGGTGAGTTGGATCACTGCCGCCGGGAGCTGCAGTGCCTGGGGTTTGCGCGTCAATGCATCGATCAGCGCGGCCAGCTCCGCTTGCTTTGCCTGCACGAGTTCAAGGGTTGCTTCGGTCATGATGGGCTTTGCCTTTCAAAGGGGTCAAGGATTCAAGGGGCCAAGGGAATCAAGCGGACGGCCACCGCACCGCCAGAGGCGCTGCGGATGAGGTAGCCGACGTTGCCGTCGAGGAGGGTGCAGCCCCAGGCGCAGGAGGCATCGTCGGCGTCGTCTTCGCAGGTCCAGACCCATTCCTGTGGCAGTAGGTGCGGGATGGTCGAGACCAGCAACGAGCCGATGGCGCGCGTAATGAGCTGGGCGCCGATGCCATTGGCCCAGGCGCGCTGCACGTCGGCACTGGCACGCTTGGGAGGCTGGGCGTCGAGCTTGACGACGGCGTAGTGCTTGCCATCGGCGAGGGTGATGACGCCGCCAAACTTGCCGTCATGCAGGGCGGTGCCGAGTTGTGGCAAGGATGCGAATGGGATGGTTTGATGCTCGGGCATGGTGGTCTTTCGATGCTTGGGTGGTGGTGGTGGTGAAAGAGTCAGGCGACACGCTGCACGGTGCAGAGCTGCGCGCCGATGGCGACCTTGAGCTTCGTGCCGGTGTCGCGCGTGTACTTCCGCGCAGCGGCTTGGATGGCCTTGCCGTACACCTTGTCGAGTTCGGCGGTGGGGTAGGTGCTGCCGTTCGGCGGCAGCTTGGCCAGGCGCTCAAACAGTGGGCCCCACTTGGTTTGATCGGGCTCTCGGTGTCGGCCATTGGCCAGAGGCTTGAGCTTGATCTGGATGGCGGCCACGTCGATTTCCGGCAACGGTGCGGGGCGCGTGCCTGGCCGGCGGCCGGGGCGCTTGGCGATGGGTTGCGTGAGCTTGTCGACGGCTGCTTGCACTGGCTGCGCGCCATCGTCAATGCGCTCGGCCAGCGTGCGCTTGTCAGCCGCCGGCGCGGTGGCCATGGCCTTGGTGTGCTCGGCCACCGTGCGGGTGTCCAGCGGCGCGGTGGGCTTGGCGCGGCTGATGGTGGTTGTGGTCTGGCTGGCGGGCAGCATGAAGACCAGCTCGTTTCCTACGCGGCGCCGGCAAAGCGCGCCCAGTTCCATGGCTTCGGCCAGGTTCTGCTCAACCAGGCGCGGCTTGAGCCCTGTGATGGTGATCACCTCGGCTTCGGTGACGTGCGATTTGCCGGCGGTCAGGGCGTTGATGACGGCCTGGGTTGGGCGATTGAAGAATCCTGTGTTCATGCTGCTGCCTGGGCAAGTTGTTGGTACAGCTCGGCACCGTGAATCGTGTCGGGCTGGACTTGGTGTGTTTCGATCAGCTCGCGGAAGTGGTCTGCCAGTGGGATCACGGCCGCTGCGTAGGTGGGGTAGGTGGTGAGCACGTCGAGCGAGTCGCCCAGGGCTTGGTCAAACAGCGGTGCGAACTGCGCCTGCCAGGTGTAGCCGTCGAGGCATACCTGCTGCAGGGTGCGCAAGGCGCTGTGCATGCGCCGCAGGCGTTGTTCGTCGATGGGTTGGACAAGGGCAATCGTTTGTGTGCCCATCAGGATCTGCCAGCCGATGGCGGCCAGCGTGGCCGTGGCTTCGTCCCCATCCTGGGCCTCGTAGGCGTTGATCTGCTGGGAGCGCAGCACCGAGGCCATGCGCTGCACGGCGACGGCTTTGGCAACGTGGTTGCGGTTGCGCACATCCGTCATGCGCTGGAATCGGTGCTGCTTGGCCATGGCTTACTTGCAGTCGCCCATCAGCAGCGGCACGCTGGCCAGGCCGCTGCGGATGGTGTTGATCAGCTCTTCGGACGCGGCCTTGTGCACCTTGTCTGCGCGCATCAGCTCATAGGCAAACGTCACAGCGCCTTGCTTGGCGCGGTACTTCAGGCGCGATGTGATCGCCCAGGCGGATGGGTCGCCATGGAACACGGGGATGCCGATGGCGAACTTCTCGAAGAGCTCCATTTCATCGGTGGTGCCCTTGTCGGGGTCGGCGATGTAGGTGAGGCGCACACCACCGCTTTGCAGCCGCACCGAGCTTTTCAGTACACGCTCTTCGTTCATCACAAACTCGGTGGCCATCTTGTGCATCTGCAAGCTGGTGGGCATCTTCCCGTCGCTCGACGTGATGTCGTCTTCGTGGTCTTGGATGAAGGTGGCGAATGCAACCTGATCGAAGAACTTGCGATCGTGCTGCTGCCAGGCCTTCCACTCGGTGCTCATGTCCGGCGCGAACTTGGCCGTGTGGGCACGCCAGCCGGCGTCTGCCTTCGTGTGTTCATCGAACACGGCGGTGAAGTCGAGCGCGAAGCTCTGCGGGTTGAAGTTGCACCACACCACCGAGCCTTCGGTGGCATGGCGTTGCACGTAGGCCAGGAAGCTGGCGGGGTCAGCAAAGTTGGCCAGGGCCTTGGTGCGGCGCGGGTGCGGCAGCAGGGCTTCAAGGTCGACGCGCACTTCCTTCAGCTCATGGCCCTTTGGGATGGCGTAGTGAACGATGTGCAGGCCTTCCACGTCGGTGGGTGGCGTGATCTGCTGCAGTACAGCTGCCTTGGGCAAAACGTCGGCCAGGGTTTCGGCCAGGTTCTTTTGATCGTCGATCATGGGTTCCTCGTTGTTGAGGTTGTGGATGGGATGGGGTTAGGCGATGCGGACTTCGCCGGCGGGTTGATCCACCGAGCGGACTTCGCTGGGTGCCTGGCCTGCGACACGCAGGTCCAGCTTGCGTTGGGCGGGGTTGTCGAGCGACAGGTTGCCCTCGACGGTGGGCCACATCAGGTCTTCATCGGCCTTCGTTTCGGGTACCTTGTTCGTCACCTTGGCCGCGATGGCCAGGGCGCCGCCGGACTTCTTCAGGTCGAGGGTGATCGTCAGCTTCCCGGGCTTGCCGGTTTCGTCAACGCTGCGCACGGCTTCGGCGAGCTTGTCGCTGCATTCGTCGAGGAACAGGCCGCCGCGCAGCAGGCGCAGGGTGTCGGTGATGGGCTTGGGCATGGATGTGCTCCGGTGGTGGTGATGGGGTGGCTCAGGCCTGGGCCTGGCCGGCCAGCAGGCTTTGCAGCAGGGCGTCGAGCTGCGCGTGCAGGTGTTCGACTGGGCCGAAGTTGTCGACCGTGGCCCACGGCTCAATCTCGGTCATCAGCTGCTCGCTGATGTGCGGGCGCACGGGTGCGGTGTTGCGCTGGATGCGCAGCACCTTGCCGCCGTGCTGTTGGATCCACGCCGCTTCGTTGGGGAATCGCACGTCGGTGATGACGATGCGGTCATGGATGGGGGCGTGGGGCAGCCCGAGGTTCAGGCCTGCCAGGTTCAGCCAGAAGTCGGCGCCAAGATGTTGGCGGCCCCATTCGGTGCCCAGCGTCTGGGCGAGGTGGCGGTAGCTGTGGCCGATGCCGGGAATGGGCTGCTCTTTCAGTGCGGGCTCATAGATGTAGGCGTAGTCAGAGCCGGCCTCCACCAGCATGGCCTCCAGCATGGTGCGCATGGGCTGCGCGAAGGCGTAGCGGGCGAAGCCGTGCACTTCTTCAAGGTGGTCGGCGGCCGTGTCTTTACCGGCGCCGGCTTGGCCCATGAGGCCGATCAGTTGGATGGTGGTCATCGTGTGGTCTTTCGTTGCACGGGCCGGTAGCCGTACCCGTTGTGTTGCACCTTGGTGCCGTATCGCGCCTGCTTGGTTTGGTGCTCTTGCAGCGCCTCGTGATCGCGCTTGAGCTGTGCCGCGAAGCCGCGCACGATGCGGCCCAGGCTGGGGTCATCAAGTGCCTGCTGCACGGTGAGGTCGTGGTAGCGATCACGGGTCTTGGCTAGGCGCTGCCAGGCCATGTGTTGCCAGTCGAGGTCGGTGATGGGCTGTTCAACGAGCTGCGGGCTGGTCATCACGCCACCGCCGTTTCTTCACGTGCGCCGCGGCGGGCGGCCAGGGCCTGGGCCTGCTCGGGCGTGGCGGGCTGGAACAGTGGCGAGGTGGTGCCATCGTCGGCCAGTACTTCCACCTCATGCAGCTGGAACAGGCCGCCCAGCGTCCAGTTGCACGGCTGGCCATCGGGCTCGGGGCGGGGTGTGGGTGCGCCGGTGAAACGGCCGATGCACGAATACCCCAGGTACGGCTCGATGGCGTCGAAGGTGGCGCCCGCGCCGGCGTCGATCAGGTCTTGCCCGGTCTGCACGGTGCGGCACATGGGGCAGATCAGCGCGAAGTCTTCGCGGCGCTGCACGCCCTGGGCACGAAGCGCGGCATACAGCTCGGCCACGGTGATGGTGATCACGGGCGCACCTCAAACACCGGGTCGACGATGTCGTGCCAGATCTTTGCCACTGCCATCCGGGCGGCGCGCCACACGCTGCGGCCCATGCGGCGGTGGTGGCTGTACAGGGCCCAGGCGTTGCGGGCCTGGCCCACCAGGCCACCAGCGAGCTGCAGCAGGGTGTGGGTGATGGG
>Ga0209066_10002403_pt1 | contig 22718 bp, 32 predicted proteins | sample All_14_2_FD_187198 | JGI IMG/M metagenome (GOLD analysis project Ga0209066, IMG submission 187198) | Freshwater microbial communities in response to fracking from Pennsylvania, USA - Allegheny Zone_MetaG_DW_15 (SPAdes) (version 2) ... | reverse complement strand
ATGAGCGTCCACTCGACACAGGTGTGAGTGCTGATGGCGCAGGACGACACCCGCGTCTTATCACGATCGCTTGATGCTCCTCTGTCGGAGGTGAAGGATCCACAGTGGACAACGATGAGCTGAGGCGGGCCTTTGATCGACAGGCCCGGAGCTACGACAAGCAGTGGAGCCGGATGGCGCCCATCAACGATGGGATGTTCTTCCTGCTGGACGCGGTGCTGGCCTCGTTGCCTGGCGATGCCCGCATCCTGTGCGTCGGCGTCGGGACAGGCACTGAGCTGATCCACCTGGCGATGGCGTTTCCGGGATGGACGTTCACCGCAGTCGACCCTTCCACGTCGATGCTCGACATCTGTCGCCAGCGCGTCGGGGAACTCGGCCTGTCGGGCCGGTGCGTCTTCCACGAGGGCTACATCGACTCGTTGCCTGAGGGCGAGCACTACGATGCCGCAACGTGCTTCCTCGTCTCGCAGTTCATCCTGGATGCACGCGCTCGCACGCAGTTCTTCGGTCAGATCGCGAGCCGGCTCGTGCCGGGCGGGATGCTGGCGACTTCCGACCTGTCGACTGACATGGAGTCACCGGACTACGACGCGCTGCTGCCCGTGTGGCAGCGGGTGATGACGCCCTCATCGGACTCGGCTGCGGCACTGGAGCGCATGAGGGAGGGCTACGCCAGGGACGTGGCGATCCTCCCGTCGGCCGCCGTCGCATCCATCATCGAGTCCGCCGGCTTCGATCCACCAGTGCGCTACTTCCAGGCAGCGCTCATCTGTGGGTGGTTCGCCCGACGGAGTCCGTAAGGCTGGACCCCGCGCGTGACGGAGCCTCTGCCCGACCCGTGCGTTTCGTGCGGTAGACTCGGGGGCGAACGCTCGCCGGCGCTGGCGGCGGAAGCGCCGAGGTATCGGCCCGACGATCGAGGAGGACGAGTGCTGGTTGCGAACGCACAGCGCGAGATCAGGCAAGGGTACCTCGGGGGATTCGTGGGGCAGCTGGTGTCGGCGATCCTGTGGCTCGGGTCGGCCGGGCTTGCCACGTGGGATTCGCAGGCGGCAGGCATACGGTTTCTCGTCGTCGGGGGGTTCTTCATCTATCCGCTGACCCGGGCTGGCCTCGCCTTGATCAAGACGGGCGCAAAGATACCCAGGGAGAACCCGCTCAACGGTCTCGCGATGCAGGTGGCCTTCACGCTACCGCTCGTGCTCCCGGTCGTGGGGGCTGCGGCTCTCTACCGCATCGAGTGGTTCTACCCCGCGTTCATGATCGTCCTGGGGGCTCACTACCTGCCGTTCGTCTTCCTCTACGGCATGAGGATGTTCGCCGTCCTTGCCGCGGGGCTGGTCATGCTCGGACTCACGCTTGCGCTCTACATCGAGGCACCCTTTGCGACCGGCGGATGGATCACAGGCGTGCTCCTGCTGGTGTTCGCCTTCCTCGGTCGGTGGACGGCCGTGCGTGAGCAGAGGCTCGGAATCGCCGAGGCCTCCGGCTAGCGGATACCTTCAACTGACGCTCGCTATGAGCGGCGCACGCCCGACCTCAGGCTGCCCGAAGGGTCGACCAGGACCGTGCCACTTACTCGATCGCGACGTGGGCTCCAGAGCAGTACGGCGGACTGGCGGTCAGCCCACAGTTGCAGATCGCGGCCGTCACCGGCTCATCGATCTCGAACGCGAGCGGCTCCACGCCAGTGCCGATGTGGGAGCCGTCGCAGTACGGGACGGTCTTCGTCTTGCCGCACCTGCACCAGTGGTACGTGCCCGCACCCAGCTCCAGGATCACCGGGTGGCTGCTGGCGTCGTCGTGCTCGAACCTGGTCATCGTGCCCACCTTTCACGCGGGGACCGTGTAACTGTTCTTCCCCCGGATGCCCGACGTCCCACCACTAGGCGCTTCGATCAGCGACGGCTGCGTGCGGAAGACGCGTCCACCCAGCCGGAGACGCCACATCCGTGGTGTTGAGCGTGCGGCTGACGGGCGGTGTCCTCGGTTACACTGCCATTCAGGGGCGCGCGGTTGGCGCGCCGGGACGTTCGACTGACCTGGAGCGAAGAAGACTGAAGCTTGCCGTGGTGGCATACCCTCGGATGGCGTCCGGGAGCCTGGGGCTGATCGAGTCGTTCCGTGCTTCACATGACCCGCAGGCCGGACTCATCGGGGCGCACATTACGCTGGTGTTCCCGGTGGATCTCGATGCCGAGGAACTCACCCCCGAGCTGCAGGCTGTGGCCACGACCACCGCACCATTCTCCGTGTCCTTGTCGGCGGTGCGAGCGGCCGTGGGGATCGACGGTCGCAGCTACGCGCTCCTGGAGTCGGACCGAGGCGGAGAGCTCGTCTCGCGCTTGCACGACCGCCTGTACAGTGGCGCGCTGGCGCGCCATGTGCGATCGGACATCCGGTACGAGCCTCACGTGACCGTCGGCTCGTGCGAGCGCCTGCCGGATTGCGTGCGGATGGCCAGCGAGTTCAACGCGGTGTGGCGCCCGACTCTCGCGCACATCGACGCGCTCGCGTTGCTCGATCTCGATGGCTCCGGTCTACGCGAACACGGGCTCTTCACGCTTCGGGGCGAGGATGCACTGGTGCGGGATCCCCACAGGATCGTCTCCGCGTCGCCGGGGCACGTCCCGTCGCTTCCCGCGATCGAGCGCGCGGCGGCACGGCTCTTCCGCGATGCGGCACCTGCGGAACTGCTTGAGCATGTCACGCCGGAGTCGACCCTGCTTGCCTCGCAGGAGGCCGGCACTCTGTGGGTGGCCCTCGGGGACGACGACGAACCTGTCGGTTTCGCGCGTGTGGAGGTGGCGGGTGCGGGCGTCCACCTCGCGGAGCTTGATGTCCACCCGACCCATGGACGTCGCGGTATCGGCACCGCACTGGTGCGTACGGTCGAAGACTGGGCGCGCTCACGCGGTTTCGCGCGGATCACCCTCACCACGTACCGCGACATCCCCTGGAACGCCCCTTTCTACGCCAGCCTGGGGTTCGTGGTCGTCCCGGAAGGTGACTGGGACGCCAGCATGAGGCGTCGGTTCGAGGAAGAGGCTGGTCTCGATTCCGAGCGACCGAAACGCGTTGTGATGACGCGGCACCTTGTCTCCACCTGACCCACGCATTCCGGCGGGGCCGATCACGCGTTAGGCTTGGGGCGCCCCTGGGTGCCCGGATGAACGGCCAGCACGTCTCACGGGATAGGAGCATATCGTGGTCGACCCGGAGTCAGTCACAGCGATGTGGTCGGCGTTGGCGGAGGCGCGCCCCGACCTCGCCCCGGTGGGTGCCTCATACTCGGCATGGCACTTCTGCGACAACGAGGCCGACGCCAACGAGTTGGCGGATCTCGTCCTGTCCGGTACGAAGCGCGCCACCGCCAGCCTCCTGTGGTCGTACGAGGTGGAAGGTGAATCGCTTCCTGAGGTGGGGGATCTGAGCATCGTCACCGACTGGGATGGGCGCGCGCGTTGTGTGATCCGCACCATCTCCGTCGAGGTGGTCCCGTTCGAAGCGGTGACCCAGGAGTTCGCGGCCACGGAAGGCGAGGGCGACCGCTCCCTCGACTACTGGCGCGCGGCGCATGCGGCGGCGTTCACGCGTGAGCTTGCCGGCTCCGGACGAGCGTTCGAGCCCTCGATGCTCGTGGTGTGCGAGCGCTTCGAGGTCGTGATCGCCGGACCGAAGACCCCGTAGTCCCTGCGCCCTAGTCTGCGTAGTCGTCCTGCACGAGGTCCGCAGGTTTGAACACCGGGTGGATCTCGACGGCGCCGTCTCGGGCGGCGGGGTGGAGCGCAGCGATGCGAGCGGCGATATCCATGCTCGGTGCGGCCAGCACGAAGAACGCACACGCTACGAGGCCCGACTCATGGAGCGTGCCTTCCCGGATCGTGTCACCCGCTACCGTCACGGCCGTTGTGCTCGGGTCGAACGCGAAGCCGCGCTGCTTCGCGAAGTAACTGCCGCCAAGCACCTTCCCCTTCAGCGCCCGGGCTTGCTCGGGATACTCCTCGAGCGCGACCAGGTGCCCGGGATCCAGGCTCGCGGGATCCGCGGGTGCTGGAGCGTACACGATCATCCCGTACTGTGGCATAGCGTCTCCTTCGGCCGTGGGTGAGTTGTACGTATCCGTCGGCAGCCGTCCGCTAACGCGCGCCGGTAGGCGACGCCGCGGCCGCAGGCCGATCGCGACGCGCACTTCCGGACACGTTCGTTTCCGCTAGACTCTGAACCGCCACTACTGCACGCGATGTCGAATCGATCACAGGCGGTCCACCATCGTCAGCGCCGCAGACACGCGCACCCGCATGCCCTTCGCGTACCTCGAGGCGAGCGTCATCATCTCGGGGGCGGGCAATGGCGTCTCCGCGGTCGCGATCCCGTGGCTCGTGCTCGAACGCACCGGTGATCCTGCCGCAGCGGGCATCGTGGGCGCCGCGACCGCCTTGCCGCTGCTCGCCAGCTCCCTCTTCTCTGGCGCTGTCGCCGACACGCTCGGGCGCCGCCGAACCGCGGTGTTGGCGGATGCCCTCTCGGCGCTCTCGGTGGCGGCCATCCCTTTGGTCGACCACCTGTTCGGCCTCGACCTCGCCCTCATCGTGCTGCTCACGGCCATTGGGGCGCTGTTCGACCCGGCCGGCGCCACCTCACGCGAGACGATGCTGCCGGAGGTCGCGAGGCGCGGTGGCATCCGGCTCGAGCGTGCGAACGGCATCCACGAGGCGGCGTGGGGGACGGCCTACCTTATCGGTCCCGGGATCGGGGGCGTGCTGATCGCGTGGGTGGGCGCCTCCGGGGCGCTCTGGGCAACGGCGGGCGCGTTCCTTCTGTCGATCCTGGCCATCTCGCTCGTGCGCGCTCCCGGTGTGGGGCGTCCCGCGCACCATGAGAAGCCGGAGAGTCTCATCGCGGGAAGCAAGGAAGGGCTCTCGTTCGTCTGGCATCACCGCTTGTTGCGCACGATGGTGCTGATCGTCATGGTCGTCGTGGCCGTCTACATGCCGATCGAGGGACTACTGCTCCCCGTCATCTTCGAAGCGGGCAACCAACCCCAGCGGTTGGGCTTCGTGCTCGCGGCGATGAGCGGGGGTGGCATCGCGGGCTCACTCGGCTACAGCCTGCTCGCCACGCGGTTCCGCCGCTACCACCTGCACAACGCCTGTCTGATCCTGGCCGCCGTATCGATCCTGTGGCTCTCCTTCGTGCCTCCGTTCGGTCAGATGGTCATCGCCGGCGCGCTCGCCAGCTTCTTCTGGGGGCCGATGGGGCCTCTCATGAACCTGGTGATGCAGACGCATACGCCACCCGCCAAGCGCGGACGTGTGATGGGTGTGGTCATGGCCTCGTACTACGCGGCCGGGCCGTTCGGGTACCTGCTCGCCGGGTGGCTTGTCACGCGATACGGAGTGGAGGACGTCTTCCTTGGGATCGGCGTCGCGATGCTCATCACCGCGGGCATCGGCGCCCTGATGCCCGCCCTGCGTGCACTCGACGACGAGGGGCCGTACGAGGCGGAGCTTCAGACGACCGACGCGAAGCCCACGATCTGATCGTCCGGGACGCGCGGGGCAGTTCGTGTCAGGCGCGCGCGGTCCGCGGCCCGCCGACGCTTCCCGTCGACCCGCCGACGCGCTAGGCTGGGCCGGGGCCGTTCATGTGCGGCACCGAGTGATCCGGCAGTCTCGATGGACGGGGGAGCGCGCATGATGGAGCGGTCGGAGCGTCAGGCGATCGTCGATGAGGAGCACTTGCGGCTCCTGCCCATCTTCTACTGGATCTCGGGCGGCTTCTGGGCGCTCTACGGCCTGTTCATGGCCGGCTACTTCATCTTCATCGGAGTGATGTTCTCCGCAATGCCATTCGAGGAGGTCGGTGCACCTCCCGCCGAGTTCGGCTGGCTGTTCATCGGGATGGGCGTGTTCGCGCTCGTGCTGGTTGCAGCGTTCTCTGTGCTGAAGATCCTCGCCGGATTCTGGATGCTCAAGCGCAAGAACCGCGTGGCGACCATGGTGGCCGCGGCGGTGAGCTGCTTCGAGTTCCCGTACGGGACGCTGGTGGGCGTACTGACCTTCATCGTGCTCGCACGTCCCTCGGTGGCGGCACTGTACGAATCGGCGAAGACCCCGGCGGCGAGCGCGCTGGCCGAGGACGGGTCGGCGATCGGCTCCTAGCCTCGCGGGTGGCCGCGCTTCGCGCCTGGGTATGAAGTGGGGACGACGACGCGGTCGGAGCGTCGCCAGGTTGCGTGGATGCGACGGTCGCGATCCCATACCGCGATCGCCCTGGCGCGGGGAGGGAACATGACCACACGTGAACAAGCAGATGAGCTTCTCGAGATGGGCAAGCGCAGGGCGGGCTTGAAGGAGCTGCACGGATTGGCGGACGAGCACCGGGATCGCCCGGCGTACCATGCCCCCATCGACACCGCCGACCTTCTCATCCATCTCGCGTACGAGATCCGCTTCAATCGAAAGACCGGGATGTCGTACTCCGGCAAGCATGCCGCCGAGGCGGCAGCGCTCATGGCTGAAGCGAAGGCGCTTCTCGCGTCGACGGGCGAGCGGGCGGATCACCCCACGTGGACACGCTGGTATGGCGTGGCACGTCGGTTCGCGCTCACCGACGACGATCGTCCGGGGGCGGCGATGATCGCCGGGGAGCAGATCGCGGCGCTCGTGGCCCTTGGCGACGTGGATCCTGAGGCCATCGAGCATCTGCGAGACTTGAAGCAGCGGGACGAGAGTCCCCGGACCGTGTACTCGTGACCAGGCAAGGAAGTGGCAATGGACATCCCGCGCATCTTCACCATCACCGAGGCCGAGCACCGCATCCACAACCCGTTCACACCCGAGCAGCTTGCCACGCTCGGGCTGGCGCTGCGCATGAAGCCCGGCATGCGCGTACTCGACCTCGGCAGTGGCTCCGGTGAGATGCTCTGTACCTGGGCCCGCGACCACGGCATCACCGGCATCGGAGTGGACCTGAGCCGGCTCTTCACCGAGCAGGCCGATCTGCGCGCCAGAGAGCTTGGTGTCGACGATCGGGTCACGTTCATCCATCGCGACGCCGCAGGGTATGTTGCCGAGGAAGAGGTCGATGTTGCCGCGTGTCTGGGCGCCACGTGGATCGGCGGAGGAGTCGCCGGCACCCTCGAACTCCTGGGCCGCAGCGTGCGCGCCGGAGGGATCATGCTTGTCGGCGAGCCTTACTGGCGCACGATGCCACCATCGGAGGACATCGCCAGGGGATGCCTCGCCACCTCGATAGCCGACTACCTCACACTGCCGGCCCTCCTCGCGTCATTCGGCGATCTTGGCTACGACGTCGTCGAGATGGTTCTGGCCGATCAGAACGGTTGGGATCGATACGAGGCCGCCAAGTGGCTCACGATGCACCGGTGGCTTGAGACCAGCGCCGACGATGAGTTGGCCGCGGAGGTCCGCGCACAGCTGACCTCGGAGCCTGTGCGCTACGCGACGTACACGCGTGAGTACCTCGGGTGGGGTGTGTTCGCACTCATGTCGCGATGACGTGCTGTGCGAGAGACGGGGCTGACATCGGGTGCGCGGGTGCGGTACATGTGTACTCGGACTGCACGCCTACGGACGAGAGCGGAGAGCATGGGAGATCAGATCTGGGAGCCGGTCACCTTCGACCACTATCACCACATCACGGGGCCCTTCTACCACGGGACGAAGTCGCGGCTGCAGCCGGGTGACGAGCTTGTCCCCGGATTCGGCTCCAACTTCCAGGACGGCCGAGTGTCCAACAACATCTACTTCACCGCACTTCTGGACACAGCGGCCTGGGGAGCGGAGCTCGCCGTGGCGCTGGCGGGCGTCGAGGGACGGGGGCACATATACGTTGTGGAGCCAGCAGGGCCGTTCGAGGATGACCCGAACGTCACCAACAAGCGGTTCCCCGGCAATCCCACGCAGTCGTACCGGACCCGCGAGCCGCTGCGGGTCATCTCCGAGGTTGAAGACTGGGAGGGACACAGCCCCGAGGTACTCCAGGGGATGCTGGACCATCTCGCGCATCTGCGCGAGCAGGGGCTCGACGTCATCGAGGACTAGGCAGGGTGACATGCACGACGACGGTGTGAGACCGAAGCGTGTGATCGTGAACGACCTCATGCAGCAGGGGTACGAGTACGTGCTCATCGAGCCGCAGGGTCGCGGTTTCGATCCTCGCTTCGAGCCGGAGTTGACGCCCGAGGAGATGCTTCACCTCGGCGTGTTCGGCGGCAAGTACCTCACCGACTGCAGTGACGAGTTCCCCGACGCCTGGTTCGAGGGTGCGAGGCTCTGCCACGAGCGGCATGCACCCGAGCTCAACCACTTCGGCGTCAATGCGAGCCTGCCGCTGTCCGAGTGGCGCGAACGCGGGTGGATCCACCCCGATGATCCGCGTGGCTGGTTCCAGTGGTACTGCCGCTACTGGATGGGCCGGCGACTACCGGGAGAGGACGAGCGTCAGATCGGGCGGTGGCGCGCGTTCCGTCGGCACGCGGGGCAGGTGCGCGCCAACTGCCTGCCGGGCGACGAGTCCTGCCGACCCAAACAGCGGCAGGCCCTGCTGAACTGGGCGTACGACAGCCGCCGGCTGTAGCCCGGGATACGGACGCACGGGCGGCATGACATGCGGTTTCCAACGTGAGGGAGGGCTTTCGTGGCCGAACAACGCGTGTTCGCTATGGACTTCGCGAAGGTCTATCCGCTGTACGTGAAGAAGGCGGAGCGGAAGGGTCGCACCCGGGAGGAGGTCGACCAGATCATCTGCTGGCTGACGGGATACGATGCTGACGGGTTGCGGCAGCAGATCGACCAGGGCAATGATGTCGCGACGTTCTTCGCACAGGCGCCGGCTATCAATCCCGACAGCGCCCTGATCACCGGAGTCGTATGTGGTGTGCGCGTCGAGGAAGTCGAGGACCCCTTGATGCGCAAGATCCGCTATCTGGACAAGCTGATCGACGAACTCGCTCGCGGGAAGTCCATGGAGAAGATCCTGCGTCGACCGGTCGGCGAATCGTGAGATTCCACGTCGGCGCGATACCTGAAGAACCCGCGTTCGACCCGCGGTCCGATGGCTGGCACGCACTGCGCGAGCCACGCGCGGGCGTCCTCATGCTCATCGCGGTGCCGCTTGGCATGCTGCTGGCCGTGGCGGTGGCACTCGCGTGGGCCCGGATGCTCACCTTCGGCCCGCCGTCAGACGCGTTCACTCTCACGATCACTCTGCCGGGGCTCGTGGGCGGTGCGCTGGCGCTCCTCGCGTTCCTCGCCATCCATGAGGCGCTGCACGTGGTGCCCGCGCTGGTCGCCGGGTCGTCACGACACGTGGTCGTCGGCTTCTGGCCCCGCTATGCCGCGCCGTATGTCGCATACACCGGTGAGCTTTCGCGTGAGGTGCAGCTGGTCAGTGGCGCCCTGCCATTGATCGTGCTCACCGTGCTGCCGTTCATCGTCGCATGGGTGGTCCCCGCGACCCGTTCGTGGATGGCGGCCCTGAGCATCGTGAACACGCTTGGCTCCGGTGCCGACCTCATCATGCTCACACTCATGCTGAAGCAGGTGCCTGCGCGCGCGACGATCCGCAACCACGGACAGGCGACGTGGTGGAAGGCCGCGGCGTGATCGCGAGCCCACAGGACTACTCCTTCATCAGCCCGTACAACGCTCGTGTGGTGTTGCAGTTGCGCACGGTCACGTGCGCATAGAGCGGTGTCCCCACGATCCTCGTCAGCCTGCTCCTGGTGGCGTTGGCCCTATCCACCCGCCAGATGACCGCGCCGGGCACGTAGAGCGCGTCTTCGATTCCGGGGCGAGGCTCCAGCTGCTTGAGAGTGGCCGGCCGGTCGACATCCGCCCGCAGGAACACGACATCGCACTTCATCGAGTCATCGTTCCTCCACCCGGGAGGTATCGCGCTCACGACTGCCGCCATCTGCCCGGCGTCGCGAAGCAGGAGGCTGGTGTTCACGCCCGTCGCATCGCCAACAGCCCGCGTGAGCAGGTCCTCGAGTCGACCTGTGTCCTCGATATCGGTGGAGAACACGACGTTCCCCGAGTTGATGTACGTCCGGACGTCCACCATGCCGGCGCTCTCGAACGCACGGCGCAACTCGGCCATCTTGACTTTGTTCGCCCCGCCCACGTTGACGCCCCTGAGTAGTGCAAGGTATCTCATGGGAAGAGTCTACCCGGTGCACCGTATCGCCCGGCACCGACGTGGACGCAGGACGGAGGATCGATGGACGACAAGACGACGTCAGCCGCGGTCGATGCGTACATCGCGGGCCTCCCGGCTGAGACGCAGCAGGTGCTCCAGCGTCTCAGGGAGGTGGTGCGCTCGGTGGTGCCCGAGGCGGTCGAGACCATCAGCTACGGCATCCCTACGTTCGACCTGCACGGTGCGCACCTGGTGCACTTCGGCGGCTTCGCCCGGCATGTCGGGTTCTACCCCACGCCAAGCGGCACCGAGACGTTCCAGGCCGAGCTGGCCGGCTACAGATCGGGCAAGGGATCGGTGCAGTTCAAACTCGGCGAACCCCTGCCGGAGGATCTCATCCGCGCTATCGTGGAGTTCCGCGTCCGTGAGGTCGAAGGCGAGAGGTAGCCGGGTCCGACGCACCCTCGCGGGTCAGCCCATCGCCTTCGTGAGCAGTTCGACGATGCGCTCCTCTTCCGCATCACCCAGCTCGGTGAGCGCATACGACGTCGGCCACATGGCGCCGTCGTCGAGGCGCGCGATCTCCTCGAATCCGAAGGTCGCATACCGGGCCTTGAACTTCGATGCGGCCTGGAAGAAGCACAGCACCTTCCCGTCCCTGGCGTACGCGGGCATGCCGTACCAGAGTCGCGGGGTGAGGGACGGGGCGATCCTCTCCACGATCGAATGGAATCGCATCGCCATCTCGCGATCGTCTTCGGGCATGGCCGCGATCATCGCCAGCACATCGGCCAGGCCGTCGGCCTTCTTCTTGGCGGGCTTGTGTGCCGCCTGGGCAGCGTCTCCGTCTTCGGCGATCATCACGTCCACCTTTCCGCTCGCCGGTCTTGTCTGTGTCATTCCCACTCACACGTCCGGGGCAACCGTCCGATGACTGTGTAGAATGGGTTTGCTTCACTCGCGCGCGATGTGCGGGAGGGTGCGTGAGGTCACCGTTCGGTCGAGATAGGCGCACCGGGCCAGGATCCGTCGGCATGGACTACGCCGCGGGTCCCGCGGATGCGCGTGGCATCGTCGCAGCGCGACGCCGCGCTCTGCTTCTCGCGCTCGCATACCTGGTCATCGCATCGCTGTGGATCGGTCTCTCGGACCAGGCCCTCGCTCTCCTGAACTTGCCGATCGAGACCGAGCGGGCGATCGCGGCAGTCAAGGGGCAGTTCTTCGTCCTCGCAACGGCCACTGCCGCGTACATGCTGCTGATGCAGCACCTCAAGCGTCTGCATGTCTCCGAGGAGCGGTACCGGCGCCTGGTTGAAGGCTCTCCCGACATGGTCTACTCGATATCCAAGAGTCGTGGGGGCCTGTACTTCTCGCCGAGGGCTGAAGCGTTGACCGGCTACACGCCCGGACAGCTCCTCGAGGATCCCCGGTTCTGGGTCACGCGCGTCCATCCGGAGGACAGGAAGCGGCTCCAGGTGGCGCTGGAGCACGGCTTCCAGGGCTCGCCCGTCGACACGGAGTTCCGCTTCCAGCGCGCAGACGGTGCGTGGCGATGGCTGCGCGCGCGCTCGGTGAGCGTCCTCGAGTCCGGTGAGGAGATGATCATCGAGGGCGTGGCATCGGACGTCACCGATCGCAGGAATGCCGAGGACGAGCTCCAGAACCACAAGCGTCATCTGGAGGACCTGGTTGAGGAGCGCACCGGCCAACTGCAGCGTGCGAATGAGGACCTCAAGCGGACCACCGAGGCCAAGAGCCGGTTCTTCGCTCACATGAGCCATGAGTTGCGCACGCCTCTGAATTCCATCATCGGCTTCAGCGGGGTGCTGCTCATGCCCGGTGACGACCCGCTCTCGCCCGAGCGCACGCGGCAGGTCGAGGTCATCAATCGTTCGGGCAAGCTGCTTCTGCACCTGGTCAACAGCTTGCTCGACCTGTCCAAGCTCGAGGCGCACGCGAACGTCGTCGTGCCCGAGGAGTTCGACGCGGTGGGCGTCGTCGAGGAATGTGTGGCGGGCTCGATGCACGTTGCCACCGAGCGCGGGCTCACCTTGCGGGCGAACGTCCCCGAGGAGCCGGTGCGCATGCTCTCGGACCGCCACATGGTCGTCCAGGTACTGCTCAACCTGCTGTCCAACGCGCTGAAGTTCACCGAGTCAGGGACTGTCGAGGTCTCGCTGGCTCAGTACGACGACACGGTCTCATTCGTCGTCCGCGATACCGGCCCGGGGATCCCGAGTGAGCATCTCGAGGGGATCTTCGACGAGTTCTGGCAGGTCACCGACTATCCCGCCATGCGCAAGCAGGGCACCGGGCTCGGGCTGGCGATCTCCCGTCAGCTCACCGGGCTGCTCGGCGGTGCGCTCACTGTTGAGAGCACGCCAGGGACGGGGTCGACGTTCACGCTCGCCCTGCCCGCGTCGGTGGTCCCGACATCCGAAGGGCCGGAGGAAGGGGATCGCGACAGCTGATGGTGCGGGTGCGGGCACGGTGGCTTGCGCGCGTTGCGGCGGGTTTTTATCCGGATGATATTGACACCATAGTTCCACCCGGGTAATAATCCTCGGCGTCAACAGACCGAGGAGGCCATCCGTGGAGGATCGTTCGCTCACCATGTTCGTAGGATCGACCGCCGTCGCCAGCGGTTCCGCCGACGCGCTCGTGCCGAGGCTGCGTGAGCTTTCCGCACACGCCGAGGACCCGGTCCTGTGCTTCGACGACCTTACCGGGGAGCAGGTGGATCTTGACCTGCGTGAGGGCGGCGCCGCTCCCGTGTCCGCGCCCGCGCCCGAGCGTCCGCGCCCCGGAAGACCCAAGCTGGGCGTCGTCGCCCGCGAGGTCACACTGCTTCCGAGGCACTGGGAGTGGCTCAGCGCGCAGCCCGGCGGCGCTTCCGTGGCGTTGCGGAAGCTGGTGGAAGCCGCACGCCGCGAGAACGCCGAAAGCGACCGCGTGCGCCGGGCCCAGGAGGCCGCGTTCCGGTTCATGACCTCGCTCGCCGGCAACGAACGGGGCTTCGAGGACGCTGCGAGGGCGCTCTACGCAGGCGATGCCGCGACCTTCGACGCGTGCATCGAGTCATGGCCGATCGACGTGGCACGGTACGCACGACGGCTTGCGGACGCTGCCTTCAGCCCGGGCGTGTGAGCGAGGTGTCGAAGAGCGTGCCCGTCCTCGCCGCAACGCTCGTTCAGGCGGTGTTCACCCTGCTCGCCCTCGGTATCACCCGCTGGAGCTTCCGGTGGTGGCCCGAGGGGGCGTACGTGGCGGTCCCGCTCGCGCTTGATGTGGCCGGCCTGCTCGTCGTGGGGTCGATCACGTACACGCTCGCTCGTCGCGGGGTCCCGCTGTCGGCGATCCTGGCCGCATGGCTGGGTGGGCGGCTTCTGGGCGTGCTTGCCGCGTCACTCGTGCCCGGAGTGGGGATCGATGCCGCGCTGGTCGCTTCGGCCAGCTTCGGCCTGCTCGATACACGTGGTGAGGCCGTCAGCATCGGTGTGCTGCGCCCGTGGCCGCTCGTCGCACACCTTGCCGTCCTGATCGGGGCGAACGGATGGGGGAGGCGGTGAGAGGCGTCCGCGGACCGCATGCGTCAGGTGGGTCCGGCCGACCCGGGACCGGTCCCACAGCGGCAACGCGCCGCCGCGACCGCGGTGTCGGCGTCACTCGTGCGGCTCTGGCGCGATGAACTCCGGTCGTCGGCTGAGCCACTTCTCCATCTTCACGGTGAGCGCCCATGTGCCGCCCGCTACCCAGATCGGCCAGCACCAGAAGTCGGTGTAGGTGGTGATGTTCATGAAGGTGGCCAGAAGGGCGGTCCCGCCCCACACCAGCACCGCTTTGCGAAAGCGCGTCCGGTACTCCTGCTCCCGCACCTCGATAGCGTCCGGGTCGGCCTGGTAGCGCAGATACGCGTTCCGCACCCACCAACCACCCACGCCGAGAGTCGCCAGCAGCGTGAACCCGGCGCCTGGCTCCACGAGGTCCACGAGTGCGCCGAGCGCCGTGCTCCCGATCATCACGGCCGCTCCCACGCCAGCACTCAGCGCCACCACACCGAGGTTGAGCCGTGTCGCCCACACCGCGGTCCTGGGGATCGCCGGTACCGCCGCCTCGAGCGGCTGGAACTCGGCCACGAGCGTGGACAGGTCGCCCATCGACCCGATCGCCAGCCCCATCGCCTCTTCCTCGCTCCTGCCTTCGGCAACCAGGTCTGCCACCTTGGCAACCAGGTCAGCGATGATCTCCTCCTGCTGTTCGAGCACCTCGGGGGTCTGCTCCACGCCAGAGAAGGCGCCCTTCACGTAGTACTTGATCGCCTCCATCGGTCACTCCTTTCCGGTGTCGCCTGCGATGAGGCGGTCGATGAGTCGTCGTGCGCGCTGCCAGTCGGCCAGGTTGCGCCTGTAGGCTTCGGTGCCTTCCGGTGAGATCGCGTAGTACTTGCGGCGTCCGCCCTGGGACTCCTCGCCCCAGTAGGAACGGATCAGCCCCTGGTTCTCCATGCGTCGAGCCGCCGAGTAGAGCGTGGGTTCCTTGAGCTCGTACTCGCCGCCGGACAAGATCGCGACCTCTTTGCAGAGCTCGTAACCGTAGCGGTCCCGGGTGCTCAACAGGCCGAGGATGATGGTGTCGATATGTCCCCGGATAAGATCGCTGCTGATCGCTGTGTCAACCATGGGTCGCCTCCTCTCGAGTGCAGCATGAGACAAGGTACTATGTCTGTCAAGGTACTTTGACTGAGATACCTCATGACGTCGGACTGGTGGTCATGGTCCTGCACGAGATGGGGATACTCGCCGTGGTGCGATAGCGGCGTGTGCGCGGCGGATGGAGGCTCCATCGTGGATCTTGAGAACGTGCTGGTGGTCGTGCTCCTGGCAGCGGGCTGGATCCTGCTCGGCTGGGTCGACAGGAACGACCTGCTCGCTATCGGGCTGTTCCGCTTGCGCGCCCGGCTCCGCAGGAGGCTTCCCCCGGGCTATCACGAGTGGAGCGATGACGACTCGCTCCGTGTCGGCAAGCCCGACACCGTGCTGGTGGTGCGGGTGCCGCTTGTCCGGCAGGCGGGTGGTGTCCCGGTGATGCACGTGGGTCTCACCGACAACGGGACGGCCTTCACCGTGGATGGCGCCCCGGTGGACCTAGACACGCTCCTCGAAGCGTACGACGAGGGCGCGGGGGAGCTTGGCGCCGAGGTCTTCGAGTCCGGACGTGTGAGCGCCCTCAGGCTCGGCGGTCACCGCTAAGATGGACTGCGTGTTCTCATCTCCGCGCCCGACCCCCTCGAATGGAGACTGCTGTGACCGGAGACTTCGCCCGAATCGTATCGTTCGCGCTCGAGGTCGACCGCCTCAAGGCGGTGCTGCGCAAGACGCGACCGTCGGCGCTGGAGCGTTGCGAGAACTCCGCGGAACACAGCTGGCACGTGGCGCTTCTTGCCGCATTGCTGTACGAGCACGCGCGTGAGCCGGTCGACCTGCAGCGCACGATCGAGATCCTTCTCGTGCACGACATCCCCGAGATCGAGATCGGTGACACGATCATCTACGCTGCGCGCACGCCTGAGATGGCCGAGGCGGAGGCCGAGGCGGCCGCCCGGCTCTTCGGCATGCTGCCGGAGCGCGAGGCGGCATGGTGTTTCGACCGCTGGGAGGAGTACGAGCTCAGGGAGACGCCGGAGGCGCGGTTCGCGTACGCCGTGGACCGATTGATGCCGCTGCTGCACAACATCGGGAGCGGTGGAGCCGGCTGGCGCGAGCACCGCGTCCCCGTCGACCGGGTCCTCGCCATCAACGAGCCCATCGGCGACATGCTGCCCTGTGCCTGGGAGCAGGTGCGGGCGGCGGTGCTCGAACACGCGGAGCGGGGCGGCTTCGTCTTCGAGTGATGGGCTCCGAACGCTCGTACCTCTCGACCATCCAGGCCGTCTGCGGTTACAGTTGGTGGCCGATGGTGCGTGGCAGCGCCCGGAGGAGGGTACATGATCTGTCCGCGATGCGCAGAGGAGTTCAGTCTCACGCTGGCCCGGTACATGGGCGTGGCGTTCGCGCGGTTCGCGTGCCCGCACTGCGAGGCCAGACTCCGATTGCGGCAGACCTGGTACTACTGGGTGTGGCTCCTCGGCTTCGGCATCATCGCCATCGTCGTGCCGGCGCAGGCACTGGTCTGGATGGGGCTTCCGGGGCTCATCGCTGCGATAGTGTCGCTCGGCATCCTCGGTGTGGCGCTCGACTGGCGCCTTGAGGCCCGAACGGCCACACCCGTGCTCATCGGCCCTGCGTCCGATCGTGAGTGATGGTTCGGCCCAATACGTCCTGGCCGCGATCGCCGCGGCGTATCTCTCCCTCGGCATCATCACCTTCGCTGTCTACGCCTGGGACAAGGCGGCGGCCCGTCGCGGTGCCTGGCGGGTGCCCGAGGCGACGCTGCACGTGCTTGCCGTGCTCGGCGGTTGGCCGGGCGCGCTCGCGGCTCAACGGGCGCTGAGGCACAAGAACCGCAAGCAGCCCTTCAGGACGGTCTTCTGGATCACGGTGGCGCTGAACTGCGCCGCTCTGGCTCTCGGGCTCGTCCTCATCACAGGCTCGGCCTCGTAGCGGCGGCGCCTCTCAGGCCTCGCTGTCAGGTGCGGCCTCGCTGTCCGCACCGGACGACGCGTCGGGGCAGCCCTTCCACGCGGTGAGCGCCTCCACCGCCTCGGCCACCGAGAGCGCCGGCGCGGGTGCCGCCGGATCCCGCTCACGCAGCCGCGCGAACAACTCCGCCAGGATCGGGGGGGTGACGTTGCCCTCGGCGAGTATGTCCGCGTGTGAGAACAGCTCCTCCGGCGTGCCGGCCAGAGCGATGCGTCCACCGGGAGCGAGCACGTACGCGTAGTCGGCGAACTCGGGCACGGAGTCGATGTCGTGCGTGGACATCACGATCGTCATCCGGCGCTCCCGGGCCAACCGATCCATGAGCGACAGCACCGCGGAGCGCGACTTCGGGTCGAGCCCCTCGAACGGTTCGTCGAGCACGAGCAGTTCCGGATCCATCACGAGGGCCCCGGCGAGCGCGACCTTGCGTTTCTCGCCGCCTGAGAGGTTGTGCGGCACACGGTCGGCGAGATGGTCGATGCCGAGAAGCGTCAGCGCCGCATGCGCCCGGGAGAGCGCCTCGCTCTCGGGCAGCCTGTACTGTCGGGGCGAGAAGGCCACGTCGTCGATCACCGTTGGAGCGAGCAGCTGCTCGTCCACGTTCTGGAGCACCACCCCGACCCGCCGCCTGATCGCGGGCCAGTTCTCGGACGGGGAGAGGCCGAACACGGTGACCGCGCCTTCCTGCGGCTTCATCAGGCCGAGGATGTGGTACAGCATCGTGGTCTTGCCCGCGCCGTTCGGGCCGAGCACGGCCACGCGGGCGCCCATGTGGGCGAGGAAGTCGAGTCCGCACAGATGCACGCTGGTGCCGTCCTCGTACGTGTGGCGCACGCAACTGATGCGGATGATCTCCTCGGCATCGGCAAGCCGGCCACGGTCGTGGGTGTGCGTGTTCATGAGCGTCTCCGTCCGATGAGCAGTCCGGTCGCCAGATCGACGGCGCCTGCGACCGTCACGATCCATGTGTAGCCGCCCAGGCTGGCTGCCAGGCGGAATGCGAGCACCGTAGCGAGGATCAGCGCGGCGTAGAGCACTGCGGCCGCGTCGGCAGTCCGATCCGTGCCGCGCTTGCCGCTCACGCGCAGTCCTCCCTCGTACCCGCGCAAGTAGAGGATGTCGTACTCGCGTTGTGACAGGTCGAGCGAGTACAGCAGCAGCCCGCCGAGCGCCCGCACCGTCGCCTTCGCCGAACGGATCGGCTGGCGTGCCGAGAGGCCCGCGCGCAGCCTGACGGCCCGGGTGAGGTCCGCGAACTTCTCGGCGAGGATGAACAGTGAGCGGTATGTCATCAGAAGGGCATCGCCCACCACCTGGGGTGTGACGCGCTGGAGGGGTGCGAACACCTGCGGGTAGGGTGTCGAGAACATCAGCGTCACCACCGCCAGCGCCGCGGTGACCGCTTTCAGCACCACGAGCGCACCGGTCACCGGGCCCGGTGCGGCGGCGAACGCGAAGATCAGCGCGAACAGCGCGGGGTAGAGGGCGAGAGGCAACATCGTGCGGAGCGGCAGCCGTACCGCAGCGCCCGCGCCGGTGAGCGAGAGTGCGACACCGGCCGCCACAAGCGGGTCGTTCACAGCCACGACGGCACCCAGCAGCAGACCAGCGGCGACGAGCTTGCTCGCGGGAGCGGCCCTGTGCAGCAGCGTGTCGCCCGAGATCGCCGAGCGGTCGACGGCGGTCACATCCATCAGCGGCCTCCGTGTTCATCGCCGATGCGTGGCGTTCGCCCGAGCCCGTCCGCGCCCGCGAACAGGAGCGATGGCCGGACTCGCCCGACGTAGCCGAGAACACCGGCGGTCACGAGCGCTTCAAGCAGCCAGCCGATCGGGCCGAGGGTGTACACGACCGCGGCGAACCGGGACACCGACAGCGTGGCGCCATGGGCGTGCGCGTCCTCGTCGGCGTGGGCATCGCCGCCTTCATCTTCATGTCCGGCTTCCACGTCGTGGTCTTCCTCGGCCTCATGTCCGCGTCCGAGCAGTCCGACCGAGAACAGTCCACCGGAGAAGGGGTTGCGGAACTCGAGTGTCTCGGCATCGAGCGCGCCGATCTCCCGGGTCGTCGCGCCGGTACCCGCGATCGCCACCACACCTACCAGCATCGTGGTGGTGATCGCCAGGGTGAGCACCGTGGACACGGCTGCCACCGGCCTCACGCGTGCGATGCCGAACAGGCGCGTGCCGCCGCGGACGAGCGCCCAGCCGAGCGCGATCTCGGTGGCGATCACCAATGTGTTCAGCCCCACCACAGTGATGCCGCCATGGCCGAGCAGCGCCAGGACCAGGACCACGATGAATGCGGCGATCATGCCGAGCCAGGGGCCGAGCAGCACGCCCGCGATCACCGTGAGGTTCACGTGGTAGGCGATGGGCACGATCTCGCTGGACATGGAGACGAGTACCAGGGCCGAGACCGCTCCGATGATCGGCACGGCGCGTCGTGTGCCCGCGCGCGTGGCCCTGCGCGATGCAAGGCCGAGCAGAGCGGCCGTGACGAGCCACCCGGCGAGCCAGAGCCACCAGGGGAGCACGCCGTCAGGGATGTGGATGTGTGACATCAGGCGCCTTCCCGCTGTCGGCAACCGCTGCACAGGCCGTAGAGCACGATCTGATGGCTCGTGACCAGATGGCCCTCGCGTTCCGCGGCACGCAGAGTCGCGTGATCGATCGGGCACTCGATCCCCACCACCCGGCCGCACCCGGTGCACACCAGGTGATGATGGTGGTCGTGTCTGGCGCATACCGCAAGCAGTGCGGACCCGTCACGTTCACCGACGGTGACCAGGGTCCCCGCTTCCTGCATGGCGGCGATAGCACGGTAGATGGTGGCAAGGCCGATACCCGGCGTGCGTGCGGCGACCGACCGGTGGAGGTCCTCGGCGGTGAAGGCCCCCCGCATGAGCGGCACGACCTCCGCGATAGCGGCGCGCTGCGCGCTCACCCGGGCGTGACCGAACAGCGTGGTCGCGTCCGCACAGTCGGCCGGTGTCGCATGCGGGTGGGGCATTGGCGCTCCTAAGTGAGAACAGTTCTCACTTCGTGAGTATGCCACATCGTGCCGTTCCCGCAAGACGACCGGTGGGTTAGCATTGGGGCGTCGCCAGAGAGGGGCCACGCGTGAACATCAGCCAACTCAAGACCTTCATCGCCGTCGTCGACCACCGCTCGTTCTCAGAGGCGGCCCGCATCCTCGGCATCTCGCAGCCGGCGGCGACGATGCAGATCCAGTCGCTGGAGTCGGACATGGGCGCGACCCTCTTCGACCGCGGATATCGCAAGATCGACCTGACCGAGGCGGGCGAGGTGCTGGTCCCGTATGCCCGGCGGATCCTCGCCGACGTGGACCATGCGCATCACGCCATCGAGAACATGGCGGGGACCGTCAGTGGGCGTGTCACCATCGCCGCGTCGACCACGCCCGGCCAGTACCTGCTGCCGCGTATCCTCGGCCGATTCCTCGTGGCCTACCCTGAGGTCGGGGTCACGCTTCGCGTGTACGACTCGGCCGATGTCGTCGAGATGGTCGCGCGCGATGAGGCGGACCTCGGCATGACAGGCGCCGAGGTCCCCGGCGCGCGCGTGCATTACGAGCGGCTCGGCACCGACGAGCTGGTGCTCATCTGCCCGGCGGGACACCCGCTGACCGGTGCCCGCAACGTGACCTTCTCGCAGGTGGCGAGTGAGCCGTTCATCGTGCGCGAGGCCGGGTCGGGCACCAGGATCGCCGCTGAGGAGATCGTGCGGCACAGCGGCGTCGACCCTGCGGATCTCGACATCGTGATGGAGCTCGGCACGAACGAAGCGATCGTGAGCGCCGTTGAGGGCGGTATGGGGCTCGGGATCGTGAGCGCACAGGTCGCGGCCAAGGCCATCGAGCTCGGGACCGTCGCCCGCGTTCCCGGTGCCGGCTTCCCGATCGAACGTCCGCTGTTCCTGGTGCTGCCACGCAAGACGCTCACCCGTGCCGCTGACGCGCTCGCCGACCACCTGCGAGGCGAGCTCTAGCCTCCTGCGTGCGCCTCTGCGGCGATGAGCATGACGTCGGTCCGTGGGCCCATCGAATCCGCGGCATATGGCCCCATCCATCGCGAGGTTGCGCGCTGCGAAGAATACGCTAAACTTCCGCTTAGCATATCGCGCCCGATGCGCGGGTGGTATGACTCCGAGCCCCGCACGCCTACCGCGGTAGAGCGGCCGTCATGGGGGTGGGGCCCATAGGGCGGGCTCAGAAACGACTCCGCCTCCCGGACTTGGAAAGGAGCACTTCATGATCGACCGCTTGAGGGGTAAGGCCATCTGGCGCTTCGGCGTGGTCTTCCTGGCGTTCGCACTCGTGTTCTCGCTTGCCGGCTGTGCCGCCGAGGAGCCCGCTGAGGAGCCTGCGGCCGAAGATCCGATTGCCGAGGAGCCGATCGCGACCACGGATCTGATCCTTGCGTCAACCACGTCCACTCAGGACTCCGGTCTGTTCGACGTGCTGATCCCGGCCTTCGAAGAGGCGCACCCTGAGTACAAGGTGAACGTCATCGCCAAGGGCACCGGCGAGGCGCTCGAGCTCGGGCAGAACAAGGACGCCGATGTGCTGCTCGTGCACGCCAAGGCCAAGGAAGAGGCGTTTGTAGCCGATGGGTACGGCACGAAGCGTGCGGATGTCATGTACAACGACTTCATCATCGTCGGCCCAGCTGCCGATCCTGCGGGGGTCAAGGGCGTTGCGACGGCCGCCGAGGCGCTGAAGAAGATCTCCGACGCCGGTGCGGCCTTCATCTCGCGCGGCGATGACTCGGGGACCCACACCGCCGAGAAGAAGCTCTGGGAAGGTGCTGGTGTGACGCCTGCAGGCAGCTGGTACAACTCGGCCGGCAAGGGTATGGGCGACGTGCTGACCATGGCCTCAGAGCTGGCAGGATACACGCTCACCGACCGGGCCACGTACCTCAGCATGAAGAACGAGCTGCAGCTTGAGATCGTGTGCGAGGGTGACACCGCGCTCTTCAACCAGTACGGTGTCATTCCGGTGACCGACGCAACCAACATGGAGGGCGCGCAGGCCTTCGCTGACTGGATCGTCAGCGACGAGGCCCAGAAGGTCATCGGAGAGTATGGTGTTGAGGAGTTCGGAGCCCCGCTGTTCTTCCCGAACGCCCAGTAGCGTACGTGTGATCGTTCCTCGCGGGGCGTTGCCGCTGGCGCGGTGGCGCCCCGCGTGTGTACTACGCGAGGAGCAGTATGGAAGTCTTCCTGCACGCATTCGTCGACTCGGTGAAGCTGCTCTTCGGCGGCGACGCCGCGCTGTATGAGATCATCGGCCTCTCGCTGAAGGTCTCGGGACTGTCGCTTCTCTTCGCGACGCTCATCGGCGTGCCGCTCGGGTATCTCATAGGTGCACACCGGTTTCCGGGTCGAGGACTGGTGATGGCGATCGTCAACACCGGGATGGGGCTACCGCCGGTGGTCGTCGGCCTCACGGTCTACATGCTCATCTCCCGAAGCGGGCCGATCTGGGATCTCTATCTCACGCTCACGGGCCAGGACATGCCGAGGATCCTATACACCGTGCCGGCGATGATCGTCGCGCAGGTCATCATCTCCTCGCCGCTCGTGACCGGCGTGACCGTCGCCGCGATCGCATCGATCCCCACTGAACTCCGACTCCAGGCGCGTTCGCTTGGCGCCTCGAAGCTGCAGGAGGCGATCCTCACCGTCAAGGAGGCGCGCCGGGGCGTGATGGCGTCGGTGGCGGCCGGCTTCGGCGGCATCATCTCCGAGGTGGGCGCCGTGAACATGGTCGGAGGCAACATCGCTGGCAAGACACGCGTGATGACCACCGCCATCCAACTCGAGACGGGCCAGGGCAACTTCGGTCTTGCCCTTGCACTCGGCCTGATCCTGATCGGGATCTCAT
>Ga0209066_10002402_pt1 | contig 22719 bp, 19 predicted proteins | sample All_14_2_FD_187198 | JGI IMG/M metagenome (GOLD analysis project Ga0209066, IMG submission 187198) | Freshwater microbial communities in response to fracking from Pennsylvania, USA - Allegheny Zone_MetaG_DW_15 (SPAdes) (version 2) ... | reverse complement strand
CCCTCGCCCTCTTGAAAACCGGGCGCATTTGAAATATACTAGACCGCATGGGACAGAATATGGGACTGATGCTTATCGTAGATGACAACGTGGAATTCCGGACTATGGTCTGCGACTATTTCACGGACCTCGGCTTCACGGTGGAAATCGCCGAGAACGGGCGCGAGGGCCTGCTCAAGGCCAAGGCCATCCGCCCGGATATCATCCTCTGCGACGTGATGATGCCCGACATCGGCGGCATAGAGGTCATCCGCGGCCTGCAGGCCGACGACGAGACCCGCGCCATCCCGGTGCTGGTCATCACCGGCACCTTCTTTGACAAGAACATGAGCGAGCTGTTCCGCCAGGAGTCCAACTGCCGCGAGTTCATGAGCAAGACCGTGGAGCTCTCCTACCTGCAGAAGAAAGTAGAGGACCTGACCAGGAAGAAATGACCCCCCGTCCCGTTATCCTGATAGTGGACGACGAACCCGATTACCTGCGCATCGCCTCCCGCATAGCGGCCAAGGCCGGCTGCGCCGTGCTGACGGCCGCGGCGGCGCTGCCCGGAGTGGAGCTGGCCGCCGTGAAAAAGCCGGACCTGATCCTGCTCGACGTGGGCCTCCCCGATATCAGCGGCTTCGAGGCCGCCCGCCGCATCCGCAAGGTCCCGGCCCTGGCCAAAACCCCCATCATCTTCTTTACCGTGCGCTCCGAGCTGGACATGGTTTCGCAGGGCCTCGCCCTGGGGGCCGCCGGCTACGTGCTCAAGCCGTTCGATCCCGACGAGCTCGAGCGCCGCATTAAAGCCGCCGTGCTGCCCGCATGAAGCCCGCCGCCTGCTGCCTTGCCTCCGACCCCGCCGCGAGGGCCTTTTACCGCGCCGCTCTGCCGGGCTTCACGCTCAAGTTCTTCCCCACCGCCGCCGCTTTCCTGAAAGCCCCCCCGTCCGCCGGCCTGGCCGTGATAGACGCCGCCCTGCCCGACATGGGCGGCGGCGACCTGGTGGCCGTGCTGCGCGGTGCTCCGAAGACCGCCGGCCTGCTGCTGGTGCTGACCGGCGCGGCCCCTTATTCCCCGGCCGCCGCCGCCGCCTCTTTCGACAGCGGGGCCGACGAGTATTTCGCCTTCCCGCCCGATCCCCTGCTGTTCCGGGCGCGGCTGCTGAACCTGCTGGGGCGCGTGCCCGCCGGGCGGCCGGGGCCGGAAGAGAAGCCGGCGGAGTACGAGTTCGGCGACCTGCGCGTCTCCCCCGAGGCCCGCACGGCGGTAGTAGCCGGCAAAAAGGCGCGGCTGACCGCCCTGGAATTCGACCTGCTGCTCTATTTTCTGCGCAATCAGGGGCGGGTGGTCTCGCGCTATGTGCTGCTGGAGCAGGTGTGGAAGGACGCCGCCGAAGCCGGCCCCCGCGCCGTGGACAAGCGCATAGAGGCCCTGCGCCGCAAACTGGGGCGCTTCGGGGCCAAGATCGGGACGATCTTCAGGCTGGGCTACATTTTTAAGTTGTAAGGGCGGACTTCCGGCGGCGGCGGGCGGGAGCTATCCCGCCCTTTTTTATTATACGCCCAGGGGCAGGCGCACTTCCACTATCGCCCCGCGTTCCTTCTTGTTGCTGACTTCCAGCGTGCCGCCGTGCTTCTCGGCTATGCGGCGCGCCACGGCCAGGCCTATGCCGGCCTTGCCCTTGTCGGTGGTGTTGAACGGGGCGAAAAGTTTGTCCAGCGCCTCGCGGGCGAAGCCCGGGCCGGTGTCTTCGAAAGTGAACACGGCCATGCGCCCGTCCTCGGAGCTCTTGAGCGTCACGCGCAGGCTGCCGCCCTGCTGCAGGCGCTCGTAGGCGTTCTTGATGAGGTTGTAGAAGAGCATCTTCACGCGCTCGGGCGCCAGCCGCGCGCGCAGGCGCGGGTTGAGGATGGCGGCGGTGATGGCGATCTTGCGCTGCTTGAAGGCGCGTTCCCACTTGCCCGTCTCGACGGAGACGAGGGAGGCGAGGTCGGTGTCCTCCATGTCGGGGGTCTCGGGGTCCAGGTACTCCTGCCAGCCCTTGAGCAGGTTGACGGAGGCGAAAAGCGTTTTCAGCGCGGGCTCGAGGGCCTTGCGCTCGGCGGCGGGGATGCGCAGGTTGAAGTTCTTGAGCTCCTTGGCGGAGCGCTCCAGCGAGACCAGCATCCGGGCCGAGAAATCGGCCTGCTCGCGCTTCAGGAGCCCGGTAAATTTTATATTCTTGCGGCGCAGGTCCTCGTTCTCTATCTCGAGGTCGGCCAGTTTCTTCTGGTCCTGCGCGCGCGCGGCCTTGCCGGCGCCCAGCGCCAGGTCGCGCTCTTCGACCGACTTGAGCAGGCGCGCCGAATAGTCGGCGGCGGCGCCCAGTTTGGTCTTGAGGGCGTCTATCTCGGCTTCCAGCGTTTTGATCTTAAGCAGTTCCCGGCGGGAGACTTCCTTCTCCTGCGTCAGGGCGCCCTTGGCTTCGCGCAGCAGGCCGTTGACCTTCTCCAGGTCGGCCTCGCGGGCTTTGAGCATGGAGGCGGCGGCGGCGCTATGCTCCTGCGCCTCGGCCAGCGCCGACTTGAGCGCGGCCGCGCGGTTCTGCAGTTCGAAGACCTGGCTCACCGCGCCCGAAAAATTGGTGCGCTGTTCCTGCGCCTTTACCGAATGCTCGTCGGCTGACTGGCGCAGGCGCTCGGCCTCTTCGCGGGAGGCGTCCAGGCGGGCGCGCAGCGAGGCCGACTCATCGGCGGCCGCGGCCAGGGCGGTTTCTTTCTCGGCTATGGCGGCCTTGAGGGCGGCGGCGCGGCTTTCCAGCGCGGCCTTTTCTTCTCCGGATATTCTCTGCCCGTAGGCGGCTTCGGCGACGGCCTTCTTGAGTTCCTCCAGTTCGGCACTCTTCTGCAGCAGCGAGGCGCGCTGTTCGGCCAGCTCCCTCTCGGCGCTCTCCAGCGTCAGGCGGGCGGCTGCTTCCCCCTCCGCGGCGGCGGCCAGCGCGGCGGCGGAGTCCGAGGCGGCGCGCCTGGAGGCTTCCAGGCGCTCCAGCAGTTCCTCGTAGATCGGGCGGGCTTTGCCGGTGGCGGCCTCGTCGGCGCGCAGCAGCCGGTCTATCTCTGGCAATTCCATGATGGCCGCCAGCTTGCCCTTGAACGCGGCGATGGCCCCGTCGCGGGCGGCCAGGGCTTCCTGCAGATTCTTCGACCTGGCGCGCAGGTCCTCGAGTTCGGGCGCGGCGGCGGCCAGCTCGCTCTCTTTGCGCAGCAGGGCGACCCGCAGCTCTTCCGCTTCGCGGGCGGCCGCGGCGGCGGCGGCCAGGCGCTCCGAGCCCGCGCCGGCGGCGGCACGCAGCTTCTCGGCTTCGGCTTTCAAATGTCTTTCGCGGGCGTGGCTCTCGGCCAGCTGTTTTTCAAGCCTGGCCGCCCTGGAGGCGAAAAGCGCCAGGCTCTTGCGGGCTTCCGCGCGTTCCGCCTCCGAGCGGGACGAGGCGTCCTGGGCTTCGCCCACGGCGCGCCACAGGTAGTCCAGGTCGGAGTCGAAGGCGTCGGCGGGGCGGCTCACGCGGCCCCCTTCAGGACTATGCGGCCCTTCGCGTTGAGGTCCAGCGCGGCGGAAATTATCTTGGCCCTGGCGCCGATCACCCGCTCGTCCTCGGGGCGGGTCATCATCAGGTCCTTGACCACCAGGCGCACGTCCTCTGGCAGCAGCCGGGTCACGTTGCCGGTGGCGACCTCGCCGGCGCCGGCCAGGGCGGTGGCCCAGTCGGCGTACGGCATGGACACCACGAGGGGCTTGAGGTTCTTCTCGTCGAGGCGGCACAGGTCGTCGAACGTCACCATCTTGCTGCGCAGCTCCTCGGAGGCCTTCGGGTCGGCGCGGTTGAGGTTGTCCATGATCTCGCTGCGGGCGCCCTCGTCCACCAGCGACAGCAGGCGGCCCAGCTTCTCGGCGCCCTTGAGGCTCTTCTCGAGCTTAAGGCGCAGGTCGTTCTCGATCTCGTAGACGCGCTCGGGCTCGGCCTGCTTGAGGCCCAGCAGGAAGGCGGAGACGGACTGGCGCTTGGCGGGCGGCAGCGCCAGCAGCACCTTGGAGGAAATATGCGGCCTGCGGTCGGCCAGGTTGGCGATGATGATGGCGGCGTCCTCGTCGGGCAGGTCGGCTATCAGCTCGGCGGAGTCGGACGGGGGCAGCTTCTCGATGAAATCGAAGGCCGAGCCGGCGGTCAGCATGGCGCCGCCCGAAGCGGCTTTGGACTCCACGTCTATGATCTCGCCGAATTCGCCCACCTCGCCGCCCTCGCTTTCGCCGGGGCCGGCCATGGCGCCGCCGGCGGGGCCGGTGGCGGCCGCGGCGGGGCCGTTTATGCGGGCGTAATCCACGAAGCCGCTGAGCAGCTTGGAGGCCAGGATATAGCCGAAGATCAGCAGCACGCCGAGCGCCAGCGCGCCGAAGGCGGAGGCCACCAGCACCGGGCGGATCTCGGGCGCCTCCAGGGCGCTCTTCCACCAGGGCAGCATCTCGGCCTTGGCGGTGATGATGGTGTCGCCGCGCTGCTCGCTGACGCGCAGCACTTCGGCGATCATCAGCTTGATGGCGTTCACGCGCGCGTCGGGCACGGCGCGGTCGAAAACGAGGGAGACGGCGAGCCGCTTGACGCGGAATTCGCTGGTGCGCTGGCTCTCGGCCCGCTGCTGCTTGAGGTACTCGCCGGTCTTCTCGAGGATATTGACCGCCGAGTAGCCGGGCAGGGTCAGGTTCTCCTCGGGCGGGGAGCCGGACTCGCTCTTGCTCTTGAGCACGATCTCCCCCTCCACCGTGACGAAAGCGCGGGCCCGGCCGCGGCCCAGCAGTTCCTCGAGGAGCTTCGAGACGTCCTCCTGCATGCGGGCCGAGATCTCGGAGCCCTGGGCGGTGGGCGAAAGCGCCGGGTCGGCCTCCTGCGCGCCCGCGTTAAGGGTCAGGCAGAGGGACAGGACGGCTAAAAGGCGTAGGGGTGCGGTCATAATCACAGTTATATTGTATATAAAGCAGGTTACAAAGTTATTTCGGGGATTCCGGGCCGGCCGGCAGGTCTACCCAGAACGCGGCGCCGCCGCCGGGGGCCGGGCCGCAGCCCGCCTTGCCGCCGTGCAGCTCTGCGATGGCTCTCACCAGGGCCAGGCCCAGGCCCGTGCCGCCGTGGCCCGGCGCCGCCGAGCCCTGCGTGAACGGGGTGAACAGTTTTTCCGCTTCCCCCTCGCGCAGGCCGGGTCCGGTATCGGCCACCTCGAACCGGCACCTGGCGCCTGCAAGCGAGGCGCGCAGTGTCACGCGCCCGCCTGCCGGGGTGAACTTGAGGGCGTTGGAGAGCAGATTGGTGAGGACGTGGGTGATCAGTTCGCGGTCCAGCAGCGCTGTGCCGCCGGGCGGGCCGCCTTCTACCGACAGGCTTATTCCCTTCTCTTCGGCCTTGGGCCGCAGGAAATCGGCCGCGTCGCGGGCCAGCGCCAGCGGGTCCTCTGGGGCGGGGCGCAGTTCCATCTGCCCCCGCTCTATGCGCGCCAGGTCCAGCATGGCGGTCACGAAGTTGGCCAGCCGCCCGGCGTTCTCCTTGATGCGCGTGAAGACCTCCAGGTCCTCGGGCCTGAATTTTTCTTTCTCTTTAAGGAGCAGGGTGGCGTAGGTCTCTATTACCCCCAGCGGTGAGCGCAGCTCATGGGTGACGGAGGCGGTAAAAGTCTTCTTCATCGTCTCGAGTTCCAGCAGGCGGTCGCTCATCGCGTTCAGCGCGCCGGCCAGCTCGGCCACCTCGTCGGAGCCGGAGGCGTCGGTCTTGGCGCCGAAGCGCCCTTCGCCCACCAGCGCGGCCTCCTCGGCCAGCCGCCGCAGCCGCCGCGTCAGGCGGCGGGCCACCAGCACGCCCAGCAGCGCCGCCGCGGCCATGGAGCCCAGAAAGGCGGCCGCCAGGTCGTGCCAGACGCCTGCGAGGGCCTCGCGCCGCTCGCGCTCGAGCGCCGCTGACGAGAAGAGCAGTTGGGCCTTATATTTCCCGCCGCGTATCTCCCGCGGCACCGGGGTTTCGCCCTTCGGCGCCGGGGCCTTGCCCCGGGTCTTTACCGGCCGCAGGCCGCGGCCGATGTCCAGGCGGCAGTCTGCTATCTCCGCCCGCGAGGAACATAAGCCGGACAGGTAATCCACAGCCATCAGCGGGTCTCCGGCCAGTTCCGCTTCCCCCAGCATGGCGGAAACGGACTGCGCGAGGGCGTCCAGGCGGGCCTGCTGCGCGGACCGCACGGTGCGGTTCTGGAAACTGAAGAAGATGCCGGAAAGCAGCAGGGCCGCCGCCAGGGCGGCGGCCATAAGGGCCGCGCTGAACTTGTGGAATAATTTCATACGGCCGCGACCGCGGTCCTTTCCCCTTTACCTGGAGAGCCTGATGATGCGCTCCAGGGCCTTCTTGGCCTGCGTGTTCTGCGGGTCCAGCGTCAGGATCTTGCGGAAGGAGTCGGCCGCTTTGCCGTATTCGCCCTTCGCGTAAGCGTCGGCCCCGGCCTGATAGAGCTTCTCGATCTCCCGGGCGTTGGCCGCCGCGCCGGTGAGCACGGGCTCGGCGGCCGCCTCGTCGCGGTAGGAGCTGGTCTCGGGCTCCCAGGAGGATTCCGTGCCCTGCTTCTTGCGGGCTTCGGCGGTCATCTTGGCCAGCTTGGCCTTCTCCACCGGGTCCGGCTCGGCGCGAGCCGCTTTCTCCCAGTCGCGCGCGGCGCGGGAGTAGGCGCCCAGCATGTAGTTGCACGAGCCGCTCTTCTTGAGGGCCATCAGGTAGGCCGGCTCTATGTCGAGCAGTTCCTCCAGCTTGCGCAGCGCCTCGGAATAGCGCTTCTTGGCGTAGAATTCGTCGGACTGGTCCAGCTTGTACTCGGGCCAGCCGCGGCTGAAGTCGGCCGGCACCTTGTCCGGAGTGATGCGGGAGATCTCGCCGGCCTTGTCGAGGAAGTTGCCCAGGGCGCCGTCCTGCTGGTTGAGGCTCTGGGCGTAGGCCAGCTTCTTCATGGCGCGGCTGTCGGCGCCGTTCACGAAATCCCTGACGCCGCTGGCGAGCAGGTCCTCCCAGCGAGCCCGGCCGCGGCCCGGCTCGGGGGCCAGCGACGGATAGTAGGCCGCGACGGCCGAGAGGCGGCGCGTGAGGTTGAGCACGGAGGAATCGGGCAGCAGCTCGCCGGCCTTGGCCACCAGCAGTTTGTTGGCCGCGTAATAATTCTCGCGCAGCACCTGCTCCTTCACTTCGGCCAGGCGCGGATCGTTGAGGCTGGCCGTGTCGCGCGCGCCCTTGTAGTTCTGCGTCTCGCGCAGGCGTTTGTACTGGTCCAGCAGCTCGGTCTCGGCGATCTCGGCCTGGGTAGGCGTGCCGAAATGGTAGGACAGGGCCAGGCGGTGGTTGCCGGAGGTTTCCTTGACCGTCCCGATGGGCAGCATGAAACCGTAGTCGAACTGGATGCGCTGGATCTTGTAGGAGAGGCCCAGCGTGGCCTGCTTGAATTCCCGGTCGCCGGCCCCGAGCGAGCCGCGCAGGCCGAACTCGCCGCGGTCGAGGCTGGGGAACACCTTCTCGGCCGCCACCACGAACTGCTTGTCCAGGGCGCCGTCGGGGCCCTTCTGCAGCCTGGCGTCGGCCGACAGCAGCAGCCAGAGGCTCTTGAACGAGGCGCCCAGCCGGGCTTTCATCGGCACGGGGTCCTTGTCGGTCTCGCTGAAAGCCACATTGGCCTGCATGGCGTTGAGGAGGGCCGCGCCCAGCGTCCACCGCCGGGTGAGGCGGTACAGCGCGCCCAGGTCGGCGTCGATGGCGCCGCGGGCGTTGGCGCCGGCCAGCACCGGGTCCGTGGCGCCGTTCTGCGACAGGTTCGTCTCCACGGCGTTATAGGCCTCGTCGAGGCGCGTGAAGCCGTGGGACAGGTATTTCAGGGACGCGCCTACTGAAAGCTTCTCGTAGCGGCTGCCCCGGTCGAACCGGTAGCCCCAGGAGACGGTGCCGGTCTTTTCGTAATACACGCCGGAAAGGGAAAAATCCTGCCAGGCCGCGCCTATGGTGCCGTGGCGGCCGTTGCCTATGGGCACGGCCAGCGCGGCCACGCTCAGGCCCAGGCTGGAGCCGTCGCTGAGGCCGCCGTGAAAAAGCGAGTGGGAAGCCAGCGCCTTCGGGCGCTCGAGGCCGCCCAGGCCGGCGGGGTTGTAGTAGACAGCGGAAACGTCGTCGGCCACGCCGGTGACGGCGTCGCCCATGCCGGGCCCCCTGGCCCCGAACCCCAGGTCCTCGAAGGCCGCCCGCGCGCAAAGCGGCGCCAGCAGCAGGGCTGCGGCCAGCGCGGTCTTCACGGCGGTGTTGCGGTTCATAAATCTCTTACCTTATAATCACTACAGTACCCTTATAGACCTTCTCTTCCATCCTCACCTGGTAGACGTAGACGCCGCCGGGGACTTTTTCCCCCTTGTTGGGGTTCCACATCAGGTCGTAGAATTCTCCCGAGCTGCTCTCGGTCGGCGGCGTGCCGGTAGAGCGCTGCCTGAGGCTCATCTGCGCTACCTCGCGGCCGGCGAGGTCGTATATCTTGGCGTCAACGGCCGCGTCGCGCGGGTTATAGCAGCGAAAAATAAAGTAGTCGTTCCAGCCGTCGCCGTTGGGCGTCACCAGGCGGTTGAGGGCGACTGACCGGCCAAGCGCCGACGCGGAACAGAACGCCGCCGCGGGGGCTAGCGCCAGCGCGGCGAGCAGGGTTAAGATGGCTTTGCACGGCTTCATACAAAGTAATTCTACTTTTCAATTGTGACCGTTTTGTTTCATATTTATGGATTCTGCCCGGCGTAAGCCGAAATCTCTTTGTAATATTTTGGTCGCACGGCCGGTATATAATTACATCGTGAACTTCAGGCGCTTTCTGTTTTCCCTCCTCGCCCTGTCGGCCCTGCTGCCGGCCGGGCAGGCGCGCGCCTCCAGGCTCACCTCCCCGCATTTCATCGACATCACCGGCGCCGTCGGCAACGGCTCAGCCTACATGATCTCGCCGAGCTTCGAGATGAACGGCAACGTCCAGGACCTGGCCGTCTCCACCCAGGAGGCCACTGGCCTGCTGCACCGCAGCGGCAAACTGGCCTACTATCCCTTTCCCGCCCCGGTCTTCGACCTGACGCCGGTGATAGTCTCCAGCCATTCCATCCGCCTCACCTGGACGGCACCGTCCGCGGACGCCAGCAGGAACGCCGAGGCCGCAGGCTACTATATCCTGCGCTATAGTTCTTCCGCCCCGGTCTCCACCGACGAGGGCTTCGCCTCTGCCCTGGTCTACGACCAGGACTGGACGCCCCTGGCGCCGGGCACCCAGGAGAGCCGGGTAGTGGAGGGCTTCCAGGCCGGCACCACCTATTACTTCGCGATGGAGACGCTCAATAGCCATTACCTGCGCTCGGAGATCTCCAACGCCGCCGCGGCGCTGGCCCTGACCCCGCTGGCCCCGATGAACTTCCAGCTCGCGCGCACCGGCAACGCCGTCACCATGACCTGGATCCCGCCGGCCGGCTACATGAACCGCATCCCTTTCGACAACCGGTTCAGCCCGTCGTACCCCTACGAGGTTAAGAAGTACGAGGTCTACCGCGCCACCGCCCCCGCCGACGCCGAGTGGGTGCAGATCGCCGAGACCTCGTCGAGCACGCTGAATTGGACCGACATCGTGCCCACCGCCGACCCCTACTTCTACCACGCCCGCGCGGTTAACCAGGCCGGCGTCTCGCTGCCGTCCTACGTGCGCTCCAGCGAGTCGGGCGGGCTCTATTTCCTGGCTCCCGACAACCAGAGCGTCTTCGAGGTCCCCCAGGAAGGCACCGGCAGCTTCTTCTCCCCCTCGGCCGACCCGATGGACGTCTACACGCTCGATATCTCGACGCATATAGAGGACCTGAGCGGGCGCGTGGTGAAATCCGTGGAGTTCTCCGCCTACCGCGGGGGCCTGCAGGCGGACCCGCTGTTCCAGTTGGCCAGCAAGGGTTCTCTGAAACTGTATTACGCCAAAGCGGGAGGCGAGATAGTCCCCTCCGCCGAAGCGGACGCCAAGGCGCTGAGCATGTATTATTACAACGGGGCGCGCTGGCTGCAGATGTACGGCATCGTCAACGAGGCAGAGCGCAGCGTGCGCCTTGACACCCGGCTGCTCGGTCGCTACCAGCTCAGGACCACCGAGCGCAGCGGCAGTTTCTCGGCGGACAGGGCCGGCCTCACCAACCGGCTGATAACTCCAAACGGGGACGGTAAAAATGATACGATGGTCTTTATTTTCGACAACCCGCAGGAGAAGCAGGTGAAGGGCAAGATCTACGACCTGCGCGGCGCCCTGGTGGGCACCATGACGGGCGGCCCCGTGACCAATTCCCTCGTCTGGGACGCCAAGGCCGGCGGGCAGGCGGTGCCGGGCGGGGTCTACTTATACCAGTTGGAGGCCGACGGCACCATCTATAACGGTACCGTAGTTGTAGTTCGGTAACGCGGCGGAGGACTTATGAATTCTATTTCCGTTAAAAACTTACTCGCGGGCGCGATGGCGCTGCTGCTCGCGGCGCCCGCCGCCGCGGTGATAACCCCGACGATAAACTACCAGGGTTACCTGATCAGCAAGATCACCAACCTCCCCGTGGAGACGCCCCAGGACTTGAAGTTCTATATCTACGACACCCCGACCGGCATCACCAGCCCGCTCTTCTCCGAGACCCGTTGTAACGTCAAGGTGACCAAAGGGCGCTACGACGTCGAGATCGGGTCCGCGATAGCCGGAGGCATCCCCGCCAGCATCTTCGCCGAGCGCGACGGCTTGTGGCTGGAGATCCAGGTGGACGGCGACAACGACTGCGCCGGCGCCTTCGAGGCCATGTCCCCCCGCGTCAAGCTGCAGGCCTCCCCGTACTCTTTCAGCTCCGTCTACGCCACCACCTCGTCCGTGGCCACTTCCCTGTTCCTGGCCGACACCATCGGCGCGCACCCCAGCACCACCAACGGAGCTATCACCATCTCTACCAACCTGTTCGTGCTGGGCGGCATCTCGGTAGGCTCCATCTCCCCCGGCCAGACGTTGGCCGTGGCCGGCATGGTGGAGAGCAAGGGCTCGCTGCCGGCCTGCGCCGACGACCTTTCTTGCGGTTTCAAGTTCCCCGACGGGTCCGTGCAGACCAGGGCTGCCGCCCTGACCATGTGGGAGGTGGCCGGCCCTCACGTCTACTCCATCAACCCCGGCAACGTGGCCATCGGCCAGAACAACGTCAACCCGCAGGCCAGGCTGCACATCTCGTCGGCGGCCGGAGACACCGGCGACCTGCTGCTGATCTCCACGGGCCCCTCCCAGCTCTTCCTCGTCAACGGCCTGGGCCAGGTGCACGGCGGCTCCTTCCACGGCGACGGCACTACGCTGACGGGCGTGCTGCGCCGGGCCGGCGACACCATGACTGGCCAGCTGACCCTGGCCGGCTCCACCCTGACCGTGGCGTCGGCCGACGGCCTGCTGTCCCCCAAAGTCAAGTTCGCCGAAGGCGTGGAGGTTTCTTCCGCCGCGGTCGCGCAGCGCGGCGGAATCTTTATCAGTTCGCACGTTTACCTCATGCCCGGGGCCACTTTCTACGGCGACGGCTCTGGCCTGATCAACCTTATCTCTTCCGACACCAGCAAGGTGCTCAAGGCCGGCGACACGATGACCGGGCAGCTGACCCTGGCCGGCTCCACGCTGACCGTGACCGGCAACGCCTTCTCCGTGGGCGGCTCGAGCCTCTCGGTCCTGGGCGGCAATACGGCCCTGGGCAGCGCCGGGTATCTGGCCCGCCTGACCGTGGGCGGCGGCATCATCGCCACCTCCAGCATTACGGCCCAGGGTTCCCTGCACGCGGCCTCGGTGTACGCCCCCTCCGGCATCGGTAATTTCTACAACGTGACGGCCACTACCGGCACTTTCTGGGGCTGGGACCCCGGCACTACATACAGCCTGGACACGGCCAGCGGCGTACTTGTGCGCGCCGGCGTGGTCAACGCGCCGTACTTCGTCGGCAACGGCTCGCTGCTCACCAGCGTAACCGGCACCGACTCAACCAAGCTGCTCAAGGCCGGGGACACGATGACCGGCAATTTGATAGTTTCCCCTTCCAGCGTCACGCTGGCCTCGTACGGCGCGCACAAATACGCTCTCACGGTAGGCAGCGCCGCCGCCGTAAGCGCTTATTCCCTGGCCGTTACCACCTCCGGCTTTGTGGGCGTGAACGTTCTCGACCCTGCGGTACCGCTGGAAGTCGGCCGCGAGGTGAGGATATCGCACACTTCGGAGAACAACCCTTTCGCCTACGCCAAACTGTCGCTCAAATCCTATAACGACTACAGTTACATACACTGGACCAACGCCGCCCTCTTCGCCAGCGGCGGTATAAACCTGGGCGTGCTGGGTTACCTCGGAGCCAGCCGGGACCTGATCTACAGGGCGATGGGCAGCGACCCCGGCAACGGCGGGCAGGAGGTTTTTCGCATAAAGTCCGACCAGAGCGGCAACTGGCTGTTCGGCATAGGCAGCTCGCCCAGCGCCACGGACCAGCCGCGCGAGAAATTCCACGTTATGGCGAACCTGCTGGTCAGCAGCACCACGGCCAACGCCATGCCCATACTTTACGTCAGCACCACGGCGGCCAAGGTCTCCCTCGGCACCACGGCGCAGACCCACCTGCTCACCGTTAACGGCGGCATCAATGCCGTCTCCTCGGTAACGGCGCAGGGCGGTTTCTACGGCGACGGCTCCGGCCTGACCAATTTGGTCACGGATTCGCTGCCCGGCCAGGTACAGATCTCTACCATCACCGCCCGCACGGGCGGCCTCTACGACGCCGTGGTGTTCAGCACCAGCGTCTACGTGCAGAATAAACTGGCGGTGGGCGGCCTGTTCGACCCTACCGAGGATATGCATCTCAAAGGCACGCTGCGCATAGACCAGCGCGCTAGCGAGTCGGTGCTGTTTCTCTACCCGGCACCCGGAGGCAACGCCTACATAAGATGGCACGAGGAAGCCACCCCGCAGAAGGGCGTGTTGGGCATGTTGGCCGGTCAGAAGGACCTGATTTACCGCGCCGGCGCCAGCAACCTGACCAACGGCGTTCAGGCCTTCAGGATAAAGGATAACGGCAATTTTATAATGGGACCCGCCCCCCTGGGCTTCGTTCCCAACTCCCGTTTCCACGTGGTCACCGACCTGACGGTCAGCGCCGAGGGCTCGGCTCCCGCCCTGTTCGTCTCCACGGGCACCGGCTATGTTGGCGTCAACACCGGCGCGCCGCAGGCCCCGCTGCACGCCGGCGGCTACGCGCTGTTCTCCTCCTCGGCCTCCATATTGGGCGGCGGCCTGGCCGGCACGCAGAGCGCGCTGGAGGTAATAGGCTCTACGCTGGTCGTGAAGGCCAACGGCAACGTAGGTATAGGCGCCGCTTCGCCGCAGGCCAGGCTGGACGTAGCCGGCAGCGCGCAGTTCGGCGCCGGGGCTACCCGCTCCACTTTCACGGCAGAGGGCTTCTGGCAGCCCAGAGCCATGACCACCGTCGAGCTGCAGGCCGCGGCGCCCGCGGCGGTCGGGCTGGTGGTCAGGAATTCGGACCCGGCCGTAATGGACCTCTGCGTCTCCACCGGCACGGCCGCCGGAGCCTGGGCGCTGGTAGGCACCAAGGGTTTAGGCAACTGCTATTGATTTGGTATACTATCCCTGTAGTTCTTCAGGGCGGGGCGCATTTCCCCACCGGCGGTACAGCCCGCAAGCTCTAACGAGCAGATCCGGTGAAACTCCGGGGCCGACGGTAAAGTCCGGATGACAGAAGAACGACCCCGCGCGGACGGCTATGCCTTGCCGTGCGGTATAAAGCCCTGAAGACAGCTTCGGGGCTTTTTTTTATGGCTAAAAAGAACATCTTCTCCCCCATCGAGGACATAGTCGCCGACATCAGGCGGGGCCGCATGGTCGTCATCACCGACGACGAAGGCCGCGAGAACGAGGGCGACCTGCTGATGGCCGGCCGCTACGCCACCGCCGAAAAGATCAACTTCATGGCCCGCCACGGCCGCGGTCTGATCTGCGCGCCGCTGACCGGCGACAGGGCGGAGGCGCTGGACCTGTTCCAGATGCAGCGCGAGAACAAGGACCCTTTCAAGACCAACTGGCTTATCTCGGTGGACGCCGCTAAAGGAGTCACCACCGGCATCTCGGCGGCCGACCGCGCGCGCACCATAAAGATCCTGGCCGCGCCCGGCTCCCTGCCCGGCGACCTCACCCGTCCCGGCCACGTCTTTCCCCTCAAATCCCGCCCCGGCGGCGTGCTGGCCCGCGCCGGCCACACCGAGGCCTGCACCGACCTGGTGCGCCTGGCGGGCCTTTCTGGCGCCGGCGTGATCTGCGAGATCATGAACCCCGACGGTACCATGGCCCGCCTGCCGGAGCTGACCCGCTTCGCCGCCCGCCACAAGCTCAAGATGGCCACCATCGCCGCCCTGATAGCTTACCGGCGGCGCAAGGAGAGCCTGGTGGAGAAGGTCTCCTCCTCCACGCTGCCCACGGAGTTCGGCACTTTCACCATCTCGATCTACCGCGAGCGCCTCACCGGCCTCGAGCACGCCGCGCTGACCTACGGCAAGATCGGCGACCCGGCGCTGGTGCGGGTGCACTCCGAATGCCTTACCGGAGACGTGTTCGCCTCCCGCCGCTGCGACTGCGGGCCCCAGTTGCACGCCGCCATGCGCCTGATAGCCAAAGAAGGCGCCGGCGCCATCCTGTACATGCGCCAGGAGGGCCGCGGTATAGGCCTGGGCAACAAGATCAAGGCCTACAGCCTGCAGGACAAGGGCTACGACACCGTCACCGCCAACGAGGCGCTGGGTTTCCCCGCCGACCTGCGCGACTACGGCATAGGCGCGCAGATGCTCTGCGACCTGGGGCTGCACCGCCTGCGGCTGATCACCAACAATCCCAAGAAGCTCGCCGGGCTCTCCGGCTACGGGCTCAAGATCGCCGGCAGGGTGCCGCTGGTCATCAACCCCAACCAGCACAACGCGCGCTATTTGAAGACCAAGAGCGACAAGATGGGACACCTGGGGCTGAAGCCCGGGCTCGAAGGCTAAGGAGAATAAAAATGAAAACCATAGAAGGCGGCTTTAAGGCCGACAAACTGAAGTTCGCGATCATCGTCTCCCGGTTCAACGATTTCATCACCGGGCGCCTGCTCGACGGGGCGGTGGATTCCCTCAAGCGCCACGGCGCCGACGAGAAGGATATCACCGTGGTGAAGACCCCCGGCGCCTACGAGATCCCGGTGGTGTGCGAAAAGCTCGCCTCCGGGCCCTACGACGCCATCATCTGCCTCGGCGCCGTCATCAAGGGCGACACCCCCCACTTCGACTTCGTCGCGCAGGAGACCGCCAAGGGCATAGCGGCCGTGTCGATGAAACACAAGGTTCCCGTGGCCTTTGGCGTCATCACCGCCGACAACCTGGAGCAGGCCATAGAGCGCGCCGGCGTGAAGCTCGGCAACAAGGGCGCCGAGGCCGCGGTTAGCGCCATAGAGATGGCCAACCTGTTCAAGCACCTGTAATGAACCGGCACGAGGGCTATATGGCCCGCGCTCTGGAACTGGCCAGGCGCGGGCGTTACACCACCCATCCCAACCCGATGGTGGGTGCCGTGCTGGTTAAGGGCGGCAAGGTCATCGGCGAAGGCGCCCACCTGGTTTACGGCGGGCCGCACGCCGAGGTGAATACCCTTCGCTCCTGCCAGGTCAGTCCCGCTGGCGCTTCCATCTACGTTACCCTCGAGCCCTGTTCCACCCACGGCAAGACGCCGCCCTGCACCGAACTTCTTATAAAGTCCGGGATCAAGGAAGTCTATTACGGGGCCAAAGACGTGAACCCGGCGCACAGCGGCCGGGGCGCGGCCATCTTGCGCCGCGCGGGCATCAAGGTGACGGCGGGCTTGCTGGGCAAAGAATGCGAGGCGCTCAACCCCGCTTTCAATAAGTTCATGCGCACCGGTCTGCCCTATGTGACGGTAAAGATAGCGCAGAGCCTCGACGGGCGTATAGCCGACGCTGCCGGCCGCTCGCGCTGGATCTCCTCCCCCGAATCACGGCTGGAAGCCCACAAGTTGCGCGCCGAGGCCGACGCGGTGCTGGCGGGCATCGGCACGGTGCTGGCCGACGATCCCCTGCTCAATGTGCGCGGGGTGAAGGTGCGCCAACAGCCGTGGATAGTGGCGCTGGATTCGTCCTTCCGCGTGCCGCGCAAGGCGCAGCTCTTTCAGAACGAGCGGGTGCTCATCGCCACCACGCGCAAGGCCTCGGTCACGGCCATGAAGAAATTCCCCCACAACGCCAGGATCCTGGTGCTGCCGTCGGAGAAAGGACGCGTTTCGCTGGCGGCGCTGCTCAAAGAGCTGGGCAAACTGGGCATAGCCCACGTGCTGGTGGAAGGCGGCGGCAGGGTGGCCGGCTCCTTCATCAGCGAGGGCCTGGCCGACAGGTTCGTCTGCTTCGTGGCGCCGATGCTCATCGGCGGCACCGAATCTAAGAATTCCCTGGTATGGCCCGACGAGCTTAACGCTGCAAGGACGGAACTGGGCATTAGGCCCCGGGTGGCCGCCGTCACTAAAGCCGGCCCCGATTTTATGCTGGACCTGAGGTTCGACTGATGTTTACAGGCATTATCGAGGCGGTGGAAAAGGTGAGATCGGTTTCTTCCGGGAAGCTGGAAGTCGCCGTGCCTGCCGGCTGGGCGCTCTCCGACGGCGAGAGCGTGGCCGTCAACGGCGCCTGCCTCACGGTCGCAAACCACAAGCCCGGCCTGGCGGTCTTCGCCGTCAGCCCGGAAAGCTTCTCCCGCACCACCCTGGGCGGATTGAGATGCGGTTCTCTGGTGAATCTGGAGCGGGCGCTGGCGGTGGGCGCCAGATTGGGAGGCCATTTCGTGACCGGCCACATAGACGGCACCGCCAGGCTGATCTCGGTGCGCGACGAGGGCAACAGCCGCGTCATGCAGGTTGAAAAGTCCCCGGACGCCGTTATGGTGGAAAAAGGCTCCGTCGCACTCGACGGCATCAGCCTGACCGTTTACGACATTTCCCCGTCCTCGTTCAGGGCCGCCGTCATCCCTCATACCTGGGCCAAGACCGCCCTGAAAAACCTTAAGCCCGGCGGTCGACTCAATATAGAGTACGACATACTGGGCAAATACGCCGCCGCCAAAACCACGGGCATCACCCGGGATTTCCTGAAAGAGAACGGTTTTATTTAATATTTCCCGGCCGCTTCCCCGTCGCCAGGCGGAGGTAGAGCACGCGGAAGTATTTCTCCGGGGACTTGCCGTCCCCGGGGGCCAGGCATTTCTTGCCGCGGGCTACTACCAGGAGAATGGCGTTGGCCAGGCGCAGGTATTTAGCCTTCATGGCGCCCCCTAGTTGCAGGCGGCCGGCTCCGGCGCCGTCCAGAGATTGCAGAATTCCTTCTCCAGCGTGGCGTAGAACTTCCGGGAATGGTGCAGCCCCGCGAAGGCCCGCTTGCCGTAACGGAACTCCCTGGTCCGGCCGTCTGTCGCCAGCGAGACCAGCAGCGTCTGATGCTCGTCCACTACCGAGCAGTCGACCCCCTTCATAGCGTAGAAATCCAGTATCTTCTGAGCGAAAACGGTATTTTCCCTGAGCATAACTCCCCCTCCGCCCCCCGGCGGTCAGCTAAGCGGCTTCGTAAAGAAGACGGCTGGATAGTTTGAGCAGCTGCTCGCCTTTGATGTAATAGAAGGTGCGCCGCAGGAATTCGGCCGGGTTTTCCGTCCGTCCGGTCTTTTTCCTGGAGCGGCGCCGCCTGGGCGCCGTCGTAGCTTTTGCGACGTATCTCATCCTGCCTCCCCCGTTGGCGCCTCAGCCGGCACCGCAAGGCGGTACCGGCAGCGCGTTAGTAGTTCCCTTTGTGTTTGCCGCCGGCACCCCCCCAGGGTACCGGCTTGTATCTACTTTATTTAAATTGCCTGACTAATGTCAATAGTTAAGTATCAAATGTGACAAAAGTCACATTAATCACAACGGGCCATTTTTGCGCCTGCAAAAGAAAAACGCCGGGACGGCCCGGCGTTCTCTTGTGCGGCGCTGTTTAGAACCAGCGGGAGGCTTCGGCCGCCAGGGCCAGCAGGGGCCTGGAGAAGAGGCCGGCCAGCAGCACGCCGGCGGCCATGAGGAAGACCACCGCTTCGGCCAGCCCGGGGGCTTCTACGGGATGGTCTCCGCCGTTGGCGGGGACTTTCATGTACATCATCACGGTGACGCGCAGGTAGTAGTAGATGGAAACGGCGCTCATCAGCACCGCGATCACGACTAGGCTGGTATAGCCCTCAGCCACCGCGCCGGCGAAGGCGTAGAACTTGGCGAAGAAACCCGCCAGCGGGGGTACGCCGGCCAGCGAGAACATGAAGGCGGCCATCGCGGCCGCGAGCCAGGGCCTGGTCTTGCCGAGGCCGGCCAGGTCTTCTATCTTCGGGCCCTTCTCGTCGCGCTCCAGGATCAGGGCGACGCCGAAGGCGCCTATGGTGGCCATGGCGTAGACGGGCAGGTAGTACAGCACGGCTTCCCAGCCGCGCTGCCCGCCGAAGAAAGCCACGGCGATATAGCCCGCGTGGGCTATGCTGGAATAGGCCAGCAGGCGCTTGAGGCCGCTCTGGGCCAGGGCCGCCAGGTTGGCGAAGACGGCGGTGATCACGGTCAGCCACCAGAAGATCTCGCGCACCGGGCCGCCGTCGAATAGCGAGAACAGCCGCCACAGCAGCACCACGCCGCCGGCCTTTACCGCGGCGCCCATGAAAGCCGAGACCTGCGTGGGGGCGCCCTCGTAGGCGTCCGGCACCCACATGTGGAAGGGCACCAGGGCCGTCTTGAAAGCGAAGCCGGAGATGACCAGCAGGAAGCCGGCCAGCGCCAGCGGCTGCGCCGGCAGGGCCGCCTTGAGCGAGACGAAGTCCAGCGACGGATACAGGGCGTTGAGCACGGCTATGCCCATCACCGTCATGCCGGAGCCGAAGGCGCCCAGCATGAAGTACTTGTAGGCGGCCTCCAGGCCCGGCTTGGAGCGGCGTATGCCGGCCAGGGCGTAGAGCGGCAGGCTCAGCAGTTCCAGCGCGATGAAGGCGGTGAACAGGTCGCCGGCGGCCATCATCACCATCAGGCCTATCGTGGCCATAGCGGCGAGGAAATAGTATTCCCCCTCGTGTTCGGCGGGCGCGGCGGGGCGGGCCAGGGACAGCGCGATGAACAGGGCCAGCACGCCCATGGCGAAGGCCCAGAGGTAGGCCGACAGCGGCGAGAGGTTGAGCGCGCCGCTGAAGAAGGCCAGCTGCGCCGGCGGGGCGGCCCTGAAGAAGACCAGGGTCACCAGCACCGCGCCCAGCGAGACCAGACCCTGGGTGCCGCGCAGGGACTTGAAAAAGAGCGGCAGCAGCAGCACGGCGAAAGCGGCCAGGGTCAGCAGCAGCGGGCCGGCCAGCGCGGAGGCGGCGTAGGGCACGGGGTCGAAAGTCATCTCGCCTCCTCCCCGTCCAGGGCCAGCTTGACCACCGCGGGCGGCGGGGCCGGCTGCTGGCGCGACAGGGTTATGTAATTATCCACGGCGGGTAAAATGCGCCGCAGGAAAGGGTTGGGCCAGACGCCGATGAGGACTATGAAGACCAGCAGCGGCAGCAGGTACAGCCACTCGCGCGCGTCCAGGTCCTTCAAGATCTTGTTCTCGGTATGGCGCAGCGGGCCGAACACCACCTGCTGGTACATGCCCAGCATGTACACCGCCGAGAGGATCACGCCGGCCACGGCCGCCGAGGCCAGCCACGGGTAGACCCGGAAAGAGCCGAACAGCACCAGTACCTCGCCGATGAAGCCGTTGAGACCGGGCAGGCCTATGGAAGAAAGGGTCACGATCATGAACACCGCGGCGAAGCCGGGCATCACCTTGGCCAGGCCGCCGTAGTCCTCTATCAGCCGCGTGTGGCGGCGCTCGTAGAGCACGCCGACTAGCAGGAACAGCGCGCCGGTGGACAGGCCGTGGTTGACCATCTGCAGCACCGCGCCCGAGACGGCCGCGGGCTCGAAGGCCATGACGCCCAGCACTACTATGCCGAGGTGCGCCACCGACGAGTAGGCCACCATCTTCTTCATGTCGCGCTGGCTCCAGGCTACGAGCGAGCCGTAGATGATGCCGATCACGCCCAGGCCCGCCAGCCAGGGCGCGAAAGTTGCCGCGGCCTGCGGGAACATGGGCACCGCCAGGCGCAGGTAGCCGTACACGCCCATCTTGAGCAGCACGCCGGCCAGGAGCACCGAGCCGGCCGTCGGGGCCTCCACGTGCGCGTCGGGCAGCCAGGTGTGGAAAGGGAACAGCGGCACTTTTACCGCGAAGGCCAGGGCGAAGGCCGCGAACAGCCAGAACTGGGCCTGTTCGGTGAGCGCTCCGGCGTAGAGGGCGGGGATGGAGAAGGTCCAGGCGCCGGCGGCGGCGTGGTGGGCCGAGGCCACCCAGAGTATGGCCGCCAGCATCAGCACCGAGCCTGCCATGGTGTAGATGAAGAACTTCAGCGCGGCGTAGATCCTGCGGGGGCCGCCCCAGATGCCGATTAGGAAATACATCGGGATCAGCATGGCTTCCCAGAACAGGTAGAAGACGAACAGGTCCAGCGCGGCGAACACGCCTAGCATGCCGGTCTCGAGGAAGAGCAGGCAGGCGTAGTAGGCGCGCTGGCTGTCCTTGATATAGTTGAACGACGCCAGCACGGAGAGCGGCATCAGGAAGGTGGTCAGCAGTATCAGCAGCAGGCTGATGCCGTCTATGCCCAGCGAGTAATTGATGCCGTAGGCCGTTATCCAGGGAATATCCAGGGTGAGCTGCATGGCGGCCTGCGCCGGGTCAAAGCCGGCCCAGAGGCGCAGCGACGCAACGAAGGTGACCAGCGTGCCGGCCAGCGCGAAGCCCTTTACTTCCTTTTCTCTGGCGGCCGGAAAAAAGAAAATGGCGGCTCCCCAGAGAGCCGGCAGCAGTATGATCCCGGAGAGACGCGTCCCGATAAGTTGTGTAAGCAGTTCCATTTAGATGATCCAGTAAAGCATCAGTGCCACGCCGGCGGCGAAGACCAGCGCGTAATTGTCCAGCCTGCCGTTCTGCGCCTTGGCCAGCAGGCGGCCGGCGGCGTAGGAGGCCTTGGCCGTGCCGTTGACCAGCAGGCCGTCTATCAGCCCGGCGTCCACCAGGCCGAACAGCACGCGGTCGGAGAAGCGCTTGAGCGGCCTCAGTATCAGGAAGCCGTAGATCTCGTCGACGTAGAATTTATTATAGACCAGCGCGTGCGCTCGCGGCAGCGCGGCCTTCAGCGCGGCGGCCGGGCCCGGCAGGGTAAGCAGGAAGGCCGCTATGATGCCGGTGAGTCCCGCGGCCACTGAGACGGCCATGAGGCGCAGCGCCTCGGGGGTGTGGCCGTGCGCGGGCACGAAAGCGGGGTCGAGGAAGACGAACAGTCGGTCCTTGAGGAAGAAGCCTCCACCCACCGCCAGCAGGGCCAGCGCGGCCATGGGCAGCGTCATGGAGAGCGGCGACTCATGCGCGTGGCCCGTGCCGCGCTTGCTCCTCAGGAAGGCCAGCACGAAGAGCCGCGTGGTATAGAAGGCGGTCAGCGCCGCGGTCAGCACGCCCACGCCCCAGACGAAAGCGCCGCCGTGCTCGAACACTTTCTCGAGTATCAGGTCCTTGGAATAGAAGCCCGAGAGGCCGGGTACGCCGGCGATGGCCAGCCAGCCCGCGGCCATCAGCAGGAAGGTGAAAGGCATTTCCTTCTTCAGGCCGCCCATCTTGAGCAGGTCCTGCTCGCCGCTCAGGCCGTGTATGACCGAGCCGGCGCCGAGGAACAGCAGCGCCTTGAAGAAGGCGTGCGTGGCGAGGTGGAAGACGGAGGCCGCGTAGGCGCCGGCACCGGCGGCCATGAACATGTAGCCCAGCTGGCTGACGGTGGAATAGGCCAGCACTTTCTTGATGTCGCGCTGCGCGAGACCTATGACGGCGGCGAAGAAGGCGGTAAAGCAGCCGGTCAGCAGCACTACTTCCAGCGCCCTGGGGGCGAGTTCGTAGAGGAAGCTCAGGCGCGCCAGCATGTAGACGCCGGCGGTGACCATGGTGGCCGCGTGGATGAGCGCCGAGACCGGCGTGGGGCCGGCCATGGCGTCGGGCAGCCAGACATAGAGCGGGAACTGCGCGGACTTGCCGGTGGCGCCGAAGAACAGCAGCAGGCAGATCAGGGTGGGCGCGGCCACGCCGAGGAAATTATAGGCGCCCAGCAGGTGGGCGTTGGCGCGCAGCGTCTCGAAATCCAGGCCGATGACGCCGTTGGCGGCCAGGATGCCCGAGAGCATCATCAGGCCGATCAGGAAGCCGGCGTCACCCACGCGGTTGGTGATGAAAGCCTTCTTGCCGGCGGTCGCCTTCTCCGGGTCCTCGTACCAGAAACCGATGAGCAGGTAGGAGCACAGGCCCACGCCCTCCCAGCCCACGAACATCATCAGCGGGTTGTCGGCCAGCACCAGCGCGAGCATGAAGAAGACGAACAGGTTGAGGTAGGCGAAATAGCGGTTGTAGCCGGCGTCGCCCTTCATGTAGCCGGTGGAATACACATGTATAAGGAAACTGACGCCGGCTACAACCGCTATTTCGCCTACCTCAACC
>Ga0209066_10002399_pt1 | contig 22738 bp, 16 predicted proteins | sample All_14_2_FD_187198 | JGI IMG/M metagenome (GOLD analysis project Ga0209066, IMG submission 187198) | Freshwater microbial communities in response to fracking from Pennsylvania, USA - Allegheny Zone_MetaG_DW_15 (SPAdes) (version 2) ... | reverse complement strand
AAGTGGAGATTTCTGAAGGTTTATTTATAAGTTTTTCCAAATCCGAATTTGTTGTCTCAGTATACTTGGCAAGCACTTTTACTAATTTCCCCTTTAACCATTCGCTTTTTTGAATAACATCCCCTGTTTGCTTATTTTCATCACTTCTAAAAAAACGTGCGTCAAAAGCAGTTAATATGTGCCCCATTAAATAAGAGACTGCAAAAAGCACTAGTACCTGCCATAATGGAATGGAGGGAAGATTTTGATAGAAAGAATAATTAATACCTAGTTGGGCAAGAATTGTGTCCGAAACTAACATTGCACTTGCGACAACAATACTGCCTGGAAAGGTATATTCCAGAATATCTCTTAAAACAACTGTATCGTAAAACTTATCTAAATCCATTGATTTACCCTTCTTACGATGACATAATTTTGGATGACAGCCGCCGAACTATGGTTTATACAGCGTGCTGTATAAACCCCCAATTTGGGGAGTTAGACAGCGATTTTGCTGTATAACATCCTATATACGTCAGGAAAATTATACATTTTCTCTTGGGTTGGGGCAATAGATTGACATAAATATACTTTGACCCGATCCACATTTGAATGAACATCTTCGGGGCAGCGCGCATACGGTTCAGGAAGATGATGAGGTGGGAGGAACGTATCCCTTTTTCGAATTTTCGCTACTTGACAATTAATTTGCTCCAAAGCATACTCTTCCTCACAGGGAAAGGTTGTTATATGAACAAACGATTGGTCATTTGGATTGTAGTGGGCATCCTTGCGGCAGTTGCCGGGGGAATGATAGTAAAAAGTATTTCAGACTCAAACCCTGAGATTCGGGTCGAAAAGACCGGACCTCAAATTGTGGGGCAATCTCCAACAGAGGGACAATGGCTGGATCTGAATTCTCCCATCAAGATCATATTTGACCGTGATATGAACCCGCAGAGTACGGATGAATTTACGGTTCTCGACTCTAACGAGGAATTTGTTTCCGGTGAGGTCAGTTGGGAAGACGCACAAACCTTGGTCTTCACCCCAGAAACAAGCTGGCTGCCTTCAACTGAGTATCAGGTATTGATCTCGACCAGTCTTGAGGATGCAAGCGGGGAGCGCATTCAGGAAGATACAAAAATACGTTTCTTTACCATCGACAAACTTGGTGTAACCGATTTTTTCCCGATGAATGATGCGGAAACAGTGGATACGAAATCGAGTATCACTGTAGTGTTCAACCATCCCATTGTTCCATTGACGGTTGCCAGTGAGGCAGAGAAACTCCCCCAACCGCTTCAGATCACACCGCAAGTGGAAGGAAAAGGAGAGTGGGTGAGTTCGTCGGTGTACATCTTCGAGCCAGAAAAAAGTTTGATGAGCGGCACCCAGTACCAGGTCCGGGTGGAGGCGGGGTTGGAAGATGTGAGCGGGAATGTGATGGAAGAATCCTATCAGTCGGAGTTCACCACTCAGAATCCCATCGTCGATATGGTCCAATTTATCAACGGACCGTGGTTATATCTGGAAAGCAACATGGACCATATCCGCCTTGACCAATCTTTGTTGGTTCGTTTTAGTGATAGCGTTGTCATGAACCACGAAAGTGTTGAAGATGCAACGCTCATTACAGATAGGGAGACAGGCAAGAAAATTCCGCTCGCATTCGAGTGGAACGAGGCTGGCAATGAGATGACAGTAACGCCGGTGGGGAAATATGATATTCAAAGTTTTTACACCTTCTCTATTGATGGAAGCGCACAGGCGGAAGATGGCGGACGCTTGGGTTCTACCTGGACAACGTATTTTGCCACAGCGCCTTATCCCGCAGTAACGGGAATGTATCCGGGTCCCGATGAAAAAGACCTGCGTTACACCTCGTATCTGACGATCAATTTTGCATCCGAAATGGATGAGGATAGTCTGGAGAGTCGTATTCAGATCACACCACCCCCGAAAGATGGATTTGAACTTTCATCCTATTTCTATATGGAGTCAAATTCTGTCACGATCTATGGGCTGGAACCTTCTACTGATTACGTAGTGCGCATTTTGCCGGGGTCGAGAGATATTTATGGAAACGAGATCAAAGAGGAGTATGCCTTCGCTTTTACGAACCCGGCGTATGACCCCTATTCATGGCTAAAACTCTCGAATTACCCTCTGACCTTTCAGCATGATGGCATACAGGATATTTACTACGAACATTTAAATGTTGAGCAGGAACAGGTCGTTATATATCCATTGGAACTGGAGGAGGTTGGATATCTTTTTGGAGATTCGCCAGATATCGCTGGCTTCAAGCCCAATGCCCCGCCAGTACGAGAATGGAACTTTGAATTTAACGTCGATGAAGATCAAAACAACTTAAGGGTTGAACAATTGCTATTGGAAGATGACGATGGCAATCTATTGAAGCCGGGCTTCTATTACATCATTCGCAGAGGGAACGAAGACAGCGATGTTTTGCAATGGCAGATTTTTTCTGTTGCGACCGATAATCTCGTCTTAAAGAGCGCAACGAATGAAGGATTGGCTTGGATCACAAATTTGAAAAGCGGTGAGCCGCAATCCAATATTCCGGTCACATTTTATGATTTGGGTTTCAACGAGGTTGGTCAGGGGCGTACGGATCTCAATGGCAAAGTCTTTATCACAGACATGAAATCCCAACCGTATTTTGCGCTGGTGAACGATGGCGGTCATTTTGGTTTTACTGCCATCCAGTGGGGGGATGGTGCCCGTCCCGGCAGTTTTGGAATCAGCAGTGGATATTACGGCAAGCCTAATGATCTATTCGCTTACATCTACACCGATCGCGCAATTTACCGTCCCGGTCAGATGGTGTATTTCAAAGGCATTCTGCGAAAAGATGACGACTTGCATTATTCGCTGCCAGAAGATGAGCCGGTGTATGTAATCTGTCAATTTGGGGATGAGGTCATTTACGAGAAATATGTTTCACTTTCTGAGCTTGGCAGTTTTACAGATGTGTTGACCCTTTCCCCAGATGCAGCGGTAGGCACCTATACCATCCGCGCATTGGAGAATAAAGGCGATGAGCCTGCCATCAACAGCATCAGTTTCCGCGTAGCCGAGTATGAGAAGCCTGAGTTCGAGGTGACGACCACATCCGACAGAGCGGAAATCTTGATCGGCGAAGGCGTCACCTTCGATGTGGATGCAGTTTATTATTCAGGCGGTTTTGTATCCAATGCTACTGCGGACTGGTTCATTGAATTGAATACCTTCGCGTTCACTCCCTCAAAGGGATACGAAGACTATAGTTTCAGTGACTGGGAACGTGACCTGTATTTCTATGAAAATGAACGTCCATATCGAAGCGTGATCAGCGGGGATACGCTTCAAATGGATGCAGAAGGACATGTGGAAATTCCGCAGGAATTCCTGCCAGCCGATGTCAGTGTGAGTCAACGGGCGACCTTGGGAGTCAACGTCACCGATGTGACTGGGAATGTCGTCAGCGGCAGCACGAGCATCACCGTTCACCAGAGCGAATATTATGCCGGCATCCGTTCCAATTCGTATGTGGCGGTACAAGGGGAAGCACAATCCTTTGATGTAGCTGTACTGGGTTGGGAGTCGAACCCGATTCCCGATCAGCAGGTGACAGTCAAGTTTGTGGAGCGGCAGTGGTATAGCGTTCAGGAAAAAGACTCGCAAGGTAATCTGACGTGGAAAACGTCAGTGAAGGAAACGCCTGCCGGGCAGCAGAATGCAGTGACCGACGAGGAAGGACGCGCGACGGTGTCCTTCACTCCCTCGAAAGGCGGAGTGTATAAGGCGTTGGTCATCGTCAAAGACAGCCAGGGACGTTCGCATCAAGCCTCGACCTATATCTGGGTGGCAGGTACGGGGTATGTGCCATGGCGTCAGACCAATGACAACTCATTCACCTTGATCGCAGACAAGGAACTATACGCCCCCGGCGACACGGCAAGACTGTTAATTGCCCAACCATTTGAAGGCGAGGTGTATGCTCTGGTGACCTATGAACGCGGTCACATTTACAAGAGTGAAGTCATGAAGTTGACCGGCAACAGTACGATCTACGAGTTGCCGATCACAGATGAACTTGCCCCGATCGCATATGTCTCGGTGACGGTTATCAGCGGAGTGAATGCTTCTGGTGTGCCCAATTACAAAGTGGGTATGGCGGCGATCAACATCGACACATTGCAAAAGCAATTGAATGTTACAGTCACCCCAGACAAGCAAACCGCTGGACCCGGCGATGAGATCACCTATTCCATCAAGACCACCGATCACGCCGGAAAACCTGTGACAGCCGACGTCTCTCTGGCAGTCGTGGATAAAGCAGTCCTTGCATTAACCCCGCCGAACAGTTCGTCATTGCTGAGCAGTTTTTACACGCCGCGTGCATTGAGCATTCTGACCGCCAACGGGTTGATCACCAGCGCCGATGCCTATAATCAGGAATTCCGTGAAGCATTGAACGATGGACGGTCTGCAGGTGGCGGCGGTGGCGGTAGTGAAGGGGTGATCACAGTTCGTGAAGATTTCAAAGATACTGCCATCTTCGAGGCGCAGATCACTACAGATGAAAATGGAGAAGCGCAGGTCACATTTACGTTGCCGGAGAATCTTACCACCTGGGTGGCGGATGTCCGTGCTGTAACGGAAGATAGCCTCGTCGGTGAAGGTTCAGTCGAGATGCAAACCAACAAACCGCTCTATGTGCAGATCCAAACTCCGCGCTTCTTTGTAACGGGGGATGAAGTAGAGATCGGTGCGGCGGTTCACAACAACACCAAACGTGACTTGAGCGTAGACGTAACTCTTGATGCCAAAGGCTTGGAAATAGACGGTGAAGCAAAGCAACGGGTGGATGTGCCAGCCGGTCAGCAGGTTTATGTCGCTTGGAATGGGACGGTTGAAACCAATGCTGAGCAAGTTGACTTGATTGCCAGCGCCGTCAGCGGCGACTTGAGCGATGCCAGCAAGCCATCTCTGGGCACATTGCCCGGGCAGGGCATTCCTGTTCTTCGTTATACGGTCCATGAAACTGTTGGCAGCTCAGGGATGATCACCGGGCGCGGTTCGGTGACCGAAGCCTTGTTGTTGCCAGACCCATCTGCATACACCGATGCTTCTTTGGATGTTCAGATCTCGCCTTCATTGGTTTCATCCATTCAACCCAGCCTTACCTATCTTGAAGACTTCCCCTACCTGTGCATGGAGCAGACCGTCTCGCGCTTTTTGCCGAACGTCATCACGAAACGCATCTTGAGCGAAGCCGGCGCCCAGAATGAATTGGATGCAGACCTGGATGCGCAGGTCAACGATGCTTTGCAGCGTATCTATGCCAGCCAGTTATACGATAATGGCTGGAGCTGGTGGAATACGCAGGAAAGCGATCCGTACGTCTCTGCCTATGTGGTGTATGGTTTGCTCGAGGCACAGAAGGCAGGCTACCCCGTTTCAGATGTGGTCTTGAAGTATGGCATGCAGTATCTGAAACGCAACCTGCCCTATCTTGGCGACAATGCATCCACATGGGAGCGTAATCGTCAGGCATTCATTCTTTATGTGCTGGCAACGGGCGGGGAAATTCCCCCCGGAGCATCACGTGTGAACTACCTATACGAGAACAATGACCGCTTGAGTTTGTATGCAAAAGCCTATCTGGCGCAGACTCTTCATCTACTTGACCCTGAGGATGAAAGGATTCCTTCGCTTCTTTCGGACCTCCAGGCTGCTGCTGTACTTTCAGCCTCGGGTACCCATTGGGAGGAGGATTTCCGTGACCACTACAACTGGAATTCCGATATCCGCACAACGGCGATAATCTTAAATGCTTACGTACAAATCGACCCCGATAACCCTGTCACCACCAATGCTGTCCGCTGGTTGGTGGCGAACCGCGAAGGTGACCATTGGTATTCCACGCAAGATACGACTTGGACATTGATCGCTTTGGTGAATTGGTTATCTCAACAGGGCGACTTTGATGCACAATATAACTTTGCAATCGGTTTGAATGGCGAAGCATTGGCAGAAGGCAAAGCAGACCCACAGCATTTGGATGAAACCATGCAGTTGAAGATCGAGCTGGAACAGATGCTGAAAGATGAGGTCAATTTCCTTGTCATTTCGCGTGGCAGCGGTGAAGGAAATCTCTATTACACCGCCTTCCTGAACGCGACCCTGAACGTGCCCGATGTTGAAGCCGTGGAGAAAGGCATCTTCGTCAAACGCGAATATTTCACTTTGGATGATGAGGAGACGCTGATCACGTCTGCGGAGATGGGCGATCTGGTGCATGTGCGCCTGACCCTTGTAGCACCCTCAGCGTTGCATTATGTCGCAGTGGACGATCCGTTACCGGCGGGGTTTGAGGCGGTGGATTCCAGCTTACAGACCGATACGGCTGTTCCATCCACCATCACCATTGCCGGGTTGAAGGAGCGCGGCTGGGGCTGGTGGTATTTCGATACCATCCAAATTCAGGATGAGAAGATCTCACTCTCCGCCGATTACCTGCCCGCCGGGACGTATGTGTACACCTATCTTGTGCGCGCCAGTAATCGCGGAACGTTCAACGTCATGCCGCCCTCGGCGTTCGAGTTCTACTTCCCCGATGTCAGCGGACATGGCGCGGGCAGCACGTTTACGATCAAGTAAAGTTTGAATTCAATTGAATGCGCACAGAGATTGTTGAGTTGGTGATCTCTGTGCGCATTCGTGTTCTCTGTAGTTATTCACTCAATACATGGACGGTCACAATATCGGTTTTGATGCGCTCTCCATTTGCAGTTGTTGTTTCTGCCCATATTTGATGTTCGCCCAACGATAACTGCCACCAGGTTTCGTAAGGCGCTTCGTTCATTGTCTGATACAAAACCCCATCCACCCACACTGTGACCTGCGTTATGCCCTCACCAACATTCACTTGAATCGGAATTTGTTGAGCTGTCGGGTCAAGATGCGCGTAAAAAACATAGGTCGAGTTTTTGGCAGGAGAGGCAAGGCGCAATCCCTGTTCCAATCCCATGACAACTTGAAAATCTCCCAGCAATGGCATGCCTTGCGCGCGTGCCCAAGCTTGTGCCTCCAGTGGAAGATCGTAAACGATCATTGTCTGACCGTTATTCAACACAACTTGTTGATGGAAGGCATCGAACTCAACCGGCTCAGTTCCTTTGATGAACCATTCTTTTCGCGTGTGTCTACAATTTTCGGTGGGGAGCAGACCCGATAGAACGCAGACATCTACTTGTACCATTCCCTCAGGTTGAATAAATTGCTCCTCAGGCTGTCCCTCCAAGATCGCTCGCATGGCATCATGCCAGATCGGTCCTGCCCCGGTCAGACCAGTTACATTTTGCATGGGCGTAAAGGTGCTGTTCCCAACCCACACGCCAATGGTCAGGGTGGGCGTGTAACCGATCGTCCAATTGTCATAAAAATTTGTTGTCGTTCCGGTTTTGACGGCAGCCACGCGATCCAATTTCAGTGCACTGTTCAAACCAAATGTCCGTGAACGCGCTTGGTCATCGCTCAAGATATCGCTGATAAGCCATGCTGCTTGCGGACTAATGACCTGCATCGGGTGCCCTGTCTCCTGTTTAAATAAAATTTTTCCATCAGCGTTTTCGATCGAGAGAATAAACCGCCTGCCAACGAACACACCTTTATTTGCCAATACAGAATACGCTGTTGTCAGCTCGAGCAGACTGACTTCTCCGCCGCCCAAAGCAAGTGAAAGATCATATCGATCCGGTTGATTCAATGTAGTGATGCCAAGTTGTTGCGCCAGTCCGATCGTGTCATCCAGCCCTACTTTTTCAAGCGCTTTTACTGCAGGGATATTCAATGACGAAGCCAATGCTTCCCGCACAGAAACATAGCCATACTGCCTGCCGTCATAATTAGATGGCGTATAAATGCTTCCATCGTTTGCAACAAAATTTGTGCTCACATCCAGCAGGGTGGTTGCGGCTGTCCAGGGTTGTGGTTGATTGGGTTCAAGGACGAGCGAATAAATGAACGGCTTGAACGCCGAACCGGTCTGACGTGGAAATGCAGCCATGTTGATCGCGCCGCGAATCTCTTCATTGAAATAATCAACACTGCCCATCAACGCCAGCACATCGCCGGTCAACGGGTCCATTACCACTACGGCTGCATTGTTCACATTGCGCGTGATCACATCGTCACTGTTTTGAAAACTTTCAATGTGCCGCTTTGCAATATCCTCCACTTTATGCTGCATATTAATATCCAACGTAGTTCGGATGACTAGACTCTCATGCGGATCCAATTCTCCGTTGAGGAACATTTCATCCAGAAGGTCTTTCACCAGCCAGACGAAGTGCGGCGCTTCCATCGGGTACGGAGCCTGATTAAACGCCATTGGCATTTTCTCCGCTGAAAGTTTTTCCTCATCGGTAATGAAGCCATGTTTTTCCATCAGCCCCAAAACCACCTGTTGACGTTCGATCGCAAGGTCGGGGTTTGTGTATGGATTGTACAAACCCGGTGTTTGGGTCAGCCCCGCCAATAGCGCACACTCCGGCAGGATCAACTCAGAAGCGGATTTCCCGAAGTAAGTCTGTGCAGCGGCTTCGATGCCGTATGCCATCCCGCCGTAATAAGATTGATTGAGATAGAGTGCCAAAATTTCATCTTTGGAATAATGCTGTGTTAATTTCCACGCTAACACTGCCTCACGAACCTTTCGCCGCAGGGAGCGTTCGGTGCGTTCCTCTTCATCGAATAGCAAAATGCGTGCCAATTGCTGCGTGATGGTACTGCCCCCAGAGACGGTTTCGCCGCTTTTCATATTGATCCACACCGCGCGGACGATCCCAACCGGGTCCACGCCGGGGTGTGAGTAGAAGTTGGCATCTTCCACTGCAATGGTCGCGTCGCGCATGCATTGAGGAATGTTCTCCACAGCAAGCGAAACTTGCCGCCCGCCAACCTGTGGCAGAAGGTCATATAACAACATCCCATTTCGGTCCGTGATACGAATGCTGGGCTGTGCCAGATGTTCAGGTAGAGATTCGATGGAAGGCAAATCATAAAAGAAATACCCCCAGATCAGGATAATCAATAACAGTCCGCCCCATACAAAGGTCGATTTTTTTCGTATTATGCCTTTTCTTCTCACACCCAAATTCTAATCCGCTTTTGCGGCATAACCAATTTTGAACCTTTTTGCCTTCTCGCGGTACATACTATCGAGAAGCAGATACAATGCGAGCAGACCTTGCCCTTCCCTGGCAAACGCAAGCCAACATGACACAACCCGTTGACGACCTCGACCTCATCCGCCGCATGCAAGCTGGCGACGACGATGCCGTGCGCGATTTGTACGCGCAGTACGGTCAACGGCTCTATGCCTATGCCTTGCGCCTGACGGATGATCCCGCTACCGCTGAAGATGTGACTCAGAACACACTCGTCACGGCGTGGCGCACCGCCCGAAACTTCCGCGCTGATGGACGCCTCATCGCCTGGCTATTGGGCATCGTCCATCACACGGCGATGAAAGCGATTCGCAACAGAACGAACTATCTCGATGACGTGGCAGAAGAAAGCATCCACGAAGATCAGCCGTCGCCGGAGGAGCAGGCACAGGTCAAGGATGAGAGGCGTTGGGTGCGTCAGGGCATGCAGAGTCTGTCGCCCGAACATCGCGCCGTGCTCGAACTCATCTTCTATCAAGAGCTAACCCTCAACGAAGTTGCGCAAGTGTTGGATGTCCCACTGGGCACGGTCAAGAGCCGCCTGAGTTATGCGCGCGATCATCTGCGCGGCGTGCTGACACGCACGGAGGAACGATGAATCACGAAGAACAACTCATTCGCTACGCCGCGAATCAATTGAACGAAAGCGAACGCACCGAATTTGAAAACCATCTTTCAGGATGTGTTGACTGCCAGGCGGATCTGACTCTCTGGGCTTCGATTGCCAGCGAGATCAACGCCTCAGACTCAGCCGTGCCTGCTCCCGTCCATCTAACGGACTCTGCGCTGGAAGCGATTCACGCGCCGTCGAAGTTGATGCGCGCTTTCAGAAACATGACTCAACTTTTGCGTATGCAATTGTTGCTCATGCACAACGAATTGTGGTTCGGTTCGGCGGCGTTGATGTTCATCTTTTTAGCGATGGCGCTGCTTGTGGCGCGTGTGGAAGTGCTGCACTTCTTCGTGCCGATGATCGCCGCTGGCACCGTGACCCTGATCTACGGCTCCGAACACGACCCCGCCGCCGAGTTGACCTTTGCCACGCCCATCTCGCCGTGGAAAATTTTATTGGCGCGGCTGACGCTGGTCTCTGCCTATAACGTGTTCCTCGCCCTGTGCGCCACGGTGGGATTGCTTCTCATCCTGCCGCCGCAAGCCCTGGGTGAACTCATCCTCGGTTGGCTCGCGCCAATGACTTTTCTCTCCGCGCTCGCGCTTCTGCTTTCATTATGGATCGGAACCAGCAATGCGTTGTTCATCTCGTACACCTTATGGGCGGCGCAATATCTCGCGTTGACATCTATCGGTGAATGGTTCGCCTTCCTCACCCCGTGGCTTGAGTCGTACCGTCAATTTTGGAATGACCCTGCTCTGCTGTTCATACTAGGCTTCGCTCTAATTGTGTTCGCGCTTTGGTCAACCGGGCGTGAACAAGTGCAATGGCGCAGGTCGGTTGCAATATAAACTATTCCGTCATTGCGAGCCGCGTACTTGCCTTTTGCGGCGAAGCAATATCATGTTCAAGTGGGAGATTGCTTCGGGCGAAAGAGCATCGCCCTCGCAATGACGGGAAGAAATCACTGGAGTTCCAATGTCTCGATTTTTCGGCGTCTTACGCCATGAATTCAATATGTCCATGCGCCGCCCTAGCTTATGGATCGCCTATGGATTGTTATTTCTCTTCTATTCGGTCACGGTCATGTACCCCGTGCCAGAGGAACGAGTGACCATCCTCACTGACAAACAGACCTGGCAATTCGCAGGGCAGATGGCGTTCACTTTCAATCTATTTTTACCTGTCATGGTCGGCATCCTCTCCGCGGATAGATTACTGCGCGACTTCCGCATGAGTGTTCGTGAATTGCAGGAGAGCACACCGCTTCACCTTGCCGAATACACCCTCGGGAAATATTTCGGCGTGCTGCTCGCCTCACTTACCCCTGTGCTGATCTGGCTTTGGCTCATTACTGGCTTGTTCATCACCTTTGGCAATGCGCCCATCGAGTTCTTCTTCACCATGACCCTGGCTTTCTTTGCCATCATGGTGCCCGCCTTCGCTTTTGTCACCGCGTTCTCGCTGGCATGTCCACTCATCATGCCACTGCGTGTCTATCAGATCCTGTTCACGGGCTATTGGTTCTGGGGCAACTACATCAGCCCTGAATTCTTCCCGACCCTCAACGGAACCTTACTCACCGTCAGCGGGATGTTTGCCTATCAGGGATTTTTCGGCGGCTTTATCAACTCCGCTGATCCGCTCCAATACTCCGCCGCAGACGCGACCCTGAACCTGATCGTGCTCGGATTGTGCATCACTGCTGTGATGGTCGTGCTCAACGTGTACCTGCAATGGCAATCTCGCCGAGCATAGGATGACCAAATGAAACGCTTTTCTCTGAAATACACCCTGCTGACGTATCGCCTCGACCAACTCTGGTTCCCGCTGGCATTCTGGGCATTCTTTGTCATCCTAACCTTGTTATTGAACGACCAAGAACTGAACTTCAATATCGCCCGTGCCTACATCGGCGTAGCGGTTCCGCTCATCGGCGGCTTCATGGCAGCGTATGCCATCCTCGATGACCCCGCCATTGAGTTGCGTTTTGCAACTCCCATTCGCGCCGCGCAAATTCTCTTTGAGCGCACCATACTGATTTTCATCATCCAGACCGTGAGCGCGCTCGCCTTCATTGTCTTTGCCCTGCTCATCGGCGTGGACTTCGCTCCGCTCGGCAGCGCCCTCAACCTGCATCTCGCGTGGATCGTCCCCACCATAACGATGATCGCCCTCGGAACTTTTGGCGCCATCCTCGGCGCGCAGACCATGATCGGCTCCTTCCTCGTTGGCTTGGTCTGGATCATCGAAGTCATCATCCGCGACGGCATGGCGGTCAACAACTGGAAGTATGCCTACATCTTCATGGGCATTCTCGCTCCCGAACACCCCGACCTTGTCGAAAACCAACTGGCTCTCTTCGCCCTGTCAGCCGCGTTTCTTTTCCTCACCTGGCTGTTGCTGCATCGGCAGGAACGTTACATCTAAAAGGACAACCTCATGATTCAAATTACTAACCTCACCAAAACCTACGGCGCTGGGAACAAAACTGTCCATGCTCTCAACGGCGTAGACTTGCAGATCAACTCCGGCATGTTCGGCTTGCTCGGTCCGAACGGCGCGGGCAAGACCACCTTCATGCGCATCCTGGCGGGCATCGTCAACCCCAGCGGCGGCTCGATCCGCGTGGACGGTCACGACCTGACCACCGAAGCGGGCAAGCACGCGATCAAGTCCATGCTTGGGTATCTGCCGCAGGAACTCGGCATGTATACCGAACTCAGCGCCGAGCAATTCGTCGATTACATGGCGATCCTCAAAGGGTTGGATGATTCAAAGAAACGCAACAAACGTGTGAGCGAAGTGCTGGAGATGGTCGGTCTGCGCGATGTAGCGAAGCGCAAAATAAAAGGCTTTTCGGGCGGGATGAAACGCCGCGTCGGGATCGCCCAAGCCTTGGTCAACGACCCAAAGATTCTCATCGTCGACGAGCCAACAGCGGGGCTCGACCCTGAAGAGCGCATTCGCTTCCGCAACCTGCTCGTCAACCTCGCCGCGGATCGTGTTGTATTGCTCTCAACCCACATCGTCGAAGACATCGGCCAGACCTGCCGCGATCTGGCAGTCCTTGCCAAAGGACGCATCCTCTTCCGCGGCAGCCCCGCCGGCATGCTCAAAGCCACCGAAGGTCACGTTTGGTCATTGACGATGTCTGGCTTGGAGAAACCGAACCACGACTTGACCGTCGTTTCCATGCTGCACCTTGCTGAGGGGACTCAGTATCGCCTCGTCGGTGCAAGCGCCGAAGGCTATCCCTCCGCCCAGTTGACCCAGCCCGGGCTGGAAGATGCTTATGTGTGGCTGATGAAGCAAGCTCATCAGGAGGAACCGATTAGTCATTTATAAAAAATGAAAGGGGATGTATTTTGTAAGGAGAGACCTCCAGCAAATTTAGCTGGAGGTCTAGAGGATAGAATATACGAGAGTGGAATGTCCTAGCTTCAAATTTACATATATGTTTATTTTGGAATCCGTTTTCAGAAAAAATGCGGTAAGATAATCAAGTTATGGGTTCGGGGGAAAAACAGCCCCAAACCTGCCAAACCATTCATTCATTGATCGAACTGATAGAGGAACTATGTCTATTCCTGATCTACCCGATCCCACATCTACACAGGATGTTTTTGCCAGCCGCACGGAAACCAAGCTGAACCAAACAGCATCCCGTTTAATGAAATGGCTGTTTCAACCACCTTATCTCCCCGGAAGTTTTATCTGGTTTTTATTTGCCATAATTACTAGCCATATCGCACTTGAACTTATGGCTCAGCCTGATGGCTACTGGGCAGATCCCAGTATTTCTACAAGTATCAATTTTCTCTATGTTCCATTTTCATGGGGGAGCTGGATCCTGATACTTTACATGCTTTATTTGTTATTGATCGGCGTTCTTATTTCCGTACTGCATAAAATACCAGCTTTTGCGGCAGGAATGTTCCTCTTGACTTTCCATCTTCCGCTTGCTATCAGTTACTTTGATTGCAGGGGCTATTATTTTTCCGAGTTCATGAATCCTGGAAATTGTTCGGCGATTTATACAGGTTCTACCTTCCTGATCGGCATTCTATTTGCAATCGGAATCCTGATTATTGCGGGGACAGACATCTTCCCTTGGTTGAAAGCATCGCATATGTTAGGCAAAATGCAAAAGTTTGTGACTTCATTTGCTGTGGCATGGATGGTCATCATGGTGTTTGCCGCAATATATGATGGCTTTCAATCCAGAATCTCATGGAAACCTGTAGAGGTAACCAACCTTCCTCCTGCACGCACCGCGTCTGCTTTTGCCTACGATACCCAACGCTCTGTTGCTGTAGTGTTTGGTGGCACCACCAGTTGGAGTCCGGATACGGAATGGAACAGTGTCAACGATACATGGGAATGGAATGGCAGGGAGTGGAAACAAATAGAACCTGCTCATGTTCCGCCTGCGCGTCTGGGTGCGGGCGCAGCGTATGATGAAAAACGTGGTGTCACGGTGGTGTTCGGCGGCTCAGGAAAGAATGGGAACCAACAACTAGTATTCTTTGATGATACTTGGGAGTGGGATGGCAAAGATTGGATCCAGAGAACGCCGGAGGTACACCCGCTTCCTCGTCAGGCACCCAGCATGTACTACGATCCTATCCGCGAGGTGGTGGTCATATATGGCGGCTATTATTTTGACCCTGAAACTCAGAACCAAGTCTTCCATGATGATGTTTGGTTCTGGGATGGAGAGACTTGGCAGGAATTTCCCATGGAACAATCCCGACGTTCTTCCTCCGGTGCCACTCTTTTTGATCCATTCAAGCAAACAGCATTGTATGTAGATGGTGAGGATCTTTGGACTCTGCAAGATACATTCTGGTTGCCGCTCAATTTTTCCCGCAGACCTTCCAACCGCTGGGGCGGTCAAATGGCTTACGACCCAACAGGGCAGGTCGTTATCCTGTTTGGCGGGTACAAGGATGACAAGGTCTTTGACGATACCTGGATGTATGACGGGCAGGACTGGCGGCAGATCATTCCATCCGATCAGCCATCTTCACGACATGGATCGGTCATGTTCTATGACCAGGTACGCGGTTCAATCCTGCTGTTTAGTGGTTTAAACGGCGGGAACTTTTATCAGGACATGTGGGAGCTTGATCTTCAATGAATCTTCAATCCAATTCCCCTGATATTCCACAAAAACTGCCTCAAGAATTGATTCAGCTCGTCCTGCTGTTGGTCTTCACCCATTTCAGCACTCTGCTCATCAACCAACCGCCTGCTTACTGGGTCGATTCTCAATATGTCAACAAGGCTCTGCCATTTCATTTCCTGTTGCAAGCAGGTCCTTGGACCTTTATGGCGATCGCCATACTTTATATGTTCATTTTGTGGCTGCTCCTTAAGCGAGTGAATGGTTTATGGGGGCTTGGGATTGCAGCCACATTCTCTTTGCCTCATTCCTTAGGTTTTTACTGGACATTCTTTTGTGGTTGGAAACCCATCTATGAAGCACATACGGCTGGCGCTTGCAGTGCCTACCGTGAAACCGCTTTTGCCGCATACTATGTCATCTTTACCCTGATTGTATTTGGATCCAGATTGCCAGCTTGGTTAAGCACTTGGACAAGGCGCTTGTTGTTCCCGATTGCCGTCATTCTCGTGGCGATTCAGGGATATGGCTTGTTCATCTCCGCTTTTCCACCCTCCTCACCGTGGCGGCCCCTTGTCTCGGAACACCTGCCCGGTCCACGCAGTGGGGCAGCGATCGCCTACGATACCCTGCGTCAACGCGCCATATTATTTGGCGGGGTTGGATATTGGAATGGCAATGAGTGGGTCTATGACAACTCAACATGGGAGTGGGATGGGCAGGATTGGATCCAGATCAATACACCTGTCTCGCCTTCCGGGCGTACCCTGCATGCCATGGCTTACGATGAAAAAAGACAAAAGGTCGTTATGTATGGCGGACAGAATGCAGGTGGATACCTTGCCGATCTCTGGGAATATGACGGCACCACTTGGCGCCGCCTTTGTCCAGTTTGTAATCCGGCTGCACGATATGGGCACAAAATGTTTTTTGATCCAGAACTTCAAATGATTCTCTTGTATGGCGGACAAAATGAAGAGATAGGATATACGGAAGCTTGGACGTGGAATGGGGCTATCTGGGGATATTACTCGTTTGAAACATCTGCTCCCGGTATATTCAATGAGCCCTTGATCCATATCTCCGACGAGCAACGAGCCTTAAGTTTTATCCCCGGAGATTATGGCGGGACCTGGGTCTGGAAGGATGCATCATGGAGCCGGCTGTCCTTAGAATCCCAACCACCGTTGCGAGGCGACGCCATTTTGGTCAGAGACCCGAACCAGGAATCCATCTTATTGTTTGGAGGAATTCAGGATAACTCAACCTTGTTCAATGATACCTGGATACTTAAGGGGAATGTATGGACCCAAATTGAGACCTCAAGACACCCTCAAGAGCGCTATCGTTCCATAGCGTTTTACGATCCAATTCGAAAGAGCATCATCCTTTACGGCGGTGAAGCCTTTGGAGATGTATATGGAGATATGTGGGAGTTCCTTCCCACTGGAGATGCCGCACATGAATAAACTGATCGATATCCTTCGTCAACGCACATCCACATCCAGCCTTGCCTTAGTCGCTGGTCCGTTTTTACCGACCCGGCTAATCTGGTCGGCATTACTTTTGGCATGGACAGACCTGATGGTCATTTTGATCGCCCAATCAGGCGCCTATTGGCTCGACTCCACACGGGCTATCAGCAGTTTGCCTCAATTGCAATCTCTGTTATCAGTTGGGGTTCTTGTCTATCTTTTGGCTGCTTTGGGATATCTGCTCCTGATCTGGTTCCTATTGTCGGTATTGACCCGATCTCTGGCGTTGATCGTCTGGTTGCCTATCAGTCTCATTCACTTGTCTCACAGCATGCTTTGGCTGTTTGGGCGAGTTGGTTGGATCGAACCAACCTCTCCCGCTCCAATCCTTCTTGCAATTGTCAATGGAGGATCTGCTTTGCTGCTTGGAATTTTATTGGTGCGTTTCCTGATTCATGTTCCAGCTCCCTCCACAACCTCACGATCCATCAGGCAAAAGTTTCAACCAATCCTAGCAGGTTTATGGGTGCTTGTACTAATCGCTGCCGTATTGGTTTCCGTCTTTGGAAAACGCGGAGGCTGGGTTCGTTTACAGCCTGAACATTCCCCGGGACGGCGTGCCAATGCTGCCATCGCCATTGATCCGGTACGAGAACGGGTAGTCCTCTTTGGCGGCACTTCTGATTGGCTGGGCGGTAAATTTCAATACAACAATGACACTTGGGAATGGGATGGGAAGGATTGGATCGAAATGCATCCCAACACCGTGCCGCCTGCCCGTGCGGGCCACATGATGGCATATGACGTCAAACGGGGGGTGGTGGTCATGTTTGGTGGCATGGAATTGGGCGAAAATTATGTGCTTTCCGATACCTGGGAATGGAATGGTACTGATTGGAAGCAGATGAATGTCGATTTTTATCCGGAAGCCCGCAGAGATGGACAACTATTTTACGATCCAACCCGGGGAACGGTCATCTTGTCTGGCGGCTTTTACTATGATTACGAAAAAGTACCGACCATGATAGATAACAGTTGGGAATGGAATGGTCGCGAATGGCAATATTTGGGTGAACTCCCAACCCGTCTTTTGATCACCGACCCCAATACGGTCTACGATCCGATCCGAGAACAAAATCTACTTTTTGATTACAACAAAGTCCTTATCTGGGAGAGTGGACGCTGGATCGATTCTGGAATTCCAACCACAATTCAGCCGCGTTTGGGTGTTAGTGCTGCTATTGATCCCTCTAACGGGAACCTCCTGATCGTCAACGGCTTCAATAACGGTCAATTCCAGGAAGGAACCTTCATGTTGGAGAATGAAATTTGGAAAGAACTTCATCCTGATCCGTCCCCATCCCTGCGCGACTCCTATGTGATGTTCTACGACCCTGTCAGAAACAGTTTCATCCTGTATGGCGGCGTAAATGGATATGCCTTGGATGATATGTGGGAGTTGGTTATTCAATAACCCGCCACGAGAAGAATCCTCAAGCCTGGTAGTTAACCAGGCTTTTTTTATTTATTTAAATCCCCTCTTCTATTCTAGTAAAACTATTTCGAATAATGTGCTTCTAACTTAATGATGCTATGCAGAATGTATCTCAGAACCAATGTGGAAAAGATCCATGCTAATCGTCCCAAGAAAGCAGCCTGGCTGTCGATCAGGTTGCGAATCGAAGTTGAAAGAGTAGAGATTAAATCGGTGCTTGGATCGTCATGCAGGTTTGAGATATTTCCTCTACGATTTCACGAACTGCATCCAAGACTTCAACGCTTACCACTTCTCCAACTTCAGTGGATTGTGGTTGGACACCGATGAGGACTACTGTGCAGTTGAGTTCCAATGTCAGGTAGCGGGCGAGCATGGAAAGCGGCAGGCTGTGGGTGGAGGCGCTTATCCCTTCAATGGATTGGATCGGAACCCAACAGATCGTGCCGGGTTTGGCTCGCATATCAGCGGCGTCTAACAAGATGATCAGTTCGGGATGGAAACTTCTTAATTCTCCGGTGACGTTTTCAGGGGCATGCCCTGCTTGAATGACAAGCAGATGGTCGGCATCGGCAGCGCATTCTCGCTGAAGCAGTTCGCGTGCCACGAGTAGACCCGCGGCATCGTCATTTCGCAGCGGGTTTCCAATTCCCACGATTGCGACTCGCGGCAGTTCATTCGGATCATTCTTGAGTTGGTTTAGGGTCTGGTGCAGTGAGATTTGCCAGGAGGGTTTCAATGTCTTCTTCCTTTCCATAATAAACGGTGAATTCCTTTTTGTTGAGTGACGCATGCTCCCAATCGGTGTTGGACATGCCCATGCATTTGAATCGACAATTGACCACACATTGACCGCAATAGACGCAGCGGTCCATGTGATATTTGAGGACGAAGCGTTTGGCAGCTCGGTCGAGCGTGACCAATTCGATAGCTTTGGCAGGACAATCTTTCACGCACAAGCAGCAACCTGTGCAGACGGATGGGTTGTAATGTAAATTGCCGCGGAAACGTTCTGGGGTAGGTGTTTGTTCAAAGGGATAGAGCTGGGTGCTGTTCTTTTTGAACAACGAAGCAAAGACATCTTTGAACATGGTGCCGATTTTCATGCTGCCCATCCTTTCAGTAAGATCATGACCAGAAGCTGGATCAGCACAAGAATTGCGCCGAAGCGCCACCAAAGCCCAACGGTTTGGTCGATGCGCAGACGGGTAAGCGTCACTTGCAGCATGGACATGATAAAGAGCAAAGCCAGTGTTTTGAGTAAAAATTCGAGAATGCCATTCACACCGTCAAGATAAAAAGCGGAGATGAGTGATAAGCCGATGATCAATTCGACGTATTTGCCGATCTTGAACATGGCGAGTCCGCGCCCGCTGTATTCGGTGAGTGCTCCGGCGACGATCTCGGTCTCTGCTTCTGGGGCGTCGAAGGGTGGCAATTCTAGTTTGCCCATTAGACCGATCAAGGCAACGAGGAAGCCAATGGGTTGCGTCAAGATCAACCAATGACCTTCTGTATATTCGGTGATGGTGCTGATCTGCCAACTGCCTGCGGCGAGGGCAGGTCCGAGCATGGCTAATAGGAAGGGAGCTTCATAGGCGAAGAGTTGAGTCAATGAGCGGGTGGCGCCGATGAGGGAGAAGCGTCCGCTGGTGTTCCAGCCGGCGAGACCGACACACATCGTCGGGAGGCTGAGAAGGTAAATGGTGACGATCAAGTCCCCGTCGAAGCTGGAGGCGGGGTTGAGTCCCATAATCGGAACATACAAGGCGGCGGTTAAAGCACCGGCGAGGGCAGTGACGGGTAATCCAAAAAAGAGGAAGGGATTGACGATGCCGGGCTTGATCTGTTCTTTGGCAAATAATTTGACGGCATCTGCTAACGGTTGGAACCAACGCGGACCGATGCGATTCTGAAAACGCGCGACCAGTTTGCGGTCGATCCATTCGTAGAACATGCCGACCAGAATGAGAGATATTCCGGCGGGAAAGAACAACATGGTGAAGAGCGAGGTCAGTGTGTTCATCTGTTTTTGTAATACTCAATGCCGTATTCGCGTAAACGGCTCCATGACCAGGTTTCGTGTTGGTCATTATTGGCAACGGTGACCAGTCGGTCATTGCATGAAAAGCAAGGGTCCATTCCGGCGAGCAGCATGGGCACATCTGCGAGTTGACGTCCGACTGCTTTTTCGAGGACAGAAACCCAATTGCATAAGCTCGGTGTGCGGACGTGAACGCGTGCCGGAGTTTCACCGCCATTGCTTTTGACGAAGTAGAACAATTCGCCGCGCGGCGCTTCAATGCGAGCAACCGCTTCACCGGCTGGAATTTTGCGCGGCATGCGAGCCGTCAGCGGACCTTCAGGAAGATTATCGAGAATGGTGCGCATGGCGAAGCAAGAGACCAATAATTCTTTTAAGCGGACGACACAGCGTGCTTCAAGGTCGCCGTTCGTTTCGGTCACAGCGCTGACGGGGAAATTTTTATACGAGCCATATACAGCTTCCACACGCACATCACGCACGAGACCAGAGGCACGTGCAGTTGGACCCAACAAACCAAACCGTTCTGCTTCTTCTTTCGTGATGGTGCCGATATTTCGTGTGCGGCTGAGGAACATGGCATCTGTTGTGACCACTTCAAGATAATGGCGAATGCGGGTTTCAAGATAGTTCAAACCTTCTTTGATCGCATGGGCTTGTTCAAGTGTGATGTCACATTTGACTCCGCCCAGCAAGTTTGCTGAATAATTGACGCGATTGCCTGTGACCTGTTCGAGCAGGTTCATCACAGTTTCACGATCGCGCCATGAATACATGAACAATGTATCAAAGCCCGCTTCATGCGCTGCGACGCCTAACCAAAGCAAGTGACTGTGGACGCGTTCCAACCCCGCCACCAATTCGCGGATGGCTTGCGCACGCGGCGGAGCTTCGACCTGCGCCAGTTTTTCCACGCCGAGGCAATAAGCCATCGAATGAGTGTGTGAGCAAATGCCGCAAACGCGTTCAAATAGATATAAGTTTTGATACCAGTTGCGGCTTTCGGCGGCTTTTTCAATTCCACGATGGGCGTACCCGAGACGCATCCGCGCAGCTGTGACAATTTCTCCATCGACCGTGAACTCGAAGTGACCCGGCTCTTTCAACGCCGGATGCTGGGGACCAATTGGAATGACGAATGTGTTCCCGCCGACAACTCCCTGTTCGGGCGCTTCATCTGCATGCCTGCCTTGTACAGGGGCGGCTTGGTCCGTTGTGAAATTTGCCCGCATCGGATACACATCATCGGGCCAGTCATCGGGCAGGAAGAGACGGTCGCTCAATGCTGCGCCTGTAATGGTGATGCCAAGCATTTCATGTAATTCGCGCTCGAATAACGCAGCGGGGGGAATTAGATCGGAGATGCTGGCGATGGAAATATCGTTACTACGCGGTAGGCGAACGCGCAAAGAAGTGACGGCGGGTCCGTTGCAGAAGTGATAAAGCGCTTCGAGTTGACCGGATTCAACTCCGAGGTCCATGCCTGTGATCGCGGAGAGATAGCCCCAGTGTGCGTCTTGTAGTGCGGCAACAGCAAGGCGTAAGTCCTCGCCAGAGATAACGACATCAACACGGTTTGACTCGGGGTGAAGGGTTTCTTTGTTCCAGGGTGCAAGCAATTTTTCAGCTTGACTCAGGCGTTCTTCAATGCTCATGAGGGGATCTCCTGTGCGGTGACGTGTTTCGGTTGGCGGGCTTTGCCGCCGCGAAGCTCTGTCAATAATTGCACAATACCGTCGATGATAGCTTCGGGGCGGGGCGGACAACCGGGGACGTACACATCCACCGGCACGACCTGGTCCACCGAGCCGACGCAGTTATAGCAATCCTGGAAGACGCCGCCTGCGATACTGCACGAACCAATCGAGATAACAAACTTCGGTTCAGGCATCTGCTCATAGGTGCGGATCAAGCGTTCGCGCGCCTGACGCGTGACAGGTCCAGTGACGAGTAAAACATCCGCATGGCGCGGACTTCCTTGTAGTTTGATGCCGAAGCGTTCCACGTCGTAGCGTGGGGTGAGTGTGGCGAGCGTTTCAATGTCACAGCCGTTGCAAGAGCCGCTGTTGAAATGCACCGCCCAGATTGAATTCTGCCGCGCCCAATCGCGGACGCGGTCGATCACATTTGCCCAGCCAAGGTTAGTTTCTGTGTTCATGCTTCACCTCATCCAAGAATGAGTGCGATCAAGGCGAGTATCAAACCGAGCAGATACACGACCGTTACAGATGACAAGTCACTGCTGCCGACCATGATGACACCCAAATGCAAGACCGCGAAAAATAAAGCGATAACGAAAAATTGACGATACCCCGGCGCGGCAGGGATGGGGTCGAAATCTTCACCGCTTGCATACGGCTCAGACTTGAATTCCGAAGCGCGACCCTTCGCGGAGAACAAACGTCCCAACCCGGAGATCGCCGAAACGACCAGCACATAAATGAGAAAGGCAATAAAAGGAGTAAGTAAAACTTCAGCCATAAGTTATCCTCCAAACAGGGCAAGCAGGGTTTGAGCAGCGGGCACTGTCAGTGAATTCATCAGTTGCGGCACGAGACCTAAAACGATGATTGCCAACGTCAAAACCACCAACGGAAATGTGACCGCCCATGAGAGCGGCTTGCCAGTCATCACTTGCTCCGAGGGTGTTTTGCGATACATCAAATTGACAAGCGGCGCATAATACGCCAATGACAGAACACTGTTGAGCGCCATAAAAATCATCAGAGCAATCAACCAACCATTCTGTGTTTGAAAAC
>Ga0209066_10002398_pt1 | contig 22747 bp, 15 predicted proteins | sample All_14_2_FD_187198 | JGI IMG/M metagenome (GOLD analysis project Ga0209066, IMG submission 187198) | Freshwater microbial communities in response to fracking from Pennsylvania, USA - Allegheny Zone_MetaG_DW_15 (SPAdes) (version 2) ... | reverse complement strand
CGACTACAAAGACATGTTACTCGCCTTATTGGCGGAGGACGTTAAGTTCATCCTGGTCGGCGGGTATGCGCTTGCCGCGCACGGGTACCCGCGGTTCACCTTGGACATCGCCTTTTTTGTTTTGGCATCGCCCGACAACGCGCGGGCCGTCATTCGCGCCCTGAAGCGTTTCGGCGCCCCGCTTACGGGCGTCTCCGAAAAGGATTTCGAAAAAGAGGGCATTGTCTTTCAAGTCGGCGTGGCCCCGATGCGCATCGATATCATCACACAAATCTCTGGCGTGACGTTCAGCGATGCCTGGCCGCGTGCAGCCTCTATGGAGTGGGAGGGTGTCACCGTCCGCGTCCTGTCGTTGCAAGACCTGCTTGCCAACAAGCGCGCGTCCGGTCGGCCAAAAGACCTGTTAGATGTCCAGCTTCTCGAACGGCTGATCGCCGAGAAATAACGCCCGACGGCGGCGCGGAAGCCATGCCGCCCTACCTCAGCTTGCCGAGGACAGCCATGGCCAACGTGCGGGCGAGGTCTTTCTCGCGCCACGGGAGCGTGACGTAGAAGATGTCGAAGTGGCGGTACAGCTCGACCTCGTTGCGGTCGAGCGTCTTGAGCCCCAGAACGATCACCGGGAGCCGCTTGGTCTTGCTCTCCTCGCGCAGGTGCAGCACCATCTCGCGCACATCCATATCGCCGATCCGCGCGTCCAACACGAAGACGCCGGGCTGCTTGGACAGGCACACCTCCAGCGCCTCTTTGGCAGAGACCGCCAACAGCAACCCGTACCCCTGCTCCATGATCCGGTCCCTCAGGAAACCGGACGTCTCGGAATCCTGCGAGTACGCGACCACCAACGGTTTCGGCGCCAGCGGAAGGCTGACATACACGGCCGTCCCGCAGGTGGTGCCAGGCACCGGGCTTGCGAACTCCATGCTGCCGCCGTGCAGTTCCACAATCTCGCGCGAGATCGCGAGCCCCAGTCCCGTACCGCTCACGTGGTCGCCCACACGGAAATAGCGCTGCGACACCTTGGGAAGCACCTCGGGAGGAATGCCCATCCCGGTGTCGCTCACCGTCAGCAGGGCCAGCTTGGGTTTCTCAGGATGCTGCTCGAGCGAGACCGTGATCGTCCCGTTCGCCGGCGTGAACTTGATGGCGTTGCCCACGATGTTCAGCACGACGCGCTCGATTTTCTGCGAATCGCACCAGCAGAAGAGCTCGCGCTCCGAAAACGTGAAAACCACCGAGATCCGCTTCGCGTCGGCCTGCACCTGCAGCGTTTCCGCCCCCTCACGGATCACAGGTCCCAGAGGCACGATCTTCTTGGTGAGCACCAGCGTCTTGTTCTCCACCTGGCGCAGGTCCAGGATGTCGTTCACCGTCGCCAGCAGGCGGTGACAGTCGGACTGCAAGCGCTCCAGGTAGTGCAGGGCTTTCTCGGGCATGGGGCCGACCACGCCGCGCAACATGTTGCTGACCGCATAGATCATCGAGGTGAGCGGCGTGCGCAGCTCGTGGGAGACATTGGAGACGAACTCCATGCGCGCGCGGTCATGCGCCTGCAGCCGTTCCACCGCGTCTTCGAGCGCGCTCTGCTCCTGCTGGCGGACGGTGATGTCGCGCACGAAAAAGCAGAGCTGCCCCTGCGCGTCCAGGTCGACCTTGTTGACCGCGATCTCGGCCGCGAACGAGGTGCCGTCGGAGCGTTTGCAGCGGGCCTCGACCAAGGTGTATTTCTTGCTGATCAGGTTCTTATTGATGGTTTCGAGCAGCGACTCCGTCGCGCCGGAAATCAGGCTCAACACCTCCCGCCCTGCCAGCGTTTGCGGTGCCATCAGGAAGAACTCGGCGGCGCGCTCGTTGCACTCGAGAATCTCGCCGGCGCGCGTGGTGATGAGCACCGCGTCGTAAACGCTCTCCAGCAGCTTGTAAAAGGGCGTGTCGCGCTGCAGGTGCTGCGCGCGCCACGCGCGGCTCCGGCCCCGTTGCGGCGCCCGCACGGCGCTTTGGATACGGTTGTCGGCCGTAGACGGATCGATGTCGATCCGCATGGTCTTGTCCGGTCGCTTCCCTTCTGCCTGCATACGCACCCCACGTCCCGTAGAGTCGAAAGGCGTCCCGTTTCCGGGACGCCTTCGGTTTATTCGTGTGACTTGTTTTTCGCTTCGTTCACACGCAGCTTACGACCGAGAATGTCCTTGTCGTGGAGCGCCCGGATCGCCGCCTCTGCCTCAGGCCGGTTCGGCATCTCGACGAAACCGAAACCCTTGGACTTGCGGTTGAACCGGTTCGAGATGATACGCGCCGACTTGACCGCGCCGAACTTCTCGAACTCCTTGCGCATCTGCGCTTCGCTCATGTCGTAACTCAGGTTGCCGACATAGATCTCAACGCAATCGCCATCTCCGCCCGTCGCGTAGCTGCCCGAACCGCAGCGGCACCCGAACTTGCCCGCAACATATCCGACCAACAGGCCGGCCGCCATGCCCGCAGCCGTGCCACACAGCACGGGGGACGTCAGAAACACAGTGTCCAAAAGGACCTCCTTGACTCACTTGATTGATGATCACACGACTCTGCCGGAGAGATCGCACTGCAACCTTAAGCCACGCAACCGGTAGGTGCTAAGGCCTGCGGAGGCGCCACGCTCACGCATCGGCGCCCATCCCGCATCAGCGCGTTTCCAGGAAGCCCTCCAGCTTGCGCAGTCGTGTGGGGTGACGCAACTTGCGCAACGCCTTGGCCTCGATCTGGCGGATGCGCTCACGCGTCACGTTGAACTGCTTACCGACCTCTTCCAGCGTGCGGGAATACCCGTCGGTCAAGCCGAAGCGGTAATCCAACACCTGGCGCTCACGATCGGTCAGGGTTGTCAGCACTTCCTGCAGGCGCTCCTTCAGCATGCTGTAAGCCGTCATCTCTGAAGGGTTCTCTGCGGACTTGTCTTCGATAAAGTCGCCGAAGTGCGCGTCATCCCCATCGCCCACCGGACTCTGCAGCGAAATCGGCTGCTGAGCCATGCGGTACACGGCGCGTACGCGCTCGACGGGAATGTCCATCTCCTCGGCGGCTTCTTCCGGCGTTGGTTCGCGGCCCAGTTCCTGCACAAGCTTCTTCTGCACACGGAGCAACTTGTTGATCGTCTCGATCATGTGAACCGGGATACGAATGGTGCGGGCCTGGTCAGCGATCGCACGGGTCGCAGCCTGCCGGATCCACCACGTGGCATACGTGCTGAACTTGTAGCCACGCCGATACTCGAACTTCTCCACGGCTTTCATCAGTCCCGTGTTCCCCTCTTGGATCAAGTCGAGGAACGAAAGCCCGCGGTTCATGTACTTTTTGACGATGCTGATCACCAGGCGCAGGTTGGCCTCGACCATCTCGGTCCTGGCTTTCTGGCCTGAGCGCAACACGTCGCGCAGCTCCTCGAACTTGCCGAGGAACTCGTCGGGATCCATGCCGAACTCCTGCTCGATCGCCGCGACACGTATCGCGATCTCTTGCAGAGTCTGGTCACGCTTCTTGGTCGGCCGCTGTTTGTTCAGCTTTGACTGCTCGTTCAGCAGGTGCTTGTACGGACGGTATATCTTCTCGTCCGCCTCGGTACAGAGGCTTTCCAAAATCTTCTGTTTGAAATTCAAACTCTGGAAGACGCCGATCAGCTCGTGACGCGCCTTTTCCAGCACCTTGGCCGTGCGCTTGCGCTTGGACGGATCCTTGCCGCACGCGGCCACCGCCTCGTACGCCTTCAGGATCTTAGACTGCACGTTCTGCAGGTTCTTCTTTATCTTGCCCGCGCCTTCCATGTAGGCGTCACGGCTGTCCGCAAACTTGTCGGTCACCACACGGTCAAACCGCTCCGTGCCGGTCTCCAGGCGATCGATCAGCTCGAGATACAGCCGGGGCGTAAAGGCGAACTGGTTGAACATCTCGCGCTCTTTGCTCTCAGCCAGCTCGATCCGCTTGCAGATCTCGACCTCCTGCTCGCGCGTGAGCAACGGCACCTGCCCCATCTGGTGCAGATACATCCGGATCGGGTCATCGAAGAAATCCATCCGGCTGCCGCGCCCGCGCTGCTCCTCCTGCTCGTGCTCGCTGCGGAACCGGTCGACCTCGGAGGCGTCGATGATCTCGATGTCCATCCCGCGCAGAATCGCCAGGTACGACTCGATGTCCGTGTCCTTGATCACAGCCTGCGGCAGGGTCTCGTTGATGTCGTCGTACGTGAGATACCCGCCTTGGCTCTCGGCACGCTTGATCAGCGTCTTGATGCGCTCGCTGCGCTCTTCGCGCTTGGCCTTCGCTTCGACGCGGTCCGCATCCAACGCCAGTTCGGACTCGTAACCGACCGTGAACTCCGCGCCTTCAACCACATCGAAGTCCAGCGCGCCCTCTCCCAGCTCGATCGCGTCCGCATACGGGTCGCTGTCGTCAATCTCCGAGTCCAAATCGTCGAGTTCGTCGCCCTCGTGCAAGACGCCGTCAATCACCACATCGGCAGACCCGAGATGCACCAGCTCCTCGGCGTCAAAATCCAGTTCCTCTTTCGAAGGCTCGGCCGCATCATCCGCCGCGATCTCCACCAGCTCTGTGGAAACCAATCCCATACCCGGTTTTTTGACAGTCTTCTCAGGCACACCCTTCTTCTTGGATGTCGGCTTGGCCTCCGGGGCAACCGTCGTCTTGGCCTCCGGCTTGGTCTGCGGCTTGACAACCGGCTTGGCCGGCGGCTTGTGGGCAGCCGGTTTAACCGTTGCCTTAACCGGCTTTTTGACCGAAGGAGCGGCAGCCTTCTTCACGTCTTTCTTGGTCACCGTTTTGCTCGGCGGTGTGCTGTTTTTCGCTTTTGACTTAGTTGCTGCCATCGGAACCTTATCCCTCGTAACGAACCCGGAAAGAGGTGCCGTCACCGTTTATGGATAGACTGCACCTATTATAAGCAAGAAAATGGAGTATTAAATTTACCTAATACACCCCGGGATGTCAAGTGGGCACACCGGCCAAGGCAGGTGCCCCGTTTCTACCGCCACCCCAAGCACACGGAACACTGCCGGAAAGCAGAGGTCCGCGCCCAAGTGCCTCTTCCATGACCAGTTACAAAGACAACATGCGCCGGAACCGCTTCAAAATGCTGTCGCGCTGGAGCGACTCCTTAAGCCCGGCCCGCGGCATCGCCTTCAATTGCGCATACATCGACGCGTTCAGCGCGGCACGCTGGGACACCAGTTCCGCCAGTTTCGCCGGCAGGTCGGGCCGCAGCCCCAACAGCTTCACAAACGCGGCTTTCGGAATCTCAAGGACCTCAATCTCCTCCGCCGCGCAGAGCGTGGCCGCACGCGGCATCCCCGTCACCAAGCTCATCTCCCCCAGCAGGGCTCCGGTTTTCGCGAGAAACGTGTGGGGCGTCACGTCGGCGTCAAACTCGACCCGCCCCTCGATCGTGCCTCGCAGAAGCACGTAGGCCGTCTCGCCTTCCTCGCCTTGGGTGAACAGCGTCTCTCCACGCATATAGAGGACACGCCGCATCGCCTGCACGGCGGGGCTGAGCGCCTCCCTCTCGACCAGCGCGTTGCCCTCCTCGTCCAACAGCAGCGTCCGGCAGAAATCGCTCTGCAGCAGCGCCTCCAGATTCCGCTCCTGCTCTTTGTCCGTCGGCGGAAGGGTGCGTTGACGGTAGACGACCTCCATGAAATCGTTCAGAAGCTTGTCGCTCATCGGGAAGGGAATTTCGATCCCACAGCGCTTGAAGTGATACCAGATCCGGCACTGCACGTCGCTGGTCAGTTTTGCACGGTCAAAGTACCGGTTGGTCCAGAACCGTAGCTGGTAGTTGATCCCGAAATCGAGATACGCCGCCAGGACCGCATTCGGCTTGGGCTCGCGCAAAACCTCCGGCACGCTCAGCGCGGCGGCCTCCAGCGCCGCGATCACCTCTGCCGGCGCATCGGAGTAACTGGCGCCGACCTCCACCGTGACGCGCCGGAGCGGCGTCGGATGCGTCATGTTGTGAATCACCGACTCGGCCACCTTGCTGTTCGGCACCACGAGGATATGGCCGCCCACCGTCTGCAGACGCGCCTCGCGCCAGTTCGTCTCCAACACCTCGCCTTCGATGTCGCCGATGGCCACCCAGTCGCCCGGAACCGTGGAGCGCACAAGGTGCATCGACATGCCCGCCAAAAGATTGCCGAGCACGCCCTGGAGCGCGAACCCGACGACCGCCGTCAGCAGCGCCGTGGACGCAAGCGCCGTGGACACGTTCAGGTCCATCACCACTTTCGCGACCAGCAGCAGCGCCCCGACAACCAGCAGGACGTGGAGGATGTTGCGGATCAGCGGCGGGATCGGGAACGGACGGCCCCGCAAGGCGTAGACCATGCGCAGGGCGAACTCGCACACGTCGATCAGCAAGACCAAGCCCCAAAAGGCATACCAGGCCCGGACGTGCAGCACATGCGTGCGGACCCACTGACCCAGCGCGTCGTGAACATGGCACAACGTCAGCAACGCCAGCCACGAGAACAACAGCACCGCCGCCGCGGGCACAAGCCCGCCCCAGAGCGCGACCTTCCGCGAGCCGAGCGCGCCGTCCACTTGCCTCGGATCACCCGCACGCCAGCCTGTCGCCGTCCGCGCAAGATACGCCAATGCGACAAGGACCCCGCCCGCGACAACCATGATGCTCCCAACGGTAAACTCGCTCATCCCGCACCTCCATTCATCACCGGTCCAGGCAAGTCGCGCACGCGCGCGTCCCCCGGACTGCCGGTCACTTCTCCGTCAAATCCCACACGCCGGCGGAAGACCCCTGCCCTTCCGGCCGCGCCAACAACATCGCGCACCGCGCCACATACGCATGTGCCGCGGCATCGCCCGGCTGCCGCTCAAAACAGGCCTTTGCCTCAGCCAAACGCCCGGTCTCATACAGCCCGCGCGCCGTGTCGAACATCGGCCACGTCTCCGGGCGCGCCTCGCCCGGAAAACCCGCGAGCTCGAACACACGCACCGGCGTCTTCCTTCCGACCACCCGCAACAGCGCCAGCTCGCGGCCCAGCCACGCCCCGCCAGAAGACAGCCACGTGACCTCCGAAGCCATCAGATACGTGCCGAACGCCTTGTTCGCGCCCTCCAGACGCGCCGCCAAATTGACCGAATCGCCGAGCACCGTATAGTTGAAACGCTCACGCGACCCCATGTTGCCCACCACGGCCTCGCCCGTGTGCAGGCCGATCCGCGTGCGCAGCTCGACCCCGTAGCGGCTCGCGAACTCCGCGCGCCGTTCGGCCAGCCTGCGCTGGCAGCGCAGTGCGGCCCGGCAGGCGCGGGCAGCATGGTCAGGCTGCGCGACCGGCGCATTCCAGAAGGCGACGATCGCGTCGCCGATGTACTTGTCGAGGTACCCGCCCTCCTCTTTGATGACCGCGCCCATGTCGCCCAGATACTCGCCCAGCAAGGCGGTCAGCGCCTCTGGGGACAGTTTCTCCGAAATGGCGGAAAAGCCCTCGATGTCGGAAAAGAACACCGTCACTTCCCGCTTTTCCCCGCCCAGTTTCAGACGGCTGGGATCCGCCAGCATCTGCTCGATCACCTCGTCCCCGAGATAGTGCCTGAACGCGCCTCGTATAAAAGCCTTCTGACGCCCCTCCGTCGCATAGTTCACCAGGGTCGCCCCGACCAACGCGAGCGCCACCGTCAACAGCCCCGACACCATGTGCAGCCAAAACCCCGCCGCGTAGCCGACAAATGACAGCACCACCGGCACCGGCATTGACAACGCGAACGCCAGCACCGTCTGCCTGACACAGCGCGCCCGCAGGACCAGACCCGCCGCAGCCCACCCCATCAGCAGCGCATACACGGCCTGCCACAGGTGCGGCACATCGCGCAGCAGTCGTCGACGGAGCAGGTTGTCGACCACCGTCGCGTGGATCTCGACCCCGGGCGCGACCCGGCTGACCGGCGTGGGCTTCACATCCATCAGCCCGGGAGCGCCAAACCCGACCAGCACATAGGCGTTGCTGAAAACCGCAGGATCAAGAAGGGGGCGCTCGCCGGCCTGAAGCTTCATCTCCGACTGGATCACGCCCGCCGCGCCGTAGGTCTCGTGCCGCCCGCCCTTTCCCATGAAATTCAGCAGAAGCCGTCCCCGCGTGTCGAGCGGGACATCCAAGCGCGCCGCACGCTCCGACGGCGGGCGTCCGAGCCGCCAGACGGCCAGTCCGAAAGAGGGTATCTCCGAACCCTGCACGTGGCGCCAGAGCGTCGCGCGGCGGAAAACGCCGTCCGGATCGGGGTCGTCGCCCACATTGGCCAGCAGCGTGGCATTGGTCGCGACAGCCGGAATCGGCAACGCCGCGCCGTCGCGCCCATAGAAGGCCGCTCCGACGAACGCCGGCTCGCGTCGGACCGCCGCGCCCAGCGCCTCGTCGTCCGCCACGCCATAGACCGAAGGCTCCGTGAAAAGAATGTCGAAGCCCACGACCCGCGCCCCGCCGCGCCGACAGAAATCGAGCAGCGGCGCATACACCTCGCGCGGCCACGGCCAAGACCAGTTCATCGCCGTCTTGCCCCAGTCCAGACTGGCCTGGTCGAGAAGAATGACCTTCACCTCCGGCGCGGGCGTGCGGCGCGGGGCGAACCATGCCACGCGCCACGCCCACGTGGCGAATTCGAAACGGTCGAGCGGCGAGATGAGCCCAAGGAGGAGCACGAGCCCCGCAGCCCCGCACCCGACACACAGACTTTGGAGCGTGCGTTTACGCATAGGACCGGCACGTTCTCGACTAACGGAGCATACCGACCGCAGCGGCAAAGCGTTGCTGCCGCACCGGCGAGGCAGCGGGGGAAGAAGGCGCACCGACGAGTCCGCTGACGTGCTGAATGCGCACCTCAGGAGAGGGATGGGTCTTTCCGAACCCGCGCGAATCGGCAGCCAACTGAGTTTTCATGACCGTCAGCATGTCGACCAAAGCCTGCGGCGCATATCCCGCCCGCGTCAGGATCTGGACGGCTGCGGCATCGGCCTCGTTCTCAAGCGAGCGCGCATATCCGCTATTCATCAGCGTCCCCGTGATGTCCGTGACGCTCCCTTCGAAGGCCTGCGTCAGCTGCGCCATCTCCTGCCCCGCCACGTTCTTGCCGGCCTCCAGCGCCAGAACCGTCAGCGCCGAAGTCAGCCGGCCTTTTTTGATCGCCCGCAAGCCGTGCTGGTTCTGGACATGCCCGATCTCATGCGCCAAAACCGCCGCCAGGGCATCCTCGCTCCGGCAACAGCGCAACAGACCGCGCGAAACGAGCACCAGACCTCCCGGCGCGGCAAACGCGTTGACCTCCTCCGTGTCCATCACCAAGAAGCGGTACCCGCCAAACGTCTCGGGCCTGTCCGAGTAAAGCGCCAGCGTCTGCCCCAGCAGGTTGACGTATTGGTTCAGCGCAGCAGCGTCGCAGGGCTTGTAAGCCGCAAGCACGGTTGCCGCCACAGAGCGCCCGATGTAATACTCCTGTTCGGGCGTAATGTCCTGATACGTCTTCTCGACCGCCACCGCCGCCCGGTTGATCGAGTCCGCCTGCTGCGCGGTCAGCACCCCGGAGGCCTGCCCCGCCATAGCGCCGACCTGCGCCACGGTCGAACAACCGGCCGGAAACAGCGCAACCGTCAGCGCGAGCGCCCCAGCCAAGACACACAGGCCGCGCTTCATTTCGCACCTCCCGGCTGCGCCAGCGCGCCGCGCTCGACGAACTGAGCGATCTCGGTCTCCGACGCCTTCATCGTCGCCATCTTGTCCACCCACGTGAAATCGAGATGGCTCTGCGCCTTGAACTGCGCCTCCACATCCGAGTTGAAACCCTTGCCGGCCAAGGCCATCTCATCTCCCGAAGCGCCCGTGCGGGCCTCGCTGTTACCGGCCTGTGACGCCACACGTTTCACCGTCAGCGCCGAGGCGTGCATCCAGCCGCTCTTGCCGTCTGGAGTCCGCACCTGATACCACGCGCCTCGCTGAGCGGCCGCCGCTTCGACCGGCTGGCCGTAGGCCAAGGTCGCCACCACGCCGCCGAGAAAGGACGGTGTGCTGCGAACCTGCCCGCTCTGAACCTGCACGCGCAACGTCTCCCCACATGCCGTCCCGACCATCAGACAACACGCCAACGCAAACGACCGTATAGCGACCATATGCCCTCTTCTCTCCGCTGCCCCGCAGACCGATCACGCGCCGCTCGCTTAGCCGGCAGCCGTGAACCGCTCCGAGGCGGAAACCCAGTTGACCAACTTTTCAAGAACCGCCTTCACGTAGTCCGCGCGGCGATTCTGCCAATCGAGATAGTATGCATGTTCCCACACGTCGACCGTCAACAGCGGCGTCACCCCCGCCTGAGTCAGCGGCGTCTCGGCATTCGGCGTCTTGATGACCTTGAGCGCCCCTTTTTCGGCAACCAGCCACGCCCACCCGCTGCCGAACTGCTTCATCGCCGCATCGGCCAGCGCGGCCTTGCACGCATCCAGCGAACCGAACGCCGTGTCGATCGCCGCAGCCAAGGCCGCAGAAGGCTTCCCGCCCTGCGGCGCGAGCGACTGCCAGTAAAAGGTGTGGTTCCAGATCTGCGCCGCATTGTTGAAGATCGCCGTGAACTCGGCCTTGCCCGCGCTTCCCCGGACGATCTCTTCCAACGGCTTGCCCTCGAACGGCGTGCCGGCCAAAAGTTTGTTGAGCGTGGTGACGTATCCCTGATGGTGCTTGCCGTAATGGAAGCTGACCGTCTGAGCGGAAATCACGGGAGCCAACGCATCTTGCGCATAGGGCAAGGCCGGCAGAGTGATCGAAGCGGCGGAACCGCCTCCCTGCTGAGCCGCCGCATATCCGGCCGCTACCGTTCCCGCAGCCATCGCCAGAAAGGCCCGGCGTGAAACACCCGCTTCTCCTGCTGTCCGTCCTGTTTTCATATGACCCCTTTCCTGAATTGAAATGTGCCCATATCCGATATCGGAGAGTATAAGCTCACGCCTTATCCAGCGCAAGCGCAGCCTTAACCGGCTCGGAGCAGAAAAGGAACGAGCGACACCTGCTCCCGCAGACTCGCTCTAGCCAGACATCTCAGCGGATCCAACCAAGGCGCGGCGAAGTGAGGGGCCAGTAGACCACCGTGGCAGGACCCAGCAGGTTGCGCTCCGGCACCGGCCCCCAATACCGGCTGTCGTAGCTGTTGAACGAGTTGTCTCCCATCGCGTAATACTGGTTGCCTTTCAGCGTCACGGCATCGCCCTCGTCGGCCAGCGACAGCCCGGGCAGAAAAACCTGCCGCGTGCCGCTCGGGTTGAACCCGGAGTAGGCCGGCCCTTTCGGCCACACCTTCTCCCTGCGCGCGATCTGCCCGACGCGCAGCGGCTCGGTCACCGCCTTGCCGTTCACCAGCAGGTTTGGCGCCTTGATCTGCAGCGTCTCGTTCGGCAACCCGGTCATGCGCTTGATGTAGTGCGTGCCTTGCTGGAGCGCCGTGATGCCCGACGTGGAGAAAACCATCACCTCGCCGCGCGTCGGGTGCGCGAAGTTCCACTTCCAGCGGTTCACAAAAACAAAATCGCCCGAGATCACCACGCCCGACCAAAGCACGTCGCCCTCCTTGACGCTCGCGCCGTTTCTGACTCCGCCCGCCAACGACACCACCCGGCGAGACTCGTCGACCACCACCGCATCGTTCGGCACATAGTGCGGGATGCCCGCCACGATCACCGGCATATATCCCGGCTTTTTGCTGCCGCTCCCGGGCATGAAGGAGACCTGACCGCGCGCCTTTGCCCGCACGACCTTGAACGACTCGCCCGTCACCAGCCACTTCGCGAACTTGAGCGGCTGCTGGTCCAGCAGGGTCGCCTTCGAGGGCGCGCACGGCTCGGAGTGGATCCCGTAAAGCGTGGGCTGCATCGATCCCGTCGGGATTTTGAACGGCTGGTAAAAATAGGCGCGGAAAGCCATCGCCACCGAGATCGCCACCACCAGCACATCGAAGTTCTCGCGCCAGCCGGCCAGCTTTTTGGGCGGGTTGAGCTTGTTCAGGCACGCCTCGAGCTCCGTGCCCGCGGCCTCCATCGCCGCGCAGTCAGGTCCCTGGTACGCCTCGCGCACCTTGTCCACCTGCTCGTCCAAGAACGACAGTTCCCCGGCGTTCATCACATCTTCGCGGCTGCAACGCAGCGTCCGGGCATGATGCAACAGTGTCTTGAGCTGCTTCCTGATCTTCCGCTTTTCAAAAAAACCCATGGTGATGCCTTCCATTTCCGACCTTCGCCTTTACTACAGGCTGATCTCCTGAGTGCCCGACTTCAGCGGCAGGCGCGTGCCGCGCCAAATAAACTCGCCGGCAACGCCTTCCGGCAACGTGACCGTTCCGCTGACCTTGTCCCCCTCGAAAACGAGCCTCTGCTCGACAAACCCTTTCGGGTGCGGCGTCTTGGAGCTGATCTTCTTTAAACCGCCCGGTTGCGGGGCGATCCGCACCGTTTTGAACCCAGGAGCCGAAGGCGTCACACCGGCCACGCCGGAATGAAGATGGTAAATGGGGTGAGAGCCCCACGCGTGGCAATCGCTGCGGGCGTCGCCCGGAGACTCCAGCGGCGTGCACATGCCGTTCTTGACATACTCGCGCCAAAGATCCAGGCGCTTCAGCATCAGATCCGTCCGGCCGAAACGCGTGTACGTGTCGAACAGGTAATGCGAGAAATACACCGTCGTGCGCGCGAGGTCAGGCGCCGTGATCAAACCTTTGAACGCCTGCGCCTCTTGATCAGCGGACAAGATGCCGGCCAAGAGGGCCAAACATTGCGCGTGCTCGCTGAACGTGTCTTTCTTCAAGGTGTCGGCCATCAAACCGCGCTCGGCGCTCCAGAACAAGGCGACGCACTGTTTCGCGACGCGCACGGCCTTATCGCGCCAGTAACGCGCCATGTCCCCGTTGCCGACCGCGTCTTCGGCCACCGCCGCGCTCTGCAGCGCATGCACGTAGAAGAGGTTGTTCAGCGCGCTTAAGCCGTAGCCGTCCGGCGCGACCCCGTTCCGGAACGTCGGGACCCAATCCATGAAGCTCCAGCCAGGCAGCCGGTCCAAGAGACCGTCGGCGTTCTCATAGAGCTCGAAGGCGTGCAGCGTGGCCCGCAGGCCAGGCATGCGCGCTTTGAGCCAAGGCAGATTGTCGTGCCACATGGCGTAGTCACGGAACATCAGCGGCCAGATCAGCGTATACGTCGCAGAGTCCTGAGTGAGATACGTCGGGAAGTTCATGCCGACCATGCCGTCCTCGCGGCGTGAAAAATCGTACAGCTCGATCGCTCGGCGGATCAGGCGGTCATCGGAGGTCAGCGCGCTCACGACCTGGAGCTGGACACGCGTGTCGCCCGGATACATCTGCTGCTCATAGTACGGGCAGTCGAAGAACATCTCGTGCGAGCACATCTGCATGCCGCGCAGGCTGATCTTCTGGACGCCGTCGAGCGTCGGGTCATCGCTTTCGAACGACCCCTCATACGCCAGCGGATAGCGCGATTCGGTGATCGACAGTCCCGTGAGCGTCACAGGTTGTTCGGCCGTCTTGACGCTCAAGAGGCACCACTTGCCGCAGCGCCACCAGTGCGTGGTGAACACCCGCCCGTCCCCTCCGTCCGCCAACAAGGTGTCGGTCACGCAGGACACCTTCTTGCCGACAAACTCGCTCCGGTTGCCCTTCTTCGGACCGCTGTAGACCGGCGACTCGGTCCACCCCCACTTCACCACCGCCCCCTTGCCGCCGCTCACGGTCAGCTGCGGATACGCGCAGTAGTAATCTTCCAAATCCCACAGCACGGCGACTTCGCTCTGGGCAGGGATTACCCACGCCTGCCGCTTCGTCAACAGGGCGTTCGCCGCCGCCACGGCCGCATGGGCGCCGTCTTCGGCTTTGAAGACCACGCCGTCCTTCACCGTGTCCACGGCCGCGCGGAACCGTCCCGGTGCGCACGCGCTCTCGATCTGGTCCGGCAGCGAGGACGGATACAGGCGCCAGCCCGGCTCGTTCAGTCCTGCCGCCAAATGCTGCGTCGGCCCACGCACCACGGCAGCGTCCACGTAGGCCGCTTCCGGGGGCTGTTTCCAGACCGGCGAGCAGCCGGACATTTCGATCTGCATGCCCGTGCCCCACGCGCCACCGCCCATACCGACCAAGCGGTCGCCTTCGACCACGGCCACCTTCCACGCCGACTTGCCCGTGGTCAGCAGTTTGTCGTAGGCACCTTCGGCCTTGAGTACGAAACCGCCGCGCCAGCTGAGCTGAGCCATCGGCGCGTTCGGCCCGATCTGGTAGACCATCGCCTCCAGCGTGTGTGCCCCGGGATCGACCGTCAGCTCATACGAGCTGTAGCACCACCGCTCCACCGTGCCGCGGTCAGGCCCGCGCGAAATGATCTTCCCGTCGAGGAACAGGACGTAGCGCTCGTCACCGCTCACATGGATGCGCAGAGGCTGGTCTTTCCCCAGAGCCGTAAAGCTGTTTCTGAAGCGCAGGAAAACGGTGTCGTCAAAACGAGGCAGAAAGCGGTAGATGACCTGTTTGCGGCCCACGAACTCGGAAACGCGCTTGCCGCGTTCGGCGTCGCCGTTCACCGTCGGGTGCCAAACCCACGACGCCGAGTCGATCTCCTGAACCGCCGCGATGCCCGTGTTGCCGCGGACCAGCCGCTCCGGCAAGAAAACACGCTCGACGCGCGTCTCCGCCAACACACAACTGGCGCACAGCGCCAACAGACTCCATACCGTTCGTGTATCCATGGCCCCGTCCCCCTTGATCGCCCAAAGCCTTTACTCGTCCGTCGCCGTCCCTTTCAACACCGCGATGAAGGCCGACTGCGGCACGTTGACCGAGCCGAACTCCTTCATGCGCTTCTTGCCCTCAGCCTGTTTCTTCAGCAGCTTCTGTTTGCGCGTCACGTCGCCGCCATACAGTTTGGCCGTCACGTCCTTACGGAACGCGCGGATGTCCTCTCGGGCAATGATGTTCCGCCCGATCGCAGCCTGCACGGGAATCTTGAACATGTGCGGCGGGATCTCTTCGGAAAGCGCCTTGCAGATCTGGCGTCCGCGCGCGACGGCCTTGTCTTTATGCACCATGCAGGAGAAGGCGTCGACGACCTCGCCGTTGAGCAGGATGTCCATCTTGACGATGTCGCTCTCCTGATAGCCGCACGGCTCGTAGTCCATGGAGGCGTAACCGTGCGACACGCTTTTGAGCATGTCGTGGAAATCGATCAGGATCTCGTTCAGCGGCAGAATGCAGGTGAGGATGACGCGCGTGCCGTCCAGGCTCTCCGTCTTCTCCACGTAGCCGCGCCGCTCCAGCACGATGCGCATCATGTCGCCGATGCACTCACTGGGGCAGATGATCGTCGCCCGGATCATCGGCTCTTCGATGCGGTCGACGCGCGTGGGGTCCGGCATGTGCACCGGGTTGTCGATCTCCATCACGTCGCCGCTGTTCAGCGTGACCTTGTAGACCACCGCAGGGTGAGTGCTGATGATGTCGAGGTCAAACTCGCGGCGAAGGCGCTCCTGCACCACCTCCATGTGCAACAGTCCGAGGAACCCGCAGCGGAAACCGAAACCCAGCGCCACCGAACTCTCGGGATGAAAAGTGAAAGCCGCATCGTTGAGGTGCAGCTTTTCGAGCCCCGTGCGAACCTTCTCGTACTCGTCGGTGCTGACCGGATAGACGCCGCTGAAGACCATGGGGTGGACTTCTTTGAAACCGGGCAAACGCTCTGTCGCGCCGTCCTTCGTCGAGGTGACCGTGTCGCCGATCTTGATGTCGGCAGGATCTTTGATCGACCCGACCAGATAACCCACGTTGCCGGCCTCCAGCACGCCGATCGGTTTCTGATCGGGGCTGAAAATGCCGACTTCTTTGAGTTGCGTCATGATGCCGCTGCTCATGAACGTCACGGAGTCCCCGGCCTTCAGCGAACCGTCGACGACGCGGACATAGGTGATCACCCCGCGGTAGATGTCGAAAACCGAGTCGAAAACGAGAGCGCGGAGCGGCGAGCCGATCCGGGTTTTCGGCGGATGGATCCGCGCGACGACGGCCTCCAGCACGTCGGTGATGCCGAGCCCCGTCTTGGCGCTGATGAGAAGCGGGTCCTCCATCGGGATGCCCAACACCTCCTCGATCTGGCGCGCGGTCTCGTCCACCCGCGCACTGGGCATGTCGACCTTGTTCAACACCGGCACGATCTCGAGGTTGTTCTCGATCGCGAGATAGGTGTTGGCCACCGTCTGGGCCTCCACACCCTGCGCCGCGTCGACCACGAGGACCGCCCCCTCGCATGCGCCCATGCTGCGCGAGACCTCATAAGTGAAGTCCACATGTCCCGGCGTGTCGATCAGGTTGAAGCGATAGGTCTTCCCGTCCTTGGCCGTGTACATCATCGACACCGGGTGGCATTTGATCGTGATGCCCCGCTCGCGCTCAAGGTCCATGGCGTCAAGCGTCTGCTCGCGCATGTTTCGCAGTTCGATCGTTTTCGTCGCCTCGAGGATCCGGTCCGACAGCGTCGTCTTGCCGTGATCGATGTGCGCGATGATGCAGAAGTTCCGGATGTTATCGAGTGTCTGTTCCATCAATGTCTTTGTTAGTCGTTAGTCGTTTCACTTTACGGGAAGCTTGTTGTCCGTCTCGGGTCAAGCGGAGGAGCACAGGTTCAACGGCCCTCCTGCAACCTTCAACCTGCGGCGCTCAAGCTCTCCTCACACACGCCGCGCATCTGCGCCACCGCCGCGCCCATGTCCTGCTGCTTGAACAGGAAACTGCCGGCCACAAATTGGTTTGCGCCGTGTTGCGCGCAACGGGCCGCCGTCTCGAAATTGATGCCGCCATCGACCATGATGTCCAACTCGGCAAGGCCGCAGGCTGACGCATGCTGGCGCAGCGCGGCGATCTTCGGCAACACCTCGCTCATGAACGCCTGGCCGCCATAACCGGGATTGACCGTCATGAACAGCACCTCGTCGCACAGCGGCAAATACGGGTACAGCGCCGTGACAGGCGTCTGCGGACGCGAGACCAGACCCGATCGCACGCCCCGCCCGCGGATGGCCACAAGCCCCTGCCACACGTCACAGTCCGCCTCAACATGGAACTGCAGCGCCTGCGCGCCTGCGTCGATAAACCGCTCCAGATAAAGGTCGGGACGGGTCATCATCAGATGCACATCGCGGAAAAGCCCGGGCGAAACCCGCCGCGCTAGCGCCACCATATCGGGCCCGAAGCTGAGATTCGGCACAAAATGCGCATCCATGATATCGAGGTGCAACGCGTCCGCGCCTGAGGCGGCGACACGGCGGATCTCATCCGCCAGACACCCGTAGTCCGCCGCCAGCAATGAGGGAAGAATCTGAACCTTCATAGGCGCAACAGTATAAAGGAAGGCGCGGGGCAATGCAAACGCCGCGTTTCATGCCGCTTCGGGCGGCTGTCCAAGTCCCCGGGTGGCGCGCGGTATCCTGCCGCGCCGAGGTCGGCCCAGCCCCCTCGCAGACCCGTACGTGACCGGCCAATGCGGCACCTTCGTGTCCTTGACGGGCAGTTTAGCGAAGCAACAGCATCGTGCCCTTTGGTGCCGCGTACAGCGCCCCCGGCCCGGACACAAACGCCGGGAAGGTCTCCTGACTGATCACCCCCGAGACAAAATGCCCGGCATAACTGACCGTATCGACCTTTTGCGTGCCGATATAAGACAGCTGCAGCCGCGCGCCAGCCGCCACGGTCAACGCCAATTCGGCCGGCAAGGCGAAGCCCGTTTCGCCCAGATTGGTGACGCGCTCGACAGAAACGCCATCGACAAGGGTGTTCCGATCGGTGCCCGGGAACTCAGGGGTATTGTCGGTCATGCCTTGCAAACCGAGGCGATACGTCCCGGCAGCCGCCACCGGGAAGAGAAATTCGCGCCGGACAAACACGGGGTCATCGACCCGTGTCCAGCCGATGATGTTGGTTACGCCGGACTGCGCCAGCCAAGCCCTGATCGGATTGTGCCCGTAGGAGTCGGAATAGGTCAGGGGCAACCGCTTGGCCGCATGCAGCACGAGCCGATAAAGCCCGGCTGAAGGGATCTGGATGTCCTGAGTCGCCGCACCGGTCTGCACCAGCAACAGCCGCCGTGGGCCGTCGTAAACAGCGATTCCGTAATCGTTCGATTGAGACAGATCGTTGTACGTCGCACTGCTATTTGGGACGGCGTTCGTGTTGCGTTCAAACATCCAGCTCGAAGTCGCTTCAAAGCTGCCGTTCTGGACGATGGGCGTGGCCTGGGGAATCAGGACGATATTATCCACGAGTCCGCCCGACTGCATCGACTGCCCGGCCAGGGATAGTGCCACCGTTTCGTTATTGGTGACCGTGAACGCGGTCGGCCAAGTCGTGGAGGAAAGGATGCTTGCGTTGGTGGCCATTGTGCCCAGCGTGACGATGCCGCCCGAACCGTCCGTGATCTGGGCCTTGATCGACTGGGTACCCGCAAGATTCCTGGAGTTGAGCGAGCAAGGCCAGTTACAGATGTCGGCTTGGAGTTTATAGGTGCCGGCAGGGAGCGTCAGCGAGGTCGAGGCGACCCCGTTGCTGTAAATGCCCAACATAGCGATCCCATAGGTGGAAGGCGTGTAAAAATATGAGGATGAGCCGGGCAGGGTGATGCCGGATGTGGTGATGCCGTTCGTCGTGCCGCTGAAGGTCCACCCGGGCGCCAGATTGGAGGTGGAGAAGGCGGTCGGAGAAGGCAGATAGGTCATGTACTCGAAGTCGCCGTTGAAGATTTTCAGACTGTCCGGCCGGACTTCCGACACCAGCCGCAATTTGAGGTCGTCGATCGTTCCCAGGGTGTCCACACCGTTGATTGTGCGACGGAAGAGCAACGTGTGGTTGCCCGCTTCCAGCCACGGCAGGCGGAAGGTCTGAAGGACATAGGGCTGGTTGACCGTCTGCACCGCCACCACGGTGTTGGTCTTTGCGCCATCCACGATGCAGAGGTCAAACTCGTGCTTGCCACTCAGAAAGGAGCGGGCAGAGGTGTAGAATGACAGGTCATAAATGCCGGCCATGGGCAATGACACGGTGGTCGATACCGAAGCGTCTTGTTTCAATGCCAGAACCTGCTTGCCTTCGGGCGCAGCGTAATCGCAAGGCCAAACGTTCGCGTCCGCAGTCCGGTTGAAAACGAACACCGCGTTATCGGCGCCGCCGGTGGCAACCGGCACGTAGGCCGTCCAGCCGTAATATGTTTCTCCGTTCGCAATCGTGCGGCGATAGGAGGAGAGCTGCTCTGCCTCGAACGTCGCGTTGCTGACCGTTCCCGTCGTCTGCGAGGCCACGGTGTTGCTGACAACAGGCGGCGTCAGGATCAGCGTGCCCCCGTTGACGGCCAGCTGGCTGAGCGCTGGAGGGATGGCGGTCAGCGTCACGCTGCCCGGTCCGTCCTTGACGATCTGCCCGCTTCCGGCGTCTTGCGTGACGGTCAGGACCGTGTTGCTGGCCGCCACGCGGCTGCCGGCCGCCAGCGGCAACGGCACGGGAACGCGCGCGTCCAGCACACCGCCGACGAGCGAGGCACTACGGAAAACGTTTTTCACAGCAGGAACGTCTTCCAAAACAAGCTTGCCTCCGCCCTGCTTCTGCAAGACTCCGTCTCCGCTCAGACGAGCCGTCAGCGTGCGGCCTGCGTCCACGTCCGCAACCACCTTTCCTGACGCGCTGGCTGTGGCCGCGAAGGCCGATGCTGGCTTCTGGGCAAGCCACTTCTGCATGAGATACTGCTGAACGCGCAGCCGGTCGGTCTCTGACAGGCGGTTGGTAAAAATCACCGCCTCACACAGGTTGTCGCCGCCAACCCGCTTTCCATAAGCCGTAATGCTCCGGTCATTGAAGAAGTTGGCCGCGTGCGCCGTCTTGATGGCCATGTCCACCTCCAACAATTGCCAACCGATCTTGGGCCCCACAAGGGTGCCGTCGATGCGTTCGCCATCCAGATACGTTCTTCCTTGGCGAACGGCTGTTGTGGACCATTCGCTCTGATGCCAGTGCGGATAGGTGACAATCCCGCCGTAATACTCGTGCGTGTGGAAGTCGGGCGTGCCGGACATCGCCCCCAGCACATAGCCGTAAGACTGAAAGACGCCGTGTATCACGAAGACATGATAAATGTTCACGATATCCGCGACCGCGTTGGCGGGCGTGGTCCAGGTCATCGTGCGAAGCGAGTTGTAACGGCCGAACCAGATGGAGGGCAGCGTGCCGCTGACGCCCGCGTTGGTCACCACCTGAGGCGCGCAGTTGGTGAGGGCAAAGTTGGCCACGGCGCGGGGATACTGATACGGGGCCTCGGTGTCTGCCTCGCGCACATCCAACCAGGCGTCCGCATACGTGTTGCCGTTCGACGAGACCGCAATCACGTTGGTTGTGGCGTCCACCCAGAAGGCCGCTTGGGCCATCACGTCCATCGGACACGGGGCAGGAGCGACGAGCGTGTTGGTGTCGGCCGAAAGCAGAAACGAGCCATTGCGGACCACGATCGCTCCCCCGCCCTGGACCGTCAGGTTAGACGCGGCCACGGCAAGCGTGCCAGCTCCGCTTTTATTGAGCGTTCCATCCGAGACCAAAAGCCGGTCCGTCAGATTCGAGGTCGTCGCCTCCGGCACGGACACCTCACGCGTTTCGCGGAAACCGACGCCGAGAGGCGCGGCTCCGGCTTCATGCGATACGACTCCGGCCAACAGGAATTGCACAATCAACAAACGACCAAGAAGCACCATCCCTCCAGACGAATTCTTCACCATATTCAACTCCATATTGTTGCAAAAACCAGTTCAACACCCCTCACCGAAACGAGTCATACAGTGCTGTTTAATTATGCTAGGAAGTTAAATAGAGTCAATCCAGAAATCCGCCCAGGGCACACCGTTCCCACGACTCTTTCGCGGAGCCCACCGCTGACGCTCCGGAGAATCGGCCCTGCCGCGGCGAGCGAAACCCGGCAGGCTTTTGATGTTCCAAGGACGAAACGGTTTCCGGATGCGCATGCGTTTGCATGTCCGGACAGGCAAAAGGAGCAGTCCCGGCACGCGCTCGTGTCACGAAGATTTCCGAAAGAGCGGCGGCACAAAGGCGGCCAAGATGAGCAAGGCCCCCGCCGACAGCGTAGCCGCGTTCACAGGCTCGCGGAACAGGCACAGCGAGACCAACACGCCCAGAGGGATTTTGACGTTGTTCATGACCGCCAGCAAGCCGGAGGAAACCCGGCGCGCACCGCTGTTCCAGAGGAAGTAGCTCAGCCCGGAGACGAAGACCCCTAGGTAGAGCAACACGCCCGCCTGACGGGCCGATGGGCACGGCGAAAACCGGACCGCGTCCCACACCCCGAAAGGAAGCAGCGCGGCCAGCCCGCCGAGATACAGCCAGAAGAACACCTGACGATCGGACAAGGGACATCCCGCCTTTCGTAACACCTCGCGGTAGGCGAGCTGCCCCAGCGCGAAACAGAGGTTCGAGGCCTCGACCAGCAGAAAACCCGTCAGGGGTGCCTCCGACGCCACGCCCTTCCAAAGGATCACCCCCGCGCCCAAGACCGACAGCAGGGCCGCCAGCAGATTCGCGCCGTGAAAGGTCCGGCTGAGCAGGTCGCTCACCACAACGACATACACGGGCGTCATCACGGTGAACAGCGCGACCTCGTGCGATTTGAGGTAGCGGAAGCTGCTCATGTAGGCGAGCGACATCAGCCCGAACTGCACCGTGCCGATACCGAACAGCAACGCGCCCGTCTTCGGCGGCACTCGCCGCGCAAACGGCAGAAAAACAGCGGCAGCCACCGCCAGCCGCACAGCAGCGAGCCACGCCGTCGGCAGCCCGGCCAGCTGACTGCCGATCAGCCCGAACGAGAAACTCCAAATGACGGACGCCACAAACAACTGCAACATGCCCTAATTTGTATCAAAACTGCCGCACGCGACGCGAGTTCATTTGACAGCCCGGAGCCGTTAAAGCGATAATGCCGGCAACAGACTAAGGAGGCCTGGATGATCTCGTACAAACTCGTAATGCCCGAACACATGAATCAGTACGGCGTCCTGTTCGGCGGCAACCTGCTGAAATGGGTGGACGAGACCGCCTGGATGGCCGTCAGCACCGACTACCCCGGCGCGCGCTTCGTGACCATCGGCATGGACCGCGTCGAGTTCAAGAAGGGCGTGACCGGCGGCTCCATCCTGCGGTTTGAGATCACCCGGCAAAGCGTGGGCAAGACCTCCGTGACCTACGCCGCCAGCGTGTCGCGCCGCGAGCTGCACCAAAGCGAAGAGGTCACCATCTTCACGACCGACATCACCTTTGTCCGCGTGAACGAGCAGGGCGTGAAAATCCCGGTCCTCGATTAATCGGCTTTGAGAATTACCGTCGGGACCGAGTCCGGGATTGACAACCCCGCGTCCGGCCACGACAATCGTGACCTTTCAACCATCCGACAAAGGAGCTTGCCATGCCAACCGTTCTGGACCGCGTCGCCGAATTCGGCGTCGTCCCCGTCATCGCCATCGACTCCGTCGCTCACGCCCTGCCGCTCGCGGACGCACTGCTGGCCGGAGGGTTGCCGGTCGTCGAGATCACCTTCCGCACGGCCGCCGCCGCCGAAGTCATCCGCCTTCTCGCCAAAGAACGCCCCGCCCTGATCGTCGGCGCGGGCACCGTCCTCTCC
>Ga0209066_10002397_pt1 | contig 22758 bp, 17 predicted proteins | sample All_14_2_FD_187198 | JGI IMG/M metagenome (GOLD analysis project Ga0209066, IMG submission 187198) | Freshwater microbial communities in response to fracking from Pennsylvania, USA - Allegheny Zone_MetaG_DW_15 (SPAdes) (version 2) ... | reverse complement strand
GGGAAGGTGGGGGCCCCCGGAAGCACTTGAAGCCATGAAATCTTTTGTAGGGGAAGCGCCCCGCTCCCCGGGGACGCGGAGCGCGTCCCCTACAGATCAAGGCAGGGTGCCAAAAGACGCGCCGAAGGACAGATCAAGAGGGGATGCCCGTTTTTTCACCCTCCTCATTTTTTTCCTCTGCGGCGCTTTGTCCCTGGCCGCGCAGGGACTTCTCATTTCCTGGGCCCGACAGATCCTGCAGGGCTCGGTTTATGCCCTTTCCGGCGTCCTCTCATCCTTCATCTTCGGCCTTGGCACCGGGGCATTGCTCGCAGCCTGGGTGCGGCGGAAGGGGGGGCGCCCTGCTGGATGGTTTGCCGGGTTCTCCCTGGCCTCCGCCTTGCAACTGATCCTCCTCCCCCTGGCCGGAGGGTGGCTGGCCTCGGGGCTGCCTCCCGCGATCGGGGTGGAGCCATTGGGCATGTTGGGTTCGACAACCGGTTGGAGCCTCCTTTTCCTCCTGCCCCTGACCACCTGCCTTGGCACCCTCTTCCCCCTGGCTTGGGAAATGTGGAAGGGAGGTGCCAGCCACGAAGGACGGGCGCTTGGCCAGATCGTCGCCGCCAACAAACTGGGGGCGGCCCTGGGAGTCGGTCTGGGCGTGTTCGCCCTTCTTCCCGCTTTTGGATTGCAAGGGGGAACCTGTCTGGTCGGGGCGGGTTATGCCCTGCTTGCCGCCGGGATGCTTGGGGTCGGCCCCGGACAGGGATTCCGCGCGGCCCCCGCGGCCGCCGTCCTGCTTGCCGGGATCGGGATGTTCAGGGGCTTTCTGGCCCATCCCGCCATGGGTTTGCAGGCCGGTGAAAAGGAACGGGCCGCCTATCACGGCGCGTATGGCCCGGTTTCCGTGGTCGAACAGACGGGCACGGGATCCCTCCACATTGTCCTCAATACCCGGCAGCGTCTCAATGGTACCGGCCGGGCCCTGTCCACCCAGCTCCACCAAGCCTGGATTCCCCTGTTCCTGGCCGGCACGGCCGACCGCGTGGCCACCATTGGCATGGCCTCCGGCATCACCTCCTCGGGGGTCCTCGATTTTCCCGTGCGGGATCTTTACGCCATCGAGCTTGTTCCCGAGGTCGTGCGTGCCGCCCGCGACCACTTCCAACCCTGGAGCGGCCGGGTGTTTTCCGACCCGCGGGCCCATGTCATGCAGGGCGACGGCCGCCAGGTTCTCCAGACTTTGCAAGAACCGCTCGATGTGGTCATCTGCGACCTGCTATTCCCGCAGGAAGAGGGCACGGCGAATCTTTATTCGGGTGATTTTTTCCGGGAGGTCCGCGGGAAGCTCAAGCCGGGGGGGGTGTTCTGCCTATGGTTGCCCTGCTACCAACTTGACGACCGCTCCATCGGCATCGTCCTGCGCACCTTTGCGGAAGTTTTTCCCGGGGCCCTGGTGGTGCGCGCGAATTTTGATCCCTTGCAGCCGGTCATCGGACTTGTGGGCTCACAAACCCCCATCCGGCTGGACCGCGTCACGATGCGGGAAAAAACGGCACGGGTGTTGGAGAACCCGCGCCTGGCACAGTCCCCCTTCTTCCTTTCTCCCGACCATGTTTGGCTTTCGGTGGTCGGGTGTCTCCAACCCGGTTTTCCGGGGACGGTGGACCGTCGGGTGACCACGGATGACCGGCCCTTGTTGGCCTACCTCGGACCGGCCGATCCCGGGCCCGGGGGGCGGCTGGTGGGAATGTCATTTGCCAAATGGGTCGGACAATATTTTGAGAAGCCCGTTTTTCCCAAGGAGCTGACGGGCGCAACGCCGCCCTCTGAAATCATCGCCTCGTCCCGTGCGGCCCGTGCCTACTATATTGCCGCCGTGGCGGAAACGGTGATTGAAGGGGACCGGCGTCCGGAGTCCGTCCGCCTTTCCCAGATGGCCCAATGGCTGGCCCGGGCGCGTGAGGCCAATCCGGCCGCGCTCCTTCCGCCCGAAGTCCTCGGACGGTGAGGTTGTTCAACCACCTTGTTTCGTATCGGCGACCCCCGACTCGCTTGACAAATGACGGCAGGCATCAAAGCTCTGATTATGCGTCATTCGTCCCTGTCCGTACGCTGTTTCCCCTGGGTGTTCACCCTGCTCCTTCTGCTTTCTGTCGGATGGGCCTCCGCTGAAACCTATCATGTGGATGCCGCTTCCGGGGATGACGGGGCGTCGGGTGCCTCCGGTGCCCCCTGGAAAACCCTCAACCGAGCGGTGGGGGCGCTCAAGCCCGGCGATACCGTGATGGTCGGGCCCGGATTGTACCGGGAGGAAGTCCAGATCAAGGCACAGGGGACGGCTGATAAGCGGATCACGATCATGGCGGCCAAGGGGGCCACCCCGGTCATTTCCGGAAGCAATCAAGTCAGCGACTGGCAGCCCGCCACCAAGGAAACCGCAGGGGGCAACCCGGCATTTGCCAACATCCGCACCACGGTCATTGATTGGCAGCCGACCTATATTTATGAAGGGGGGATCCAGCAACCCCTGGCCCGCACTCCCAACGAGGGCTGGTGGCCCTGTGAGGCCACATCGACCACGGTGAAAGATCCGCAGAACCTGACCCAGACGCCGGAGGCCTACAAGGGGGCCACGGTCTTTTTCTTCCGTTACAAGGGAGTTGCCCAGATGCGCGCCCCGGTCAGTGACTTTGACCCCGCTACAAAGACCCTGACGCTGGGCGCCCCCCTCTCCGAAAGCGCCAAGGTGGTCTATACGCCGGGCAGTGACCGTTATCTCCTGGAAAACAAGGTCACCATGATCGACCGTCCGGGTGAGTGGGCCTGGGAGGATGCGGGCGAGGGGAAATTCCGTATATTTTACTGGCCGGTGGCTGCGAATACGAAAGATACGCTCATCGAGATTCCCCGCCGTCCCGGCATCATCGGATTGGGCAGCGCCGCTTATTGTACGGTGGAGGGATTTGAGCTGGTGCACGCCCTCAAGCCCGGGCGGACCCCCGATTCCGCCATCGGCGGAGATGTGAACAAGCAGGTGGCGGGTTCCGGTGTGGGCATCGAGGTCCGCAAATGTTCGATCCACCACAATGGCCGCTTCGGATTCCAGGCCCGGGGATACCAGGATTTGAAACTGGTCAACAACCTCGTCTACCTCAATGAATACGGGGTCAGTGTCGGGTCGAGCTCCAAGGTCCTCATCGAGGGCAACGAAATTGCCGAGAACCTGGTCGATGGCCTGGCCATCACCTGGGGTTGCCACGACGTGCTGGTGCGGCAGAACTATGTCCACCACCACAATCTCTACGGCCACCCGGACAACATCCAGATGTACCGCGATGTGAAGAATGTGACGCTGGATTCCAACCTGGTGCTGAGCGCCGGGCAAAGTTTCATGATGGAACAAACCGACTCGATCACCATCACCAACAACGTCATCGTCGGTTCCGCGGCCAACATGATGATCTGCGGCCACAACGCGGCGGACAACTACACCTGGAAACGGAACACCATGGCCCTGTGGGCCTCGAGCCTGTTCAACCTCACAGGCAAAAACTACGCCATGAGCGAAAACATCTGGGTCAATAACGGGGGCGCCATTTTCTACAGCATTCCCGCACAGGGCACCTTTGAGTCCGACCGCAATCTCCTTTGGGCCATGCCCGGCGTCGGGGGGCGCCTCGGCGGTGCGAAAAATGCCGATGGCAAGACCACCCATTTTGCCAATTTTGAGGACGTCCAGGCCAAGGGCGGGCAGGAAAAAAACAGCGCCTACAAGGATCCCGGTTTCAAGAATGCGCCCGTTTATTGCACAACGCTGGATGGCAAGCGCATCGGCGACTGCACCCGCGAAAAACTTTATCTGGGTGACACGGCGAAGCTCTTCCAAACCGGTGATTTCATCGAGGTCCATTTTGACGGCGTGGTCCGCAAGGTTGCGTCGGTTGACAGTGATTCGATCACCCTTTCCCCGCCGTTGGCAAATACCCCCGACCGGGAGCTGTTTGTCGTCAACTGGAAGGAGAAGGACAATTTCCAACTGGATTTCTCCTCGCCCCTCAACGACCAGTTCGGATCGACGGTCAATGTCCCGGCCTTCATGAAGGGCGACTTCAATGGCGACGGGGTCCGCGACGTGCCCCAGCGGCGCTGAATGCCGCTGAGCCAGGGCTATGGAGGACAGGCTCTATGCCGGACCTGTGCAGTAGATTTTTTTGTAGGCCGCCCCTAGAGCATTTCCGGTTTTGGTGGACACTGTAGCCGGGGCCGCTGGCCCCGGACCCGCCCTACAATTGAACGCACCCAAAGGTGATCCATACTCCACTGCTCGTGGCGGAACTTGGAACAAGTTTCGTGCCCTCGCTCCCCTTTCTGGAGAGGGAAGGCACGGCGGTTGGAAGCCGCTTTCGCCCTGGACTGCGGCGCGCCCAGAACCGCCGCTCCTTGTCGGAGCGGATGGAATGCGGCCCATAATACAGAAAAGGCTCCAGGTGGATGTTGTCTGCGGAATTGGCCCCAATTGACCCCCGGCTTGGATCAGGCGACCTTGTCCATTCAAGGAGCCAGCGGACCCCGTCTACTCCTTCATATTTTTCTTGGTCGTGCGCGGGTCCACGGGCTGGCCGTTGTCCTCCCACACATTGCCCTCGAATGAGGCGGGGGTGCCGTTCAGCACACCAAAGCGGAAATCGCGGCCGAATTTGTTGTTGGTGACGTGGATGTTCTCGGCGTTTTCCTTGGGGATGTAGAGCATCCATCCGCCCCCGTTGAGCCAGTTATTATCGATGACAAAATCCGAAACGGGTCCGGTTTTGGTCTGGAGGATGAAGCAGGCATTCTGCTTGTAGGGCTCCGGCGTGGTGATCGGAATATCGAAGTTGTTGTACCGGAAGACCACACCCTTGACCCCGATGCTCTGGTTGCCATCGGCATGGGCGCCGGGATTTTTTCCAATGTGGTGGATCCAGCACCGCTCCACGACCGTGGGGCCTCCTTCGCCCTGTACCTTGAGCCCGTCGGCGCCGCTTTCATGGATATTCAGGGCCACCGCGGTGAAGCCGGTGCCGTAAATGAGCGCGCTGTTCGCATTGATGAGCTCGCCGTGTTCGATGCGGATGCCGGTATTTTTGTTGATGGCCTGGATGCCGTAGTTGCCGCCCTGGGCATCGAGGATGAAATTGCGGATGATGACGTTGTTGGCCTTGATCGTCACCTGCCCGGTGATGTGTACATTTTCCAGGACCGTACCGTCCTCGGTGATGGTGGTTCCCTTCATTGGCTGCAGGGCTTTGTCGTCCTTCGGGCCGGTATTCGTCGGCCCGGGCTTTTCGATGGGGGCGGTGCCGGATTCGGGGGCGGGCGTGGGCTCGGCATGGGCGGTGAGGGTCCATGCGAGCAGGGATGCGGAGAGGATGAGGTATTTCATGGGGTTATGGGAAGGTTGGTTATCGGGCCTGTGCCGGCCGTATGACCCGGCTCATGGCCGCCAGGTGTCCGGGGGTGGTGCCACAACATCCCCCGACGATGCGCACCCCGGCTGCCAGCAGTCGGGTGGCGGTCGCGGCCATTTCTTCGGGGGTGGCGTCGTAGTAAAGTTTTCCGTTGGCATCGGTGCGGGGCGAGCCGGCGTTCGGCTGGACAATCACCGGGTTTTTTCCCGCCGCGGCCACGAGTTTTCCGGCCAGCTCCACGTAATCATCCAGGCTCAAATCCGTGCCGCAGTTCGCCCCCACGATGTCCGCCCCGGCACCGGTCGCCCGGCCCACGGCGTCCGCGACCGTGGAACCCATCATGGTGCGGTATTCCCCGGGGGAGGTTTTCTGGAAAGCGTAGGTCACGATAACCGGCAGGCCCGGAGCCCCGGCCTTGGCGGCTTCCACCCCGACCACTGCTTCGGCGGGATCGCTCATGGTTTCCACCAAGATGGCATCCGCACCCCCTTCGACCAAAGCGGCAATCTGGGCCCCGAAGGCCTCGCGGAGCGAGTCCGGGGTGGTGTCGCCGACCGGTTCGAGAAAATCGCCGAATGGCCCGACATCGCCGAGCACCCAGCCCTGGTTCCCGGCGGCCGCACGGGCCACTTGGGCCGCTGCGCGGTTCAGTTCCGTGACCCGGGCTTCGAATCCGTGGCGTTCCAGGGCGAAGCGCGTACCCCCGAAGGAGTTGGTCGTGATGAGGTCACATCCGGCCTGCCGGTAGGCGTGGTGGATGCCTCCCACGTCGGCGGGGCGGTCGACATTCCAGAGCATGCCGCAATCGCCGCTGCGCAGCCCGCGGGCGAAGAGTTGGGTGCCCATGGCACCATCGGCGCAGAGGGGACGGAGTTGAAGTTCCTGGAGGAGGGAGAGGCGCGGGGTCATGAGTCTAATTTGTAGACGGCCGATGCGCGCAATACCAATTTTAAGTACACGGCTTTTGGGGCCGGCCCGGACGGAGATCAGGCGACCGAAACGCCGAACCAATAACCGACCAGAGCGGTCAGTCCCATGGCGATGGCACCCCAGAACACCACCCGTGATGCCGCCCTCAACTGGGGGGCACCGCCGACTTTGGCCGAAAGGGCTCCCAACAGTCCCAGGAAGAACAATGAGCTGATGGAAACCGACCCGATCAGCCAGGATTTGGGAACCAGCCAGACCACAAGCAGCGGCATGGCGGCCCCGACGGTAAAAGTTCCCGCAGAGGCCAGAGCCGCCTGGACCGGGCGCGCGCTCAGGGAATCGATGATGCCCAGTTCCTCCCTGGCATGCGCACCGAGCGCGTCGTGTTCCATGAGTTGCCGGGCCACCTCCCCGGCCAGGCCGGCTTCCAATCCCCGCTTCACATAAATCCCGGCCAGTTCCTCCCGCTCGTCTTCGTGGTAATCTTCCAGTTCCTTTTTTTCGAGCAACAAATCCGCCGCCTCGGTGTCGGCCTGGGAACTGACCGAAACATACTCGCCCGCGGCCATGGACATGGCCCCTGCCACCAGTCCGGCCACGCCTGCAATCAGGATGCTTTCCTTGCTGGAATCGGCCGCAGCCACCCCGACCACCAGGCTGGCGGTGGAAACGATGCCGTCATTGGCGCCCAGCACGGCGGCGCGGAGCCAGCCGATGTGGTGGGTGCGGTGTTTTTCAGGAAGGCGCATGGAATTAGTAGGTGCCATCTTCCACGGCGGGAAGTTTGCCCGGGGCATTGTCGCGGAAATCCACGCGGCGGATTTTTCCCCCGGAATCCGCAATCCACACGCCCGCCACCACCGAAGCCAGACAGGCCAAGGCGGTCAATATCGCCGCCCAACGACCCGCCTCGAATCGCCACAGGGCCAGGCCGAGTGAAATCGTGGCCAATACCGCGGTTACATAAAAAACCACGGATCCTTTTTCCGCCCGGTGTTCGTGCATTTCGAGGGTGTCTTTGATATCGGGATCGAGATAACGCCGCACGGATCCCGATTCATAGCGCTCGTAGGCCATCTCCCCGGTTTCCATGACGGCCGGGGTTGTCCACCCGCAAACAGCGGCGAGGACCAGGCCGGCGACCATGGCTGTTTTGTTTCTGGCGAGAATGCCGGCCACAATAGGAACGAGGGAACAGGCGAGCCCGATGATCGGGATGTGATTTAACGCGAGATGCAAGTGTTCCGGGTTCATAGATTCTATTTAGGCGGGTGCAACCGTCTTGTATAGGGGTATGTCTTGGGGTGGAGCGGGACCTCCGGGCCCGCTTGCCTCTGATCCCCCAGCACAATCCCAGCGTGCCCGGAGGTCCCGCTCCACCTTTGGGCGCCGATACATTCAGGCAGAACCGGCAAGGATCAAGGGCGTCTTTATGAGACGCCGCGGTTCCCCGCGGGATTCATGGGGAATTTTTGTCCAACATCCGGCTCCTCGTCAGGAAACGGACGCCTTCGGGAATCTCCAGGGAGAAACTGGCACCGCGACCCGGCACCACATCGATCAGCAGCTGGGTGTGCGCCCAACAGGCGTGTTGTGCGGCGCCGATGTAAAATTCACAACCGGCAATCGTGCCCAGCAGCACATCCTGGGCGCCCAGATGGAATTCCCCCTTGGGAAAACACATTGGAGCGCTTCCGTCGCAGCAGCCCCCGGATTGGTGGAAGATCAGTTCCCCGTGCTGCCGGCGGAGCTTTTCAATCATTCCGACAGCGGCCGGCGTTGCCGAGACCCGTTGCATGGCGTGCCGCTTTTCAGAAAAAGCCGAGGGCCTTCGGGCTGTAGCTGACCAGCATGTTCTTGGTTTGCTGGTAATGGTTCAGCATCATCTTGTGGTTTTCGCGGCCGATGCCGGATTGTTTGTAACCCCCGAAGGCGGCATGCGCGGGATAGAGGTGGTAGCAGTTCACCCAGACCCGTCCGGCCTGGATGCCGCGTCCCATGCGGTACACCCGGTTCTGGTCCCGGGTCCAGAGGCCGGCCCCGAGGCCGTAGAGCGAATCATTGGCCAGGCTCAGCGCCTCGGCCTCGTCCTTGAAGGTGGTCACGGAAACCACCGGGCCGAATATTTCCTCCTGGAAGATCCGCATGCGGTTGTGGCCCTTGAAAATGGTGGGTTCCACGTAATAGCCGTTCTCCAATCCGCTGTTGAAGCTGGCCCGTTTCCCGCCGGCCATGACCTTCGCGCCTTCCGCCTTGCCGATCTCGATGTAGGAGAGGATTTTCTCCAATTGGTCATTCGACGCCTGGGCGCCGATCATCGTGGACGGGTCCAGCGGATTGCCCTGTTTGATGGCGGCCACGCGCTTCACCGCGCGTTCCATGAACCGCTCGTAGATTGATTCCTGGACCAGGACCCGGCTCGGGCAGGTGCAGACTTCGCCCTGGTTGAGGGCGAACATGGCGAATCCCTCCATGCTTTTGTCGACGAAATCGTCATCCGCATCCAGCACATCCTCGAAGAAGATGTTGGGCGATTTGCCGCCGAGCTCGAGGGTGACCGGGATGATGTTCTCGCTGGCGTATTGCATGATGAGGCGGCCGGTGGTGGTTTCACCCGTGAAGGCCACCTTGCCGATCCGGTTGCTTTGCGCCAGGGGTTTGCCCGCCTCGACCCCGAATCCCTGTACGACATTGATCACGCCCGGGGGAACCAGGTCGGCGATGAGTTCCATCCAGACCGAGATGCTGAAAGGCGTTTGCTCGGCGGGTTTGATCACCACGCAATTCCCCGCGGCCAGCGCCGGGGCCAGTTTCCAGGAAGCCATCAGGATGGGAAAATTCCAAGGGATGATCTGTCCGACGACCCCCAGGGGTTCCTGGAAGTGGTAGGCGATCGTGGTGCTGTCGATTTCGCTGATGCTTCCCTCCTGCGCACGGATGACCCCGGCGAAGTATCGGAAATGGTCGATGGCCAGGGGAATGTCCGCCGCGGTGGTTTCGCGGATCGGCTTGCCGTTGTCGATGGTTTCGGCGAGCGCGAGAAGCGGGAGATTTTCCTCCATCCGGTCCGCGATTTTGTTGAGCATGCGGGATCGTTCGGATGCCGGGGTGTTGCCCCAGGCTGTTTTTGCGGCATGGGCGGCATCCAGCGCTTTTTCCACATCCTCGGCGGAGGAACGGGCGATTTCGCAGAAATCCTGGCCGGTGATGGGGGAAGGGTTGGTGAAATAGCGGCCCTGGACGGGCTCGACGAATTTGCCGCCGATGAAGTTTCCGTAGCGGGGCCGCAGGGGCACTTTGCTGGAGAGACGTTGCCAGGCCGCGTGGAGGAGGTCGGGCTTGGTGGCTTGCTTGGGGGACGGGGTGCTGGTGGATTTCATGGGGTTCCTTTCGTGGGGAAGTTGCGTCCCCATGATAAGGCCCATGAGATAAGTTACAATTACATTAATCGGCCCTAATAGAATCAGGGATTGCGGAAGACCGGTCCCCGCGGTTCGTATTGGGGGATATTTGCGGGATTCGTGTCAGCCGGAAGAGAAATTTCGGCCATCTGTGTCCGGAAGAGGGGGAGAATGGGCCGGTTTCCGCTTTTCGGGTCGGTCTCGTATTTTTTCCCCTTTTCCTGGATGAAGAGGAAGCCGCAAAAAAATCCGCCGGGCCGTTCGCCCAACAGAATCTGGATCTGGTTGGTTTGTCCCGCCTGCATGGGGATCCAATCTCCATAAGCCAGCTGCCCGTTGCCGATCTTGTGCCGGAGGAGGGTGTCCGGGGTGACCTTCCAGGCTGAGGCGGCTCCCAGGTTTTTGTCGAAGCCGATGGTGGGGCGCGAACCGTCCAGCACCAACTGCCCGTTGACGCCGACCATCAGGATATCGTCGGCATAACCGACAAAGCGGTACGTTTCCGAGGCGGGGGCCGTGAAGGTGCCTTCGTAGACAATCACCCATTGCGAGGGCTGGACTTTGTCTTCCACTTTGAAGGCCTTGGGGGCCTCCGACGCCTTGAGCAGCGGGATGAACAGGTGGGTGGCGTAAAGCGAGGTGTCCACCTTGTAATAATCACGGAAAACCCCCGCATCCCACTTTTGGGAGTATTCATTGGTGAGGGCAAGGTAATCGGCCTTGGCGGGTTTTCCACCCCGGGTCTGCTTCAAGTCGTACAGGGTTCCCTTGAGCGTAGAGGGGGCGGATTCCGTGGCGCCGAAAAGCGAGCGGACAATGCCCCCCTGGGGGGATCCGGTGCCCCGGCCTTCGGCGTTTCCGCGGGTCCCCGAACCGAAGCCGAGTTTGGGCGTCGCACTGGGGGCGGCAACCGCCGGGGGCAGGGAGAAGGAGGGATTGGCGCCGCTGGAAACGATGATATCGGCCGACGTGGCCTCGCCGGAAGTGGCGGCTTCGCGCGGCAGATTCAATTCCGAAGTGGGTGCCGCGGGGGTATCCATCAATTCCTGCGGCTGCTCGGGTTCCGGGATTTCGTCGCCCGGCGCATTGACCGCTCCTTCCACGGCGATGAAGGGTGATTTGGGTATGACGCCCTCAAAAACGACGTAGCTGCCGACCAGGAGAATCACGGCGCCGTGGACGATGAGGGAGAGGGCGAATGCACCCAGCGAGGCCTTGTTGATTTTTTCCGCAGTGATCCCGCTTTTGGGGGGTGAGGGGGGGGCGTCCTGCATGTACTCGAATTAGCCAAAGTTGCGATGTGCTGCAAGACCAACAACTATGCCGCAAGCAGGGGGATGCACGGGGTTTGGGCGGTGGTGCAGGTTCAGAGTTCTTGTTTGCGTTTGATGGGGGATGGGTGTTCATCCAGCCAAATTATTTCGCGACAACAAAGTCCAACCGCCGTTGGTTTTCCTCCCCCGGGCGGCTGCAAGCCGCCCCTCCTTGGACAAGAACGAAATTCCTTCGGAATTCCGCTACGGGTGAAGTTGTTGCTGCTGCTGTCGGCGTCGCAATTCGAAACGCCGGGTTTTTCCGCTGATGGTTTTGGGCAACTCCTCCACAAACTCGATTTCCCGGGGATATTTGTAGGGGGCCACCAGGTGCTTGCAGTGCTCCTGCATTTCACGCCGGGTGGCCTCGCCCGCCTCATGGCCCTCGCGCAGCACGACAAATGCTTTCACGATCTGTCCCCTGATTTCATCGGGCTTGCCGATGACCGCCACATCCAGCACAGCCGGGTGGGTGATGAGTGCGCTCTCCACTTCAAAGGGCCCGATCCGGTAGCCGGAACTCTTGATCACGTCGTCCTTCCTCCCAATGAACCAGAAATATCCCTTCGCATCACGCGTGGCGCGGTCGCCGGTCAGGTACCATCCCCCGCGGAAATGGTGCCGGGTCTGGTCCGGGCTCTTCCAATATTCCTTGAAAATCCCGGTCGGCGGATTCCCGTCCATGCGGACGGCAATTTCCCCTTCCTCGCCGTCGGGAACGGGGTTGAGGTGTTCATCGACGAGGTGCACCTCGTAGCCCGGGGTGGCGCGGCCCATGGAGCCGGGGATGATGGGGTGGCCGAGTTTCTTGAAATGGCCGATGAGGATGACGGTTTCGGACTGCCCGTAGCCCTCGTGTACCGGAAGGCCGGTGGCTTTTTTCCATGCGTGGAAAACACCCGGATTGAGGGGTTCGCCGGCGGTGACGCAATGCCGGAGATGGGGGAATGCCCGCCGGCCCAGATCTTCCTTCACCATCATGCGCAAGGCCGTGGGAGGGGCGCAAAGGCTGGTGATCGGGTAGGCGGCCAGGACATCGAGCATGTGTCCGGCGGAGAATTTGCCCCTCGCGTCCCAGACAAACAGGCACGCCCCGCAATGCCAGGGGCCGAAGAAACTCGACCAGGCCGCCTTGGCCCAGCCGAGATCGGCCGTGTTCCAATGCACATCCGCGGGGTCGAGGCCGAGCCAGAGCTTCCCGGTGACTTCGTGGCCGAGACCGCAGCTGGCCTGGGTGTGGAGCACCATCTTGGGATGGCCGGTGGTGGCGCTGGTGAAATAGATGATGCCCGGGGCACCGGCCGGGGTGGGGGGCGCGGAATAATCCGGTGCCGGTATTTGCAGGGCTTCCCCGAGATGGTGCCAGCCTTCCCCCGGGGATCCGGTTTGCCAGCCGATGCCCTTGAAGCCGGGAAGTTTGGCGGCGCCTTCGGAATCGGTGACGACGGCACGGATGCCGCCCGCTTCCAGCCGGTAGGCCAGATCGTGGGGGGTGAGTTGTGGGGTGCAGGGGACGGGCACAGCCCCCAGGCGGGTCAATCCGAGCATGGTGATCCACCATTCGGGAACCCGGGGGAGCATCACCATCACGGGATCGCCCGCGCGGATCCCGGATTCCTGGAAGGACCGGGCGGCACGACGGCTGAGGTCCGACATTTCGCCGAAGGTGAAACGGCGTTCCTCCGTCCGGTCTTCGTTCACCCACCAGAGGGCCGTGGACCCGGGTTGTTCCCCGGCCCAACGGTCAAAAATATCGGTGGTGAAATTAAAAAATTCGGGTTGCTCCGTCATGTCCCGGCCCCGTGATACGGCCGCACATTGCGGCCCTGACAACACAGAAGAGAAAACATCATGGCCGGCGCGCGGGCTCAGCCGCCCCAGGAGAACCGGAGGAACTCGATCGCCGGTTCGGGGAACAGCCCGCCGGCCAGGATCAGGAGGCCCAGCAGGGTAAGGGCGATCCACTCGGGGGTTCGGACTTCGACCGGGGTTGGGTTTTCCGGGGGATCGCTGACGAAACAGGCCTTGAGCACCCGCAGGTAGTAATACAGGGACACGGCGCTGAACAACAGGCCGAGCCCAACCAGCCAGTAATAGCCCTGGTACCAGTGCGCGATGTGCGGATGTCCGCCGATGGCGGCGAAGAACAGGTAAAATTTCCCGACAAACCCGGCCAGGGGCGGGATTCCGGCCAGCGAGAGGAAATAGATGCCGAGCAAGAGGGCCAGTCCCGGTTTCCGCTTCCAGCATCCGGCGACGCTTTGGATGTCCGATCCGGAGCGGCCGCAGACGATGTGGATCACGCCAAAGGCCCCGAGGTTGGCCGCGGCGTAGAGGGCGACATAGAAAAGCACCGCGGGCACGCCGATGATCATGCCGCCGAGCACGCCGGTGAGCATGTAGCCGGCGTGGCCGATGCTGCTGTAGGCCAGGAGGCGCTTGAGGTTGTTCTGCCGCAGGGCGCCGAAATTGCCGATGACCAGGCTGAGGGCGGCGCCGAAGGCGAGGGAGCCGGTCCACAGGCCCGCGCTTTCCGGCGAGGCGGAAAGGGGGCGGAGGATTTTGACCAGCACGAGAAAGGCGGCGACTTTCGATCCGCTGGCGATCCATCCGGCAATGGGCGCGGGGGCATGTTGGTAAACGTCCGGCGCCCAGAAGTGGAAGGGGGCCATGGCCATCTTGAAGCCCAGGCCGACCAGGATCAGCAACACCCCGATCCCGAGCAGCGGGGAAGGTTCCGTGAACCGGGCGATGGTGATGAACGCCTCCTGGAGATTCAGGGTATGGGTGGCCCCGTAGAAATAGCCCAGTCCGAAAAGCAGGAAGGCCGAGGACACCGAACCAAAGACGAGGTATTTGAGGGCGGCTTCCGCGGAGGCGGACGAGGATTTGTCGAACGCGGTCAGGGCATAAAGGCTGAGGCTCATCAACTCAAGGGCGACGAAGAGCAGGAGGAGATTGTCCGTGCAGGCCAGGAAGCCCGCGCCCAGGGCGCTGAGCAGCAGCAGCGCGTAGTATTCGCTCACGTGCGTGCCGTTCGATTGCCGCTCCGACAGGAGGACGACGATGTAGGCCAGGCCGAAGATCATGGCTTTCGCGCCCAGGGTCAGTGAGTTGAGGACGATTTGATTCTCGCCCAGGGAAAGCGGCGAGAACCAGAAGATCTGGACCACCACCAGGGCCAGGCCGGCCAGGAGACCGCTGCCGGCAATGAGGGAAGCCGTGTGATTGCGCCTGTCCACGGACTCGTGCCGGAGCAACCCGTAGTCGATGCCGAGGGCGGCGAACACGGAAAGGAGCACGGCCAACTCGGGCAGGAGGGCGATGAGAAGGGTTGGGGTGTTCATGGGCTTGGGGCTCCGGCGGCGAGCGAGTTGAGAAGCGGGGCCAGTCCGGTGTTGATCAATGCGATCAGGGGCCGGGGGAACAGACCCGCACCGACCGCGGCGGCGAGGAGGATGACGATGGCGGTGGTTTCGGGCCAGGTCAGCGAAGGGTAATGTTCGGGCCGCGGATGTTCCGGATTGTCCGGGACGGCCGAGCGGCGGAAGAAGGCCTCGTGGATCTTGGCCAAGGTATAGGCGAAGGTGGCCAGGATCCCCGCGCCGGTGGCGATGAGGATGCCGGTGGAAAACGCGGGCTGGGCCCACGCCCCGATCAACACGTGGAGTTCGGCGACAAATCCGCTGAATCCCGGCATGCCCATCGAGGCGAGACCGGCCGCGATGAAAAGCCAGGCGATGGCTGGCATGCGCTCGATCAACCGGTCGAAGTCGCCCAACTGGCGGGTGTGGGTGCGGCGGTAGATGGAACCACCGACGAGGGCGAAGAGCAGGGCCCCGATGACGCCGTGGGAGAACATCTGCAACACCGACCCGGCCAGGCCCTGGGCGGTCAGCGTGGCGAGTCCCAGGAGCACAAATCCCATGTGACTGACGCTCGAGTAACCGATAACAAATTTGAAGTCGGTCTGCACCAGGGCGACCAGCGCCCCGTAGACAATGTTGATGACGGCGATCCAGGCGATCCAGGTGGCCCAGTATTGTGCGCCGAGCGGCAGGAGACCGATGGCCACGCGCAGGCAGCCGTAGGCTCCCAGCTTCATCACCACTCCGGCGAGCAACATGGAGGCGGCGGTCGGCGCGGCTACGTGGCCGGTGGGCGCCCAGGTGTGGAACGGCCACATGCCCGCAAGGACGGCAAATCCCAGGAACACCACCGGGAACACAATAATCTGGAAGGACGCGGCGTAGTGGGCGTCGGCGGCCAGGCGGGTCCAGTCGAAGGTGTGGAGGTCCGTGCCGAAATAGAGGGCGAGCAGACCCAGCAGCACCACGGCGCTGCTGGTGAACGAATACAGCACCAGCTTCATGGCGGCGTATTCGCGCCGCGTGCTGCCCCAGATGGCGATGAGGAAATATTTCGGAACGATGGCGATTTCGTAGAAGACAAAGAGCAGGACGAGGTCGAGCGAGAGGAAAACCCCGTAAACGCCGCCGATCAGCGCGAGGAAGAAAGCGAAAAATTCATTGGTCCGGTGGCTGATGTCCCAGGAGAACAACACCCCGCAGACGGCGATCAGGCCGGTGAGGACCATCAGGACCAGGCTGATGCCGTCGACCCCGGTCTTGAACTGGATGCCCAGGGAGGGGATCCAGGGGAGGCTCAGCATTGACTGGATGCCGCCCGGGTGGATTTCGTATTGCAGTACGGCCAATCCGGCGGTGGCGAGCCCGATGAGAGCGGCCAACAGGGCGGTCCACCGGATCGTCCGGGTGCGGCACGGGGGGGTCAGGCCCACAACCAGGGCACCGAGGAAACTGATGGCGACGGTGAATAGCGGCAGCATAAAGTTAGCGGTAGTTGGTCAGCACCAGCCGTACCATTTGTTCGCTGTAGCCGAGCCAGAGCGAGGGGTTGATTCCGACCCAGAAGACGAGCACGACGAGCGGTCCCACCGTGGCCCATTCCAAGAGGTTGAGATCGGGGAGGTTTTTCCATTTTTCCGGGAGCGGGCCGGTGAAAATCCGCTGCAGGGCCGTGAGCAGGAACACCGCGGTGGCGAGGAGCGCGGGAACCGCGGCGACGGTGAACAGGGGGGAAAGGCTGAAGCTGCCGAAGAAAATCGGGAACTCGCTGGCAAATCCCGCAAGGAATGGAAGGCCGATGGAGGAAAATGCGAGGACGGCAAAGAGGGTGGCCAAACGGGGGGTGACGGCTTTCAGTCCGCCCCAATCGGCCAGTTGCCTGGTGCCGGTTCGCTTTTCCAGGCGGCCGGCCAGATAGAAAAGTCCGGCCACGGTCAGGCCGTGGCTGAACATTTGCAGGATGGCCCCCTGCAGGGCCGAGGATTTCGCACCTGGATTGATTCCGTGGGCGGCGGCACCCACGACCGTGATTCCAAGAATGCAATAGGCCACGTGGTTCAGGGAGGAATAGGTGAGCAGTTTTTTGAGGTCCTTCTGCAACAGGGCGGCGAAAGCGCCCAGGAGAATCGTGCCCAGGGTGACCGTCAACAGCAGGGTGGAATGGGCTTTCACCGCCTCGGGGAAGATGGGCAGGATCAAACGCAGGAAACCGTAGACCCCCAGTTTGGAAAGCAGGGCGGCGAGCAGGATGCTGACGGGCGCGGGCGCCTGGGTGTAGGTTTCGGGCTGCCAGAGGTGGAGCGGGACCAGCGGGGTCTTGACCCAGAGTCCCAGCAGGATGGCGGCGAAGATCCACGGATAAAGCGGCCCGACGGCGACGGGCAGGGAGCCGCTGGAGGCCATGGCCGCGAGGGAATAAAAATCAAAGGTCCCGGTCTTGAAATAAAGCAACTGGAACCCCAGCAGCATGGCGACGCTGCCGAGCACGGTGAAGAGGATGAACTGGAGCGCCGCCCCGTGTCGCTTTTCCCCGCCATAAAGTTTGATGAGGAAGAAAACCGGCACAAGGCTCAGCTCGAAATAAAGGAACCAGTGGAAGAAATTCAGCGCGGTGAAGGCGCCGAAGAGACCGGTGAATTCCAGGGACAACAATGTGAAGTAGGTGCGCTGGCGGGTGGGGACGTCCCAGGATGCCAGCACCGTGACCGGGGCGATGATGGCGGTGAGGAGGACGAGGAGGAGGTTCAGGCCGTCCACGCCGACGAAGTAGTCGATGCCCAGGGTGGGGATCCACGAATGCCACTCATGGAATTGCAGTCCGCCGCCGGGGTCGAATTGGAGGAGCAAGCGAAGGGTGAGGCCGAGCGAGCCCAGGGCCCCGGCCAGGACCCAGATGCGTGCGAGGCGTCCGTCGCGGCCGGGAAGCAGGAGTGCGGCCAGGGCGGCCAGCAGGGGGAGGAAGGTGATTAGGGTGATCATCATCTTGGTTCTTTCAGCCCGTCATCCGCGAAGCAGGGCCCATCCCAAAAGCAGTCCCAGGGCCACCGCGCCGAGGGTGATAAAACGGAGGTATCCCTGCAACTGCCCGTTCTGGGCCCGGGTGCTGAGAAATCCCGCGCCGCGGACAGCCCGGCACAGGCCGTCGAAGCCCCATTGGTCGATCAGGACCCGGTCGCTGTAAATGGCCAGGGTGCGGCTCAGGTTCTGGATGCTGAGAACGGTCCAGTCGGTCACGGCGTTCAGGGCCAGGTCGGCCACCACGGCCAGTGCGGCCAGTGCGCCCCAGATCCGGCCCACAGTCGCCATATAAAGTTCGTCCATCCAGGCGCGGTTTTCCAGGAAGCGGTAAACGGGAGGGAGGGTGACAGCCACGGCATCCGGTTCACCCACCGGGAGCGCGCGACGTCCATAGACGAGCCAGCCGGCGAGGATGCCCCCGAGGGCCACGGCCAGGCCGACCGCCATCACCAGGGAGGAGTGTTCCGGGGCGTGGAAGCCCGGTTCCAGGTATTCAAGGATGCCCCAGTGGCGGGCGAGGCCCCCGAAGGCCAGGGCGAAGAGCGACAGCACCACCAGGGGGGCGGTGATGCGCCAGGGGCTTTCATGGGGATGCGCGTGGGAGCGGTGGTTGCCAGGGAAGACGTAGCACAGCTGCCGGGTCATGTAGAAAGAGGTGCAGAACGCGGCAGCGGCCCCGAGGACAAACACGCCCGGATTGTTGTGCCAGGCGGCGAGCAGGATTTCGTCCTTGCTGAAGTAGCCGGAGCCGAAGGGGAGGGCGCACAGGGCGAAGGTTCCGCAGAGGTAGCACACGGTGGTGAGGGGCATCGAGCGGGCGACCCCGCCCAGTTTGCGGATGTCCTGTTCGCCGTGGCAGCCGTGGATGATCGATCCGGCGGCAAGGAAGAGCAGGGCCTTGAAGAAGGCGTGGCTGAGAAGGTGGAACATGCCCGCACCCACGCCGCCCACCCCGAGGCCGAGCATCATCATGCCCAATTGGCTGACCGTGGAATAGGCGAGGATGCGTTTCAGGTCGTTCTGGGCCACGGCAACCAAGCCCGCGAAAAGGGCGGTGAAGCCCCCGACCCAGGCCACCACCGTGAGCACGGCGGGATCGGCGACAAAGAGAGGATAGGTCCGGGCGACAAGGAACACACCGGCGGCAACCATGGTGGCGGCATGGATGAGGGCGGACACCGGCGTGGGGCCCTCCATGGCATCCGGCAACCAGACATGGAGCGGGAATTGGCCCGATTTGCCAACCGCGCCCGCAAAGATCAGCAGGCTGATGACGCCGGCGACGCTCAGTCCGAAAACAGGGGCGGGGATCCCGGCCAGCCAGGCAACCCGGCCGGGTTCCAGCAGGCCGTTCCCGTGGTAGTAGAAAAGCAGGGTGCCCCCGTCCTTGAAGGCCCAGAGCAGGCCGATGAAGAGGAACAGGTCGCCGATGCGCGTGGTGATGAAGGCTTTCTTCGCGGCGGCGGCGGCCGCGGGTTTCTGGTACCAGAAACCGATCAACAGGTAGGAGGCGAGGCCGACGATTTCCCAGCACATGAAGAGCAGCAGCAGGCTGTTGGAAATCACCAATCCGAGCATGCCGGCGGCGAAGAGGGACAAATAACCGAAGAACCGCGCGCAATCGGGATCGTCGGCCATGTAGGAGCCGGAATAAAAAAAGATCAGGAAACCGATGAAGGTCACCATGGCGAGCATCGAGGCGGACAGCGGGTCGATGATGACACTGAAATCAACCGGGAGCGGGCCGAGTTGGATCCAGGGGAATCCGCCGGTCTGTACCAGTCCGGGCTCCTGCAGGCTCAATTTCAGGACATAGAGGGAAAGGACCAGGGACACGCCCAGGCCGAGGAGCGCGAGGAAGGAGGCGGCGCGGCCGCGGGTGGGCTTGAGCAGGGCGATGACCAGCGACATCGCCAGCGGGAAAAGCGGGATGGCGGCGACCAGATAAATGGGGTGGATGTCGGGCATGGTTTATTCGCGCAGGGTGTTCATTTTTTCCACGTCGGGGGTCTTGAAGTGGCGGTAGACGGCGATCACCAGGGCCAGGCCGACCGAGGCTTCCGCCGCCGCGACGGCGATGGAGAAAAGGGTGAAGAGGAGGCCCTCGAAGTTTTCCAGATGCGGGCCGAAACGCCAGAAAGCGATGAGGTTCAGGTTGGCGGCATTGAGCATGATTTCGATGCCGATGAGCACGATCACGGCATGGCGCCGGGTCAGGACACCCAACAATCCAATGGAGAAAAGGACCGCGGAGAGGATCAGGTAATGCTGGAGGGTGACCATGATGAAAAAGTTATGGTTTGGGTTCGTCCTTGTCGCGTGCGGGAGGGGAGGCGGCCACGACCGCGCCGACCAGGGCCGCGGTCAGCAGCAGGGCCATGACCAGGAGGGCGATGCCGTAGGGGGTCATGAGGACCAGTCCGATCTCGCGGACCGAGGGGGAAAGCGCGGCGGTCGCGGGCGGGGTGTCCAACCCGGCCATGAGCAGAACGGGGGCGATCAGGATGAGGAACACGGCCCCGGCGCCGGCCAGGCCCCAGATCCACCCGCGCGAGCAGAGTCGCCCGTGGTTTTCGCCGGTGACGTGCGGGGTGAGCATGATGGCGAAGAGGATGAGGATCCCCACCGCGCCGACGTAAACCAGGATCTGCACCGCGGCGATGAACTCGGCCATGAGCAGGACGAAGAGGCCCGCGAGGGCCACGAAAAAGAACATGAGGGAAAGCGTGGCATGCACCAGGTTGTGGAGGCGGATGGCGAGCAGGGCTCCGGCCACGGCGAGCAGGGACAGGATGAGGAAGGCGGCATTCATGGTTCAGGCGTAGCGGTAGGTCCGTTTGGGTCCGAGGGAGCCGCGGTTGATGCGGCCGAGCCACTCGTAGCAGACGTAGAGCACGACAAAGCCGGCGGGCCATCCGATCCAGCGGGGCAGGTAATAATAGGCGCCGGCGACGAAGATGTTGAGCAGGGCCAGGGGCATGAGGAATTTCCACGCGAAGCCCATGAGGTGGTCCACGCGCAGGCGGGGCAGGGTGCCGCGGATCCAGATCATGGCCAGGATCAGGGCGAACATCTTGAGGAAGAACCACACGAAGCCGGGGATGAGCAGGGCCTGCGGATCATCCGACCACCACGGGCGGATGTTGGGGCCGCTCCATCCGCCGAGGAACAACGTGACGGCCAAACCGGAAATGGCGAAGGCGCTGATGTATTCGGCCATGAAGAAGAGGGCGTATTTGAATCCGCTGTATTCGGTCAGGTGGCCGGCCACGATTTCCGAGTCCGCTTCCGGAAGGTCGAAGGGGCAGCGGTTGACCTCGGCGAGGGAGGCGACAAAGAAAATCAGGAACCCGATGAAGCCCCAGGGCGTGAAGACATTCCATTTCAACACCTGGCCGAGGATTTGCAGGGCGGCGTTGTCGCCGAGAACCCAGGAAGAAACCTGTTGGGCCTCGACGATGCGGACGGTGTTGAGCGAGCCGGTCAGCATGACCACGGTCACGGTGGAAAGCACGAGGGGGATTTCGTAGCTGACCATCTGGGCGATGGCCCGCATGCCGCCGAGCAGGGAGTATTTGTTGTGCGAGGACCAGCCGGCCAGGAAGACGGGAAGGGTGCTGACCGAGCCGATGGCGAAAAACAGGATCACGCCGGTGTCGGCGGCGGCGGGCGTCATGTTGCGGCTGAAGGGCAGGACGGCAAGGACGGTGAACGCCGGAACGAGCAGGAGTACCGGGGCGAGGAAGTGGGTCAGCTGGTCGCCTGCGCGCGGAACGATGTCCTCCTTGAGGAGCATCTTGATGCCGTCGGCCACGGGCTGGAGGAGGCCGAACCATCCGGCACGGTTCGGGCCGATCCGGTTCTGGATCCGGGCCAGGCCCTTGCGCTCCAGCCAGGTGGTGATGGCGAAACAGGCGGGGAAAATCGCGATCAGCGGAACCGTCGACAGCAGAAGGCACAGGACCAGGACCACGATGGGAAATCCGGACAGCAGATCCAATCCCTGTTGGACCAGGTTGACGATGAGTTGGTCGGGATTGTCCAGGATCATGCGGCCGCCGGTTTCTTTTGCTTGGCCGCCAGGCGCGCGTCCACTTCCTGCGCCTCGGCCGGGTGAATCTTGTGGAAATAGGTGTTCGGCTTGGCCAGTTGGTCCCGGTGCAGCAGGAGGTCGGCAAAGCGGTCGGCCCCGGCAAGTTCGAAGGTGCTGTCCATCTTGATGGCCTCGAAGGGACAGACTTCCACGCAAATCTGGCAACCCATGCAGACGGAGATATCGATGTCGAAAATCCTCGGCTGTTTGAGGGCCTTCCCGTTCGCATCCTTGTCCTGGACGATGTAGATGCACTGCGGCGGGCATTCCTTCTCGCAAATCTTGCAGGAGACGCAGCGCAGGGTGTCGAGGGGGGCTTCCTCGCTGTCGAAAACCAGGAAGGGGATGTTGCGGCTGAAGGCGGTGATGGTGTTGCCGGCCTCGGGGTATTGCAAAGTGGTGAGGCGCGACTTGCAGAAATAACTCCCGAAGAAGTTTTTCGCCGTCACGGCCAGCCCTTTGAATATTCCGGAACCGAGCATAAATTTTACCGGTCAACCTCCCCGAGTACAATGTCGACGCTGCCGAGGATGATGACGGCGTCGGCGATCTTGTGGCCCAGGCAAAGGTCTTCCAGAACGGTCAGGTTGATCATGGAAGGAGGCCGCACGCGGTAGCGGTAGGGCTTGGGGGATCCGTCGCTGATCAGGAAAAAGCCGAGTTCGCCCTTGGGACCCTCGATCCGGCCGTAGGCTTCGCCGGCCTTCGGGCGGAAATTGCGGATCTTGGTGTCGCCCATCACCGGGCCGTCCGTAATGGCGTCCAGGGCCTGTTTGAGGATCGCGATGCTCTCATGCATTTCGAGGAGTCGGAGCATGAAGCGGTCGTAGCAGTCGCCGACTTCGCCCAGCGGCACGCGGAATTGGAAGCGGTCGTAGATGCCGTAGCGGTCGACCTTGCGGATGTCGTAATCGACCCCGCTGGCGCGAAGCATGGGGCCGGTGATGCCGGCGTTGATGGCCAGTTCGCGGGATAGGATGCCGACTTTCTGGGTGCGGCTGATGATGATTTCGTTTTCCGTCAGGAGTTTTTCAAACTCGTCGAGGAAAGCGGGGAACCCATCGACCACCTTGCGGCACTGTTCCAGCCAGCCGGGCGGCAGGTCGTTGCGGCAGCCGCCGAAGCGGAAATAATTGCACATCATGCGGGCGCCGCTCACCCATTCGAAGAGATCGAGGATTTTTTCGCGTTCCCGCATGGCGTAGA
>Ga0209066_10002395_pt1 | contig 22763 bp, 21 predicted proteins | sample All_14_2_FD_187198 | JGI IMG/M metagenome (GOLD analysis project Ga0209066, IMG submission 187198) | Freshwater microbial communities in response to fracking from Pennsylvania, USA - Allegheny Zone_MetaG_DW_15 (SPAdes) (version 2) ... | reverse complement strand
TAATGCTAGGAGGCTGGCAGCGGGGGAGACAGCGGACAAACCCGTAGATGCCCGGGGCATCGGTCAACCCGTTTCAACGCAGCGACCATTTCCATTGAACGGTGCGCACCCCCCGACTCCCTACAGTGGAGGCGTGTGCAGCACACAGACCTGCACCGCCACTGGAACCCCGCCATGACCCGCTTGCCCACACTCTTCATTTCCCACGGTGCGCCCACCTTCGCCATCGACCCCGGCATCGCCGGCCCGGCGCTGACCGCGCTCGGCAAGACGCTGCCGCGCCCGAAGGCCGTGCTGGTGGTGTCGCCGCACTGGATGACGCGCGAGCCGCGCGTGGCCACCAGCGCCGCGCCGAAGACCGTGCACGATTTCGGCGGTTTCCCGGCTGCGCTCTACGAGTTGCAATACCCCGCGCCCGGTGCGCCCGAGGTGGCGCAGCGCGCCATCGAGGTGTTGCGCTCCGCGGGCTGGGCGGCCGAGGCGGACCCCCAGTGGGGGCTGGACCACGGTGCCTGGGTGCCGCTGCGGCACCTGCTGCCGCAGGCCGATGTGCCGGTGTTCCAGGTCTCACTGCCTGCGCGGCTCGACGGCGCGCGCGCCTACGCCTTCGGCCGGGCGCTGGCGCCGCTGGCCGAAGAGGGCGTGCTCATCGTCGGTTCGGGCAGCCTCACGCACAACCTTTACGAGGTGCGTTTCGACGCGGCCGGCGCCGAGGGCGAGGACTACGCGCTCGAGTTCTCGGCCTGGATCACGCAGGCCGTGTTGAACCGCGACCACGCCCGCCTGCAGCAGACCATGGCCATCGCGCCGCACGCGCAGCGCGCCCACCCCACGCCCGAACACCTGTGGCCGTTGATGGTGGCCGCGGGCGCAGCGGGCGCTGAAGTGCCGGCCACGCGCATCGAGGGTGGCATCACGCACGGCGTGCTGGCCATGGATTCGTACCTGTTCGGCGCGTTGTCGCTGTCAGCGTCGGCGGCGGCCGACGCGCTGGCGGCCTGAAGCCACCCACCCGGAAAGACACCATGCAAGACGACCTCATCGTTCACCAGCCCACCGTGCCCGCGCGCCAGCTGGTGCTGCTGTTCCACGGCGTCGGGGCATCGCCCGAAGGCCTGCTGCCACTGGGCCAGGCGCTGGCCCGGCCCGACCGCTGGGTGGTGGCCGTGCGCTCGCCGTTCGCGTCCGACATGGGCAGCGGCTGGCAGTGGTTTTCGGTGCGGGGCGTTGACGAGGCCAACCGCATCGAACGCGTCGTGGCGGTGATGCCGCATTTCGTGCAGACCGTGAAGGACTGGCAGGCGCGCACTGGGCTGGACGCCTCGGCCACAGCGCTGGCCGGCTTTTCGCAGGGCGCCATCATGGCGCTGGAGTCCACGCAGCATGCGCCACCACTCGCCGCGCGCGTGGTCGCCATGGCCGGGCGTTTCGCCCAGCCGCCGCGGCTGGCGCCGGACGGCACGGCGCTGCATTTCATCCACGGCGAGCAGGACCCGGTGATCGCGCCGGCCCTCAGCGTGGCCGCGGCCGAGCGCCTGCGCGCGCTGGGCGCCACGGCGCGGGTGGACCTGCTGCCCGGCCTGGGCCATGGCATCGATGGCCGCGTGTTGACGCTGCTGAGCGCGGCGCTCGATCCGGATCTGGAGGCTTGACACCATGCCAGCGAACACCGCGCCGGCCACGCTGCACCTGCACATCGCTACCCGGGAAGCTGTGGCCGAGCTGCGGGTGCCAGGGGGCGAGGGCCAGCGCTTCGTGCTGCCGATCGGATGCGAAACGCTCTGGCCCGCGCCCGGTCACAGCGGGCCTTCGCCGCTGGCGCTGGAGAACGCGATCCAGACCGTGGAAGACCAGATCGAAGGCCTGCACCGCCACGTGCCCGCGGGTTCGCGCCTGGTGGTGGACGCGCAGACCTTGGCGCCGCTGCAACACGCTGGGGCCATTCGCGGCCTGGTGAACGGAGCCATTGGCCTAGCGGTCATCGAACACGAATACCAGCAACTGGCCGCGCGGGCCATGGGCGCACCGTCGGCGCGGGGCAGTGGTTTTGAGCACGCCGCTGGTGATGCGCTGGTGCTGATCCTTCGCGAGTGCCTGCACCACCTGGGCTTCGACGCGGTGCACCTGGCGGCTTGAGCAGGGCCGCCGCGGGGCGCTGTGTCACGTGTCTTTCACAGTCTTGACTTATTGTGGCCTTTGCCGGATTCTGCGATGGTTCGAATCCAGTCAAACCCGAGGGATGGCCAGCGGGCGCCCCGATCTGTCACACCCACTCTGAAAGCGAGTTCCTCCATGAAGAACAAGTTGTCCCGTATCGTTCTGGCCACGCTGTTGCTGGCCGCTGGCGCCGCGCAGGCGCAAGACAAGACCCTGCGCCTGCTGACCTGGGGCGGTTATGCGCCCAAGGACGTGATCGAGCAGTTCACCAAGGAGACCGGTTTCAAGGTCGAGGTGACCACCTCCAACAACGAAGAGATGATCTCCAAGCTGCGCGCCACCGCCGGTGCCGGCTTTGACCTCGCCCAGCCCAGCCAGGACCGCATCGCCGGCCCGCAGACCGAGTTCAAGATCTACAAGCCGCTGGATCTTTCGAAGGTCAAGGCCGACCTGTTCATACCGTCCATGCTCGACGCGACCAAGAAAAACACCACGGTCGGCGGCAAGGTCTACGGCCTGCCGCACATCTGGGGCACCGACGGCCTGGTGGTCAACACCAAGACCTCCAAGGCTACCGACTACGCCGACCTGTGCGCCGCTGAAAACGCCGGCAAGGTCAGCATGCGCCTGAAGCGCCCCACGCTGATCGCCATGGCCTTCGCCTCCGGCAAGGACCCGTTTGCGCTTTACGGCGACGCCAAGGCCTACAGCGCGCTGATGGACGACATGGGCAAGAAGCTCACCGAGTGCAAGAAGAACGTGAAGTTCTACTGGGACGGCAAGGACCAGCTGCTCGCCGGCATCCGCTCGGGTGAACTGACCACGGCCATGATGTGGGACACCGGCGGTTGGGAACTGAACAAGGCCAACCCCGACGTGAAGTTCGTGGCACCGAAATCGGGCGCGCTGGGCTGGGTGGACACATTCGCCATCCCTGCCAAGGGCAAGAACGACGCCGCCGCCTACGCCTGGATCAACTTCAACATGCGCCCCGAGATCGCCGCCAAGGTGGCTTCCTCGGCCGGCAACTTCACCGCCAGCAAGGGCGCCGACCAGATGATGGACCCGGTGCTCAAGAAGCAGTTCGCCGACAGCTTCCCCGAAGCCGCGCTGAAGAACATCAAGTGGTACCCCGCCGTGCCGGCCGGCATCGAAGACATCGAAGGTCGCGTGCTCGACCGCGTCAAGGCCGCCCAGTAAGCCGTGGCGGTGCCGACGCCGGCCGCGGGCAGCCCCGCCACCGCCCCCGATCTCGACATCCGGTCCGTGCGCAAACGCTATGGTGCGTTTGCCGCGGTGGATGACCTGAGTTTCCAGGTGCGGCGGGGCTCGTTTTTTTCCATCCTCGGCCCCTCGGGCTGCGGCAAGACCACGCTGCTGCGCATGGTCGCGGGTTTCATCGCGCCCGACGATGGCGACATCGTGATCAAGGGCGCGTCCATGCGGGGTGTCGCGCCCAACCGGCGCCCGGTGAACATGGTGTTCCAGCACCTGGCGCTGTTTCCCATGATGAGCGTGGGCGAGAACATCGCCTACGGCCTGGAGCGCCGCGGCGTGAAGGGCGCCAGCGCCAAGGCCAAGGTCACCGACATGCTCCAACGCGTCGGACTCCCAGGCAGTGAGGGCAAGCGCATCGATCAGCTCTCGGGTGGGCAGAAGCAGCGCGTGGCGATCGCGCGCTCGCTGGTGCTGGAGCCCGCGTTGCTGCTGCTCGACGAACCTTTGGGCGCGCTGGATCTGAAACTGCGTGAGCACATGAAGGTGGAGTTGAAACAACTCCAGGCCGAGGTCGGCACCACCTTCGTCTACATCACGCACGACCAGTCGGAAGCGCTGGTCATGTCGGACCAGGTCGCGGTGATGAACCACGGCCGCTTCGAACAGCTGGGCACGCCGCAGCAGCTGTATTACCAGCCGCAGACCGCGTTCGTGGCGGGTTTCGTGGGCAACAACAACCGCTTCGAAGGCACGATCGAATCGCGCAACGGCGAGCAGGTGCTGCTGCGCACGGCCAGCGGCCTGGGGCTGTGGTCGCAGCGTGTGGGTGCGGTGGACGTTGGCCAGACGGCCACCTTGTTCATCCGACCCGAAGCCATCGAGATCGGGCGCAGCCCGCGCGAGCTGCCCGCGGGCGAGCCGGCCTGGAGCGCGAGCGTGCAGAGCGTGCTGTTCGATGGCGGCAACTCCACCGTGCTGGTGCTGGAAGACAAGAGCCAGACGCCGTTGCACATCGCACTGCCGCTCACCGGGCGCCTCGCTGACTTGCAAACCGGCGAGACCGTGCACTTCGGCTACCAGCCTTCCCAGGCCTGGTGTTTCTCGGCTTGAGGCCATGAGCGACGTCGCCACCCACCGCCGCTGGATGCTGGGCTTGCTGCTGGCCCCGGCGCTGCTGTGGCTGGTGGGGCTGGTGATCCTGCCGCATGTGGAGCTGTTGCTGCTGTCGTTGCAGGCGCGCGTGGGGCCGGGGGAATACGCCTCCAGCCTCGACCAGTACCGCACCTTCGTCGACGAGCCGCTGTACTGGAACACCTTTGTGCGCACAGCGGTGATCTCGGTGCTGGCCACCGGGCTCACGCTGTTGCTGGCTTTTCCCGCCGCGTGGTACATCGCCAAGGTGGCGCGCGGGCGTCTCAAGATGGTGCTGCTGGTGCTGTGCCTGTTGCCGTTCTGGGTCAGCGAAATGGTGCGCACCCTGGGCTGGCTGATCCTGCTGCGTGAAACCGGCGTGGTCTCCCGCCTGCTGCAGGCCGTGGGCCTGGCGGACCAGCCGGTGGAGCTGCTGTACCACGACGCCACCATCCTGGTGGGCCTGGTCTACGCCTCGCTGCTGTTCATGGTGATCCCGCTGGTCAACAGCCTGGAGAGTCTCGACGACAGCCTGATCGAAGCCGCCTACGACCTCGGCGGCTCGACGGCCAACATCGTGCGCCGCATCGTGATCCCGCACGCCGCGCCCGGCATCGCCGCCGGCAGCATCGTCGTCTTCATGCTCTGCCTGGGCAACTACCTCACACCGACACTGCTGGGCGGCAAGAACTCGCTCTGGTTCACCGAGCAGATCTACACCCAGTTCATCACCCGCTTCAACTGGAACCAGGGCGCGGCCTTCGGCTTCCTGCTGCTGTTCCTGTCCAGCCTGCTGGTGTGGGCCGGGCTTCGTCTCACCGGCCAGCGCTTTGGCGCGGTGATGAAAACATGACCACCCCCGTCGCTTGCTCGCTGCGCGTAGCCGCATCCCCCCTCAAGGGGGCAACGCCTGTGGCCTGGCAAAGCCAGTTCCACGGCGTTCCCCAGGGAGACACGCGCACACGTCCGTTCGAGGTGTTTTCCGTATGATCCCCAGCCTGCCCCGCCCCCTGTTGCAGCGCTTCGGCCTCGGTGCCTTTGTCACCGGCTTCTTCGTCTTCCTGTTCGTGCCGCTGCTGGTGGTGGCTGTCTTCGCGTTCAACAACGCCGACTACCCGACGCCGCCCTGGATGGGTTTCACGCTCGACTGGTTCACCGCGAACAGCGATGCGCGCACGGGGTTGCTGGCCGACGGCGAGCTGCTGCAGAGCATGGGGGTGAGCGCCTGGGTGGCGCTGTGGGTGACGCTGTTGTCGGTCGGTGTGGGCACCTGCAATGCGTTCCTGCTGGAGCGCTTCGAGTTCCCGGGCAAGAGCGCGATCGCGCTGCTGGCCATGCTGCCGCTGGTGATTCCGGGCGTGATCCTGGGCATCTCCATCCTCGCCTTCGCCAGCCGCATCGCCAACTTCGCCGACGAGACCTGGGGTCTGGAGCTGGACTTTTTGCGACCCGGCCTGCCGCTGGTGATCTTGGGCCAGTTCTGCTACATCGTGACCATCGCCACGCTCACCATCTCGGCCAGCCTGCGCCGCTTCGACCGCACGCTCGAAGAAGCCGCCTACAACCTCGGCGCGAGCCGCCTCGCGGTGCTCTGGACCATCACCTTGCCCTACCTGCGCCCCAGCATGATCGGCGCCGCGGCCATGGCCTTCCTGATGTCGTTCGAGAACTTCAACACCACGCTGATGCTGGTGGGTTCGGATTCCCCGCTCACCGTGCTGATGTACAGCCGCATGCGCGAGGGCGCCACGCCGGTGCTCAACGCGATCAGCCTCTTCCTCATGGTGGCCTCGGCCTTGCTGGCGCTGATGCTGCTGTGGCGCAAGCCGCAGGCGCAGTGAACTGCGCCAGACGGTTGCTGTGCGCGCGGGCCGGGATCAGGCGGCTTTGCGACCCCAGAAAGCCATGACCAGCAGCAGCAGCGAAATCACACCCAAGGCGATCAGTGTGGTGTTGGGCACGTAGTAGGTGGTGTACACCTCCCAGCCCAGCAGGCGCAGCAGGTCAGACACCTCGGTGTAGATGCCCACGAGGTGGCCGCCCAGCGTGCCGGTGATGCCCAGCAGCGCGCTGCCCAGGAAGGCCAGACCGGCCATGACCCAGCGTGACATGCCCTGCCACACGCTCTCGCCACGGCGCCAGCGCACGAACAGGATCACGGTCCAGAAGGCCACGGTCCAGCTGGCGAGCAGCACGTGGTTGCGGCCCAGGGCCGACGCGGAGATCGTTTCCCAGGGCCACACCATCAGGCCGATGGCAAACGCGATGATGCCGAACACCAGGCTGGCGCTGAGCAGCGGCACCAGCGCGTGGTCCACGGATTTCGCCAGCGGGCCGTCGGAGAACACGCGCAGGAAGATCGCCAGCGTGGCGGTCATCCACAGCGCGATGGGAAAGTGAACCATCAAGACGTGATAGGCATCCATGATCAAACTCCTGTATTGCGCTTGAGCAACTGGTTGAGGGCAAAGCCGAACGCCACGATCAGCGCGAGGCCGGCGAGCAGTGTCCAGCGCCACTGGCTGTAGATATCGCTCGCAAACTCGGCTTCGATGCCGTAGTGCTTGAGCTGGCTCACGCTGTGGTGTGTGGTCACGGGCTGACCCTGTTTGATGAACTTCGCGCCAGCGTGCCGGGTGCTGTTGAGGTGCGGCCAGCTCACCTGGCCGGGGTAGAAGAGCTCCACCGTGGTCCACTGGTCTTTCCAGACCGGCGCGGCCCCGTCGAACTTCTGCGCCACGATGTGGGCGTCGCGGCCCAGGCCCAGCGTGGCGGGCAGTGACACGTAGTGCCAGCGTCCACCGGTGGCGTTGCGGTGGATGGCAAACGCCACCGCGTAGGCGCCCTGGTCTTTCAGGATCTTGTCGTCCAGCGGGTGACCGGTGTCGAGCTTGCGCGTGAGCGTCACGTCCCAGAAACCATCGGCCCAGCGCCCCTTGCCTTGCACGGCGATGTCGGCCATCGATTCTTCGGGCGTGCGCAGGATGCGCCGCGGCAGGGTGTCGCCGTTCTGCCACCCGGCGGCGGGATCAAAAGGCACCGCCTCGCCGTCGCGCAGGAAGTATGTGCTGTCCTGCGACAGCTTGCCACCCACCACGTCGTCCCACTTCAGCGCCTTGTAGCCGGTGGTCGCGCTGTTGAACATCAGCTTGGGTTGTTTGAGTTCACCGTCCCAGTTGGACGCCGCGCTGCTCTTGCCGGCATCGCCCAGCCGCGCTTCGGCGACCACCTGGTCGTCGGACATGTTGATCGGGTTGGATCGGTGACCGCGCCAGTGCCACAGGTCCAGAAAATAGCCTGCGGCCCGCTGCGCCTTCAAGGTGTCTTCGGGCTGCACGCTGGCCCAGTCCGTGATGTCGGTGCGCGTCTGCGGCAGGTGTTTGCTGATCTCTTCCTGTTTGAGCTTCTTGCCCAGGTAGGGGTGTGCCTTGACCTCGTCGCCTGCGGCATGTTCTGTGAAGGTGGCGATGCCCGGGCCGATGGCCAGGTAGCCACCGTAGCGCGCGAACTCGGGCACGCTGCCGTCGTCGAGCATCATGGCCACCCGGTCCTCGTGCAGGCCATCGGGTTCAGAGCCCGGCACCGCCTTGCCTTTGGTGACCCACTTGCCGTCCTCGAACATGACGACGTCGTGAAAGATGCCCGGCTTCTCGGCGGGCCAGCGGTAGCGGAAGAACATGTCGCTGCCGTTGTAGGCGGCCTGCACCTGCAGGGGCACGGTCAACTGCTTGGGGATGCTGATGTTGCGTTTGGGGTCGTCGCGGACGACGCCGGTGCCGTGTGTGATCCAGGAGAGCAGCAAAGCGCCCCCGAACAGGGCCACAACGGCCAGCAGGCCGCCGGGTGAGTTGCTTGTTTTCATGGTGGCTCCGGTTGACGAACATCCTGAATTTCCAAGATCAGAACCTCTCCGGGAGTCGCCGTCTGTGCGGTAGCCGTGGTTTTTGCCCATCGCCGGCCCGCGTGGCCAACACTGCCCAAGAAGGGCAAGCCCACCACGCCGACCTTCAGTTCGAAACAGCGTCGTGCAGTCGTGTACCCGCAGCGCCGGTCCCTGGCTTGAACCGCACGCGCGTCAGCCGGCGGGACGGGTCGAGCACAACCGGTTACGGTGAACCACGCAAGCTCACGTTTGTTACCGGACCACTTAAGCTCCGCTTCATGTTGAGCCATTTCAATACACACACCAGCACTTGCTGGGTTGCTATTGAAAAAGGATCACTTTCATGAAATCGGTTGTTCTCTCTGCTGTTCTTCTGGCTGTTTCTGGTGTGGCGCTGGCAGGTCCTGCGTGCAATGCCCCCAAGGAAAAATGGATGCCCGAAGCCAGCTTCAAAAAGGGCCTGGAAGACCAGGGCTACCAGATCAAGACTTTCAAGGTCAGCAAGGGCCAGTGCTACGAGATCTACGGCTTTGACAAGACCGGCAAGAAGGTCGAGATCTATTTCGACCCGGTCACTGCGGCCGTTCTGGAAACCAAATAAGCCTGCGAGGCAGACCGTATGCACGCAACGATGAACCTCTCCGCATCGCCAGCCACGGCGCGCCCCGTGTGGGACCGCTTCGTACGGGTCTTCCACTGGACGCTGGTGTCCTGTGTGCTGCTCAACAGCTTTGTGGTGGACGATGGCGAAAACCTGCACCAGTGGCTGGGCTACCTCGCCAGCGCGCTGGTCGTGACCCGCATCGTCTGGGGCTTCATCGGTTCGAAGCACGCCCGGTTTGCCGACTTCTTTCCCACGCCTTCCCGACTGATGCGGCACCTGCGCGGGATGCTCTCGGGCCAGCCCGAGAAACACTGGGGTCACAACCCGCTGGGCGCCGTGATGATGCTGGTGCTGATGGCACTGGTGCTCACGCTGGGCGTCACGGGCTGGATGCAGTCGCTCGACGCCTTCTGGGGTGAAGAGTGGCTGCAGGATCTGCACGAGCAGGCCGGTGATCTGCTGCTGCTGTCGGCCGGCCTGCACGGCGCCGCGGCGATCGTGATGGGACGGCTGGAGCGTACGCGTCTGGTCAAAGCCATGGTCACGGGGATCAAGGAAACGTATTGAAATGCCCCCTTGCGTCCCGCGCCTTCATCGGCGCGGACCGGGGCTCCGCCGCTGCGCTGGGCGCATGGCACACTGACGCCATGCTCGCCACCGTCAACCCCGCCGAAGTGGATTTCACCGCCATCCGCGCGCAAGGCGCGGGCGGGCAGAACGTCAACAAGGTGTCCAACGCGGTGCACCTGCGTTTCGCCATCCACGCCTCGTCCCTGCCCGAAGCCATCAAGGAACGCCTGCTGGCCCTGAGCGATCAGCGCATCACCACCGAGGGCGTGGTGGTGATCAAGGCGCAGACCAGCCGCAGCCTGGAGCAGAACAAGGCTGAGGCACTGGAGCGCTTGCAGGCGCTGGTGGACAGCGTGGCCACGCTGCCCAAGGCGCGCAAACCCACCAAGCCCACTTTCGGTTCAAAACAGCGCCGGCTCGAAGGCAAGGCCACGCGCTCGCAGGTGAAGCAGCAGCGTGGACGGGTGCGCGGCGTCGATTGAACGCCCGGCGCGCCGTTTAAGCATTTTTTAGGATGTTCTTAAGCGCTATTTAGCAGCGCGCCCGCGACCGGATTTTTAGACTTTCTCCCATGGCAGGTGACGCATGGGGCGCCGCCGCCAGGCAGCAAACGCGGACCCGTTCCGCCCAAGGAAGTCTTCATGCAGTTCACCCAACAGGAAATGAACCAGCTGGCCGCGGCCAGCACCAGCAGTTCGCGCGAAAACCTCTACGCCGGTATCCACAAGGCGCTGCGCGCCTTCATGACCGACACCCTGCTCGCGGTCGGTCGCGCCGATCCGTCGGACCCGCAGGATGTGGCCGACGCCAGCGGGCGCGTGATCGGGCTGATGGACCTGTGCGAAGCGCACGTGCAGCACGAAAACAGCTTCGTTCACCCGGCGATCGAGGCGCGCACCCCGGGCGTCTGCGGCGAGGTGGCACAGGACCACGTGGCGCACCTGCACCACATTCAGCGACTGCGGGCGGCGGCGCAGCAACTGCCGGGGCTTGACGCCCCGTTGCAGGCGGGCGCCCTGCACGCGCTGTACCTGGAGCTCTCGCTCTTCGTCGCCGACAACCTGCAGCACATGCACGTCGAAGAGACGCGGCACAACGCCGCACTCTGGAGCGCCTACACCGACGCCGAGCTGCACGCCATCCACGACGCACTGGTGGCCACGATCGAGCCGGCCGACATGATGCAGGTGATGCGCTGGATGCTGCCGCAGATGCACGCGCTGGAGCGCCTGCAGGTGCTCGGTGGCATGCGCCAGGGCGCGCCGGCGCCGGTGTTCCAGGCCGTGCTCGACGTCGTGCAGCCGCACCTGAGCCCGCGCGACTGGGCCAAGCTCACACAGGGCTTGGGGCTGCCCGCGGTGCCGGGGCTGGTGGCGGCGGTGTAAGGTGCGGGCGCTCGGACTTCAGGCCACAGCCTGGAGTTCGACCGGACCGCCCACGCACAGGCGGAAGCGCCCGCGGCCGGTCTTTTCAATGCAGAGCTTCGGACACTGCTCCTGCAGGCGGCGCGAGAGCAGCAGCAGGCGCGCTTCGAGGTTGTCGGCCACGTCGGGCAGGCCCAGCGAGGTGTCGAGCCGCAGCTCGCGGTTGCAGAACTCGCTGCGGCCGCTGCGCTGGTGGTCCTGCAGCAGCTTCCACAGGATGGCGCCGGCCACACCCTTGATGAGGTAGGCGTTGTCGATGAAGACGCTGCCGTTGGCCGGGTAATAGCGCACCTGCAGCGCCGGTCCCTCGGGCAGGGCGGTGAGCGTGGCTTCGCTGTCTCCGGTGGCTGCGGCGGCTTCCGGCTCTTCCTGCATCAGGTCGATCGCCGCGGCCAGCTGGCCGCCCAGCGTGACCAGCAGGTCTTCGTCCTCGAAACTGAAGCGCAGGTCCTGCGGACTTTCCACGAACAGCACGCCCAGCACGCGGCCGGCCGAGCGCAGCGGCACGGCGAGCTGGCTGTGCGGCTCGGGCAGGCCGGGGTAGGGGATTTCGGTGCAGGCGGGCGCGTCCAGCAGGCCCCGGTCTTCCAGGCCGCTGCGCACCGCCTGGCTGTAGAGGTAGGCGCTGGTCATGTGCATGATGCGCACCGGCGTGCCCTCGCGCGCGGCCACGCCGATCACGCCATCACCCAGCGCGATCTCCGAGCCCACGCCCGAGGTGGCGTAGCCGAGGCTGGCCACGGTGTAGAGCCGCTGCGTGGCGGGATCGAGGATCAGCACCATGGCGTGCGGAATCTCCATGTCCTGCTCCAGCGTCTGCAGCGTGGCCTCCAGCGCGGCGGCCAGCGTGGTGGCCTGGGCCAGCCGCGTGCTGCCGCGGCGCAGCGCGCCCAGCAGGCTGCAGCGCGGGGCGGCCGCTGGCAAAGGCTGGCCGTCCACGCGCTCAATGCCGAGCACCTCGTAGACGTCGGCGCCGCGCAGCACGAACACGCTGGCCATGCCGCTGTGCGAGGCGATGCCAGCGAGCTGGGCCTTCATGCTCTCGAACACCGGGCCACCGTTCTCGGTGCGCAGGTAGCCCAGGTGCAGGCGGTAGAACTGCGCCGTCACCGGGTGCAGCAGCAGCACGGTGGCGCGCGGGTGGGCCAGGATGTTCTGGCGTGTCTTGTTGAAGAACTGGAACGACAGCGCCACGTGCCGCTCGTCCACGTAGAACACCTGCGAGATGTAGGCCACGTTGGGCGTGCCGTCGGCCGCGCAGGTGGCCATGATGGCCGGGATGGCGCCTTCCAGGCAGGGGCGCACCTCGCCCAGCGTGACCGCGTTCATGGGACGACCCTCCGTGCTGCGCACGGCGGGGCCGAGTGCCTCTGGAGCGGCCGTGCGGCCCTCACGGCTTCCCCCGCAGCGGCTGGCCGGCGTTCGGGCCGGGCGTCTGGTCGAAGGCCTGCGCCGGCGTGAACTCGATCGCGCTCAGGTCGTCGAAGCGGTGCGCCAGCATGGCGGCGGCAAAGTCGGGTGCGAGGCCGATGCGGCCCAGCTCGCCCTGCATCGCCCGCAGGTAACGCTGCAGGGCGGGCACGTCGTCCGGTGTGACCTCGCGCAGGCGCGCCTCGCGGGACTTGAGCTGCACCGTGCGGTGGCTGTGCGGTTCGCTGAACACCACGGCGACGCGCCCGGTGCTGGCGACGTCGCGCAGCAGCTGGGTGGACTGCTGGCGGTTGAGGAACACCGTGATGCGGTCGCCCTGCGGGCTGATCTGGCTGCCCACCGCGCGCATCAGGCTGGGTGTGAGGTCGTGCCCGCAGGAGCTGACGATCACCGATACCCCGCGCGCCATCATGGCGAGGTGGTCCGGTGTCAGCAGCGGTGGGGCGGCGGGTGTTTCCACGGTGTGTGGGGCTCCATGTCGGAGCCCCGCATGATAGCCAGCCCACCGCGCGCAGCCAAGCGTGGCGCGGTCCTCAGACCGGTGGGTGCATCACGGAAGGGTCGGTGAACACCAGGTCCAGGGGGAAGCGTTGCCCGGCCAGGTGGTCTTCGATGCATCGTTGCACCAGCGGGCTGCGGTGCCGCCCGGTGCTGGCGCGGATCTCGTCCGGCGTCATCCACAGCGTGCGCACGATGCCGGTGTCCAGCTCGCGTTGCGGATCGAAGTCGCCCAGCTCACCGCAGTAGGCGAAACGCAGGTAGGTGATGTCCTCACCGGTGGCGGGGCGCTGGAAGCGCGAGAGGTACACGCCGACCAGCGCCGTGGGCGTGAAAGCGTGGGCCGTTTCCTCCAGTGCCTCACGCGCAACCCCCTGCAGCGGGCTTTCGCCCGGGTCCAGATGGCCGGCCGGGTTGTTCAGCCGCAGACCCTCGGGGGTGTGTTCTTCGACCAGCAAGTAGCGCCCGTCGCGCTCGATGATCGCGGCCACGGTGACGCTGGGTTTCCATCGGGTGTTCATGCCGGCATTATCCCGTCCGATCGGTAGAAAGTTCCTTGAAGTGGTATTCCTTGCCGCATGATGAAATCTCAAGGCGCACGCGCTTTGGCAGCGGCCACGCGATCCGGCGCAAACCCTTGCGCGACATAGGTTTGCGCAACAAGGGGGTTCAGATGTCGTCGGTTAAGCTGGCGCGCAACCCATGTGTCCACCAGCGAGGATGGCTCCTTGCCGATGGACGGAGAATTCTTGGGGTCTGACGAACAACGAATGTGGAGAGGTCACGCGCAGATGAACGGAAAACCGCGGATGTTTGGATCGATCCTCAAGGTGCTGGCCTTTGGGTGGGTGACTCTGGGCGCGCTGGCCGCCCAGGCGGCCGACTTTTCGGTGGGTCGCGTGGAGGTTGAGTTCGCTGAAGAGGGCTGGAAAGAAGTGCCCTTGCCTGATACCGCGAGTGCTTACGGGGGCGACAAGACCGGTGCGTTGACAGTGCAGTCGAAGCTGTATGTGCGGGGCGCACCCGGCGGCGATGATCAGATGCTTGTGCTAGTGAGTGCCCACTCTGAAGGTATGGGTGGCGGTCGTGGTGCCTACATGAGCTATTCGCCCAACTGTCGGTCCGATGCCCAGATCTTCCGTGAAGGCAATGAGGGCTTCAGGGCGTCCTTCATGCAGTGCTTGATGGTGACGCCCCTGTACAGCAGCGAAAGCGTATTCAAGTCTTTGGCGCCCCAGGTTCTGGATTTGCAGACTTCTGGGGAGGTGTCTGTCCAGCGCCCCGTCTATACCGTGTGGAGCCACCATGCCATTTCCACGGGCTCGTTTCTGGACGTTCGTGTTTTCGTGATGTCACCCATGGAAGCGGCGGGTGCTTTGGTGGCAGAGACACTGCCGGAAGGCGTGTTGCCCGAGCAGGTGGCCTGGGGTCGACAACTAAAAGATGCCGTCAAGAGCAGTGTGCATTCCTTGTCTGGTCGCCTTGCCGTCCCACCGATACGACTGGCACAACCTGTTCAGAATACCCATGTCGGTGGGGGTTGAGCGGTGGCCGTCGCGTTCCCGCGCAGGCGTTGCAACGATCGTCCGAGGCCTTTTGGTCGCCTGCGGTGATGCGCGTGCTCAGCGGGCAGACCCTGATAGGTGGTTGCGGCGCCACACCGCACAATCTCCAAGTTTGTCTTGGCCAGCGAACCGGCTGCGGACCATGCGAACGCCATCGTCCGTCAGCTTGCCATGCGTGGTGGGCGCGCCACCCCTGTTTCCTTTTCTGATTTCCAACATCCCTGCATCGAGGACTCTCCCATGACTTCTGGCGCATCGAACGAGACAGCCGCACCCACACCGCAGCGCATTGGCGTGCCGCGCGAGATCTTCCCTGGCGAGAAACGGGTGGCCACCGTGCCCGAGGCTGTGGTCAAGCTGATCAAGCTGGGCTTTGATGTCGTGGTGGAAAGTGGTGCGGGCGCGCTCGCCAACCTCAGCGACGATCACTACCGAGAAGCCGGCGCCAGCATCGCGCCCACAGCGGCCGAGCTTTGGAACGGCAGCGACATCGTCTTCAAGGTGCGCGCCCCGACGCCCGACGAGGTGGCGCTGATGCACGCAGGGCAGACGCTGATCGGCTTCATCTGGCCGGCCCAGAACCCGGATCTGATGCAGCAGCTGGCGGCGAAACAGGTCACGGTGCTTTCCATCGACGCGCTGCCGCGCACGCTGAGCCGCGCGCAGAAGATGGACGCGCTGACCTCGATGGCCGGCGTCAGCGGCTACCGCGCCGTGGTCGAGGCGACCAACGCCTTCGGCCGCTTCTTCAACGGCCAGATCACAGCGGCGGGCAAGGTGCCCCCGGCCAAGGTCTTCATCGCTGGTGCCGGTGTGGCCGGTCTGGCCGCCATCGGTGCGGCCGCCAGCCTGGGCGCCATCGTGCGGGCCAACGACACGCGCGCCGAGGTGGCCGACCAGGTGGTCTCGCTCGGTGGTGAATTCGTCAAGGTGGACTACGAGGAAGAAGGCTCGGGCGGCGGCGGCTACGCCAAGGTGATGAGCGAGGGCTTCCAGCAGGCCCAGCGCGAGATGTACGCAAAGCAGGCGCGCGAAGTCGACATCATCATCACCACCGCCCTGATTCCCGGCAAACCGGCGCCCAAGCTGATCACCGCCGAGATGGTCAAGAGCATGAAGCCCGGCAGCGTGATCGTCGACATGGCGGCCGAGCAGGGTGGCAACTGCGAGCTGACCGTGCCCGGCGAGGCGGTGGTGCGCCACGGCGTGACCATCGTCGGCTACACCGACCTGGCTTCGCGCATGGCCCAGCAGTCGTCCACGCTGTACGCGACCAACCTGTTCCGTCTCAGCGAAGAGCTGTGCAAGACCAAGGACGGTGTGATCAACGTCAACATGGAAGACGACGCGATCCGCGGCCTGACGGTGATCAAGAACGGCGAGATCACCTGGCCCGCGCCCGCCCTGGTGGCCGCGCCCAAACCGGCGCCCAAGCCCACCGCCGCGCCGGTGGCGAAAAAAGGCCACGGCGAGCCCTCGGGGCCGATGCCGGCGGGCAAGCTGGCCATCGTGGCCGGCGTCACCGCCGTGCTGTTCGCGCTGGTGGGGGCCTACGCACCGGCCGCGTTCCTGTCGCACTTCACGGTGTTCGTTCTGGCCTGCTTCGTGGGCTACATGGTGGTGTGGAACGTGAAGCCCGCGCTGCACACGCCGCTGATGAGCGTGACCAACGCCATCAGCTCCATCATCGCCATCGGCGCGCTGGTGCAGATCTCGCCCATGGCCAACGCGACCGAGCGGCCCAATACCCTGATCGTCGCCCTGGCCGCGCTGGCGCTGGTGCTGACCGCCATCAACATGTTCGGCGGCTTTGCCGTCACCCAGCGCATGCTGGCGATGTTCCGCAAATAAGAAGGAGACCCTGAATGTCTGCAAGTCTGGCCACGGTCTCCTACATCGGAGCGACCATTCTCTTCATCCTCAGCCTGGGCGGCCTGTCCAACCAGGAAACCTCGCGCCGCGGCAACCTGTTCGGCATGGTCGGCATGGCGCTGGCCGTGGCGGCCACGGTGTTCGGCCCGCAGGTCACCGCCGCCGGGCTGCCCTGGATCATCGGCGCCATGGTGGTCGGCGGGGCCATCGGCCTCTACGCTGCGCGCACCGTGCAGATGACGCAGATGCCCGAGCTGGTGGCGCTGATGCACAGCATGGTCGGCATGGCCGCGGTGCTGGTCGGCTACGCCACCTACGTCGACCCGGAGGCCACCAAGGGCTTTGAGGGGGCGGCGCACGCCATCCATGCGATGGAGATCTACATCGGCATCTTCATTGGCGCGGTCACCTTCTCGGGCTCGGTCATCGCCTTCGGCAAACTCTCGGGCCGCGTCGGCGGCAAGCCCATGCTGCTGCCTGGCCGGCACTGGATGAACCTGGCCGGTCTGATCGCGGTGATCTATTTCGGCCGCCTGTTCCTGCAGGCCGAGACGCTGCAGGACGGCATGCTTCCGCTGTTTGTCATGACCGCCATCGCGCTGCTGTTTGGCATCCACATGGTGATGGCCATCGGCGGCGCCGACATGCCGGTGGTGGTGTCGATGCTCAACAGCTATTCGGGCTGGGCCGCCGCGGCCACCGGCTTCATGCTGAGCAACGACCTGCTGATCGTGACCGGTGCGCTGGTCGGCTCCAGCGGCGCCATCCTGTCCTACATCATGTGCAACGCGATGAACCGCAGTTTCATCAGCGTGATCGCCGGTGGCTTCGGCACCGCAGCCGCCGCGCCCAAGCCGGCGGGCGGTGCGGCCGAGCCGGCCGGCGAGGTGACCCCGATCCTCTCGGCCGAGACCGCCGAGATGCTGCGCGAGGCCAAGAACGTGATCATCGTGCCCGGCTACGGCATGGCGGTGGCGCAGGCGCAGCACACGGTGTACGAGATCACCAAACACCTGCGCGAGAAGGGCGTGAACGTGCGCTTTGGCATCCACCCGGTGGCCGGTCGCATGCCGGGTCACATGAACGTGCTGCTGGCCGAGGCCAAGGTGCCCTACGACATCGTGTTCGAGATGGACGAGCTCAACGAGGACTTCCCCGACACCGATGTGGCCATGGTGATCGGCGCCAACGACATCGTGAACCCGGCGGCGCAGGACGACCCGACCAGCCCCATCGCCGGCATGCCGGTGCTCGAAGTCTGGAAAGCGCGCACCTCCATCGTGATGAAGCGCAGCATGGCCTCGGGCTATGCCGGCGTGGACAACCCGCTGTTCTACAAGGACAACAACCGCATGCTGTTCGGCGACGCCAAGAAGATGCTGGACGAGGTGCTGGTCGCGCTGAAGAGCTGAGCGCGGGTTGATCGATGAGGTCGCCTCGGCGACAGAATGAGCAAAGAGCCGGTGATCCCACCGGCTCTTTGTTTTTGTAGCACCGAGGCATGGGCGCCACAGGTTTTAGAGTAGCCTGTCAGTCGTTCGTAAGGGAAAAACACGAGGCCGAAAGGCCTCGGCCCGGACGACAATGCGCAGTTGCCGATGACCCACAAGATATCTGGAGATACCGCATGACCGAACCGACGGCCGATCGCCCCTGGCTGGGCGCCTACCCCGCGGGTGTGCCCGCCGACATCCATGTGGCGCAGTACCCGTCGCTGGTGCACCTGCTGGAGGAGAGCTTCCAGAAAAACGCGCCCCGCACGGCCTACAGCTTCATGGGCAAAGACGTCAGCTTTGCCCAGACCGACAGCCTCTCACAGGCCTTTGCCGCCTACCTGCAGGGCCTGGGCCTGGTCAAGGGCGACCGTGTGGCCATCATGATGCCCAACGTGCCGCAATACCCGGCGGCGGTGGCCGGCATCCTGCGTGCGGGCTTTGTGGTGGTCAATGTGAACCCGCTGTACACGCCGCGCGAGCTGGAGCACCAGCTCAAGGATTCGGGCGCCAAGGTGATCGTCATCATCGAGAACTTCGCCAGCACGCTGGAGCAATGCATCGCGAACACGCCGGTCAAGCACGTGGTGCTGGCCGCGATGGGCGACCTGCTGGGCCTGCTCAAGGGCGCCATCGTCAACTACGTGGTGCGCAACGTGAAGAAGATGGTGCCCACCTTCAGCCTGCCGCAGGCGGTGCGTTTCAACGACGCCATTGCCAAGGGCACGCGCGGCACGCTCAAGCGCCCCGAGATCGGGCCGGAAGACGTGGCCGTGCTGCAGTACACCGGCGGCACCACCGGCGTGAGCAAGGGCGCTGTGCTGCTGCACCGCAACGTGATCGCCAATGTGCTGCAGTCCGAGGCCTGGAACGACCCCGTGATGAAGCAGGTGCCGGCGGGCGAGCAGCCCACCAGCGTGTGCGCCCTGCCGCTGTACCACATCTTCGCCTTCACGGTGAACATGATGCTGGGCATGCGCACCGGCGGCAAAGTGATCCTCATCCCCAATCCGCGCGACCTGCCCGCTGTGCTCAAGGAGCTCTCCAAGCACACCTTCCACAACTTCCCGGCGGTGAACACGCTGTTCAACGGCCTGGCCAACCACCCGGACTTCAACACCGTCAACTGGAAGAACCTCAAGGTGTCGGTGGGTGGTGGCATGGCGGTGCAGGGCGCGGTGGCCAAGCTCTGGCTGGAGAAAACCGGCTGCCCGATCTGCGAAGGTTATGGCTTGTCCGAAACCAGCCCCTCGGCGAGCTGCAACCCGGTGACCAACACCGAGTTCACCGCGACCATCGGCGTGCCCCTGCCCAACACCTTCATGAAATGCCTGGACGACGAGGGCAACGAAGTGCCGCAGGGCCAGGCCGGCGAGATCGCCATCAAAGGCCCGCAGGTGATGGCCGGTTACTGGCAGCGGCCGGATGAAACCGCCAAGGTCATGACGCCCGACGGTTACTTCAAGAGCGGCGACGTGGGTGTGATGGACGAGCGCGGCTATTTCAAGATCGTCGATCGCAAGAAAGACATGGTGCTGGTCAGCGGCTTCAACGTCTATCCGAACGAGGTGGAAGACGTGGTTGCGCAGCTGCCCGGCGTGATGGAGTGCGCCGTGGTCGGCGTGCCCGATGACAAGTCGGGCGAGGCGGTCAAGCTGGTGATCGTGAAGAAGGATGCAGCGCTCACCGAAGCCCAGGTGCGCGACTTCTGCAAGAGCAACCTCACCGGCTACAAGCAGCCCAAGGTGGTGGAGTTCCGCACCGAGCTGCCCAAGACGCCGGTGGGCAAAATCCTGAGAAGGGAACTGCGAGACAAGAAGTGACGCAGTGACTGCGACACAATGACGGGGCGGCTTTGGCCGCCTTTGTCATTTCTGGAGCCCATGCATGACCCGCATCGCCATTGTCTCGGCCTTGCACGACGAACTCGCCAGCGTGCTTGTACTGATGCCTGACGAACAAAAACAGGTGATCGGCGGGCGCGAGTTCTGGGTCGGGCATTTGCATGGACAGGACGTGGTCGCGGTGCTCTCGGGCATCGGCAAGGTGGCGGCGGCCACGACCGCCACGCTGCTCATCGAACGTTTCGGTGTGAACCGCATCGTCTTCACCGGCGTGGCTGGCGGCCTGGGCGCAGGTGTCAACGTGGGTGACGTGGTGCTCGCGCGCCAGTTCCTGCAGCACGACATGGACGCATCGCCACTGTTCCCGCGACACGAGGTGCCCGGCTACGGCCGCGCCCGCTTTGAGGCCGATTCGGCGCTGACCGATGCGTTGGAGCTGGCCTGTGAGCGCATGCTGCACCAACTGCCGCAGCGACTGGCAGCCGAGACCGTTGCCTCTTTCGGCCTGCAGGCGCCACGCCTGCACCAGGGCCTGCTGATCAGCGGCGACCGCTTCGTCGCCACCAACGCCGAAAGCCATGCCCTGCAGCGCGAGCTGCCCGACGCCCTGGCGGTGGAAATGGAAGGCGCGGCCTTCGCGCAGGTCTGCCACGACTTCGGCGTGCCGCTGGCTGTGGTGCGCACCATCTCCGACCGCGCAGATGACGCGGCGCACGTGGACTTCCCGAAGTTTCTGCGCGAAGTGGCCAGCCGTTACAGCGGCGCCGTGATCGAGGCCTTGTTCAACCACTGAACAATCCGGCGCGAAGTGCCGGAGTGCGGAGCGTGACGGGGGCTGGCCGGAGAAGTGCTTTCGCCAAGAACGCGGCGGATCTGGCTCTGCCAGGCCGCTCGCGTTGCCCCTTGAGGGGCGGAGCCCGCTACACGCAGTGAGCGGGCGATGGGGGTGTTTCTATTTCAACCAGCCGCGCTTGCGGAAATAAAGCATCGGCACCACCGCCGACAGCACCATCAACACCAGCGCAAACGGGTAGCCCCACTTTTGGCCAAGTTCCGGCATGTATTCGAAGTTCATGCCATAGAGGCTGGCGATCATGGTCGGGGGCAGCAGCGCGACGCTGGCCACCGAGAAGAGCTTGATGATCTTGTTCTGGTTGATGTTGATGAAACCGACGGTGGCGTCCATCAGGAAGTTGATCTTGTCGAAAAGAAAGGCGGTGTGGCTGTCGAGTGAATCGAGGTCGCGCAGGATCTGGCGCGCGTCTTCGAACTGTTCGGCACTCAACATGCGCGTGCGCATCATGAAGCTGACGGCGCGGCGCGTGTCCATCACGTTACGGCGGATGCGACCCGACATGTCTTCGTGGCGCGCGATGGCCGAGAGCACCTGCCCGGCGGTATCGTCCGTCACGGCGCCCGCCAGCACCTGCCGACTGACTTTTTCCAGGTCGTCGTAGATGTTCTCCAGCGTGTCGGCGCAGTACTCGGCGTCGGCGTCGAACAGCATCAGGAGCACATCTTTGGCGTTCTCGATCAGGCCGGGCATGCGGCGCGCACGCATGCGCAGCAGGCGGAACACCGGCACGTCTTCGTCGTGGATGGAAAACAGCACGCCCTGGCTCCTGAGCGAGTCGTTGTGCTCGTTGAGGATGAAGGCCACGCGGATGGCGCGAGGGTCCTCGTCGTCATCGATCAGGAAGTCGCTGCGCACATGCAGCTCGCCGTTGTCTTCTTCGAAGAAGCGGGCAGACTCCTCGATGTCCTCGTCCATCGCGTCTTCGGGGATGGACAGTCCGAAATGCTGTTTGACCCAGCGGCGCTCTTCGGGCGTGGGGTCTTCCAGATCGACCCAGATGGGCTTGAACTGGGCCAGCTCTTCGAGCGACTCGATTTCTTCCTGGAACAGGCGGCCATTGGCCAGGGTGAATACGTTGAGCATGGGTGCTCCCGGGCGGGGTGTCTGTGAGGCCGGTGCATGCGAAAGCCGCAGCGGCGGGCGGGGCGGACGGCGCTTTCAGCCGTCCTGCAGCCGGGCCTTGACCACCGCGCAGGGCGCGGCGCTCAGACGGGAGCGGGGATGGCTGAAAGCACACAACTGGGGGGTGTGCTTTCCATAGGGAACTCCATGAGGGAACTGCGGCCGATTATGGCATCGCCAACGATGCACCGACCGTTTGTGACGCCCCAAAAAAGGCGATCAATTCGTCTTTTCGGCGCCATGCATCGTGTTCGCCCAGCTCGATCAGGGCGTGGACAAAATCGGGTTCAAACAACAGGTAGCTGGCGAGTGCGGCCGCGCTGCCGGCGGAGCCCCGACCCGTGTCGAGCGCCCCCAGACCGGTCAGGGTGTTGCGCGTGGGGGCGGGCAGGGAGCCGATGTGTTTCCTGGCCAGTTCGTCGAGCGAAAAGCTGGGTTGCAGCGCCAGCACTTCCAGCGGCTTGTAGGGAAGGGCCGCTGCGAGCTCGGGCGGCAGCCGGCTCAGGGTCTGGCTGACCCGCTGGGCCTGTTCCACGTCGGCCTGCAGCGTGTCGTGAAACACGCTGGCCATGGCGTGACCGGCGATGGTGCCGGCGGTGGGTTCGCCGTTGCTGTTGCCACCCAGGCCGGAGCGCTGGGGTTGTCCGACGCCAATCACCAGGATGCGCCGCGCACCGAACTGGATGGCGGGCGAGAGCGGCGAGAGCTGGCGCATGGAGCCGTCGCCGAAATGTTCCTTGTGGCCTTCGACCCACAGCGGCACCGCCGGGAAAAGGAACGGGATGGCGCTGGACGCCATGAGGTGTTCGATGGTGATGGGCTGGAAGGACGCGCGCCGTCCGGGGCGGCTCCAGGGCCGGGTGGCCGGATCGGGCCGGGTCTGGCAGAACGTCCAGTGTTCGCCGGTGGTGTAGCTGGAGGCGGTGACGCCTAGCACATCGATGTCCTGTTGGTGCAGCGCGTGCTCAAGTCCGGGCAGGTCGATCGCATGGTGCAGCGTGTCCACCAGAGGCAGGGTGTCGAGCAGTGCGCGGTGTCGCTTGACCTGGCGCGCCAGCGTCCAGCCGGCAAACACCCGGTTGGCGCGCACCCAGC
>Ga0209066_10002394_pt1 | contig 22767 bp, 17 predicted proteins | sample All_14_2_FD_187198 | JGI IMG/M metagenome (GOLD analysis project Ga0209066, IMG submission 187198) | Freshwater microbial communities in response to fracking from Pennsylvania, USA - Allegheny Zone_MetaG_DW_15 (SPAdes) (version 2) ... | reverse complement strand
GGTGGGAACAAACAATGGGGGGAAACATATAAATAAGGGGTTGTGGCGAACGGGGGCATCATAACCCAATGGCGGACAACCTGAATTGTTTTAGTTTGGCCTAAACGGGCTTTTTCTTTGCATTTCCGGTTGGGGTCGCCGAGCATCCGGTTCCGATGCCTGCTTTGTTGCCCGATGCGGACCGGCTGCCCGAGCCCGCGAACTATTTCCAGGGACGTCGCAGGGAGTGGTCCTGCCAGGCGGACAACGTGGTGATCTTTCTCCGCAAGACGCGCACAACCCTTCAGCGCAAGGCCCTCGAAAGCAACCAGCACCACCGCTTTGTCCTCGTTGCCGCACTGGAATCCCCGGGCGTGGTCAGCGTGGATCACCGCGAGATCCACCTCGCCCCGGGAAGGGCGGTCCTCGTATTCCCCTACCAATTCCATTATTACCCCGGTCTTTCGTCGGAAAAGATCCGCTGGCTTTTTGTCAGCTTTGAAAGCGATACCCCGGAGGCCTTCGAGCCGTTCCGCTTCCAGGGCATCCGCCTGACCGATGGAGCCCTGGACTGCCTCGGACATATTCTCCGTCTGGCCCTGAAAAAACCGCACGCGGTACGCGACAACCTCCTGGCCTCGGAGACGGCGACTCTCTTCATCCACCTGAAGGCCGGTCTGGGGCGGCACAACCCGGCCAAGTATCCCGGCAGTCCCCCGCAAACCGGGGGGGAGGGCATGCGGATTCTGGCCGGAGTCAACCGGTGCCTGGGATTGGACAACCGGAAGGGCCATGGCATCCCCCATATCGCACAGGAATACGGACTCTCCGAGGGGCGTCTGCGTTTTCTGTTCCGCCGGCACTTCGGTATGAGCCTCGGCGCCTACATCCGGGGGCACCTCACCCACCAGGCCATCGGCCTCATGAAAAATCCCCACCTGGCGCTCTACGAAGTGGCGGACCGATGCGGATTCACCTCACTGGCCACCTTCAGCCGTTCATTCAAAAAGCAAACCGGCTTGTCCCCTTCCCATTTCCGCACGAGACATCTCCGCCCGAAAAGCACGGGTTAACAACCCGCCAAGAATAGGTTGTCTGTTTTGAACACACACAACCATAATGGCTTACGAATCCGGATTCACCCGCCTCAAGGGTGACGGCATCCTCCCCGGCCGTTTCACTGGGTCCGGGTCCTTGACGCTGTCTTTACCACTGGAATTCCGCGCGTCCGTTGCTACATTTTTCGGCCTATGGCAACCGGCTCCCACCCCTTCCCCTCCACCCTGAAATCCTTCACTTCCAGCGGCAAGTCCTACTCTTACTACTCACTGCCTGAACTCGGAAAGTCGCTCGGCGTCGATGTCTCCCGCCTGCCGGTTTCCATCCGCATCGTTCTCGAATCGGTCCTGCGCAACTGCGACGGCGTCCGCATCGCCCCCAAGGATGTCGAAAGCCTCGCCCGCTATAATGCCCAAAAGCCCGCCGAGGAAGAAATCCCCTTCGTCGTCGCCCGCATCGTCCTCCAGGATTTCACCGGGGTGCCGCTGCTGGTCGACCTCGCCGCCATGCGATCGGCCGTGTCCCGGCTCGGCGGCAAACCCAAGATCATCGAACCCCTCGTACCCGTCGATCTGGTCGTCGACCACTCGGTGCAGGTCGATTTTGTCGGGGCCGGTCCGGCATTCGATCTCAACCTCGCCCTGGAGTTCAAACGCAACCGCGAACGCTACCAGTTCCTCAAGTGGGGCATGCAAGCCTTCGATACCTTCAAAGTCGTTCCCCCCGGCATCGGCATCGTCCACCAGGTCAACCTCGAATACCTCGCCAAGGGAGTACTGACCCAGAAACTTGAAACCCGGAACCTGAAACCTGAAACCGTAGTCTACCCCGACACGCTCGTCGGCACCGATTCCCACACCACCATGATCAACGGCCTCGGGATCGTCGGCTGGGGCGTGGGCGGCATCGAGGCCGAGGCCGGCATGCTCGGCCAGCCCGTCTATTTCCTCACCCCCGAAGTCGTCGGCGTCCACCTCACCGGATCCCTCCGCGAAGGCGTGACCGCCACGGATCTTGTCCTTCGGGTCACGGAAATCCTCCGCGCCGCCAAGGTCGTGGGCAAGTTTGTCGAATTTTACGGACCCGGCGCCGTCGCCCTCCCCGTCACCGACCGTGCCACCATCGCCAACATGGCCCCCGAATACGGCGCCACCATGGGCTTCTTCCCCATTGATGCCGAAACCATCAAATACATGGAATTCACCGGCCGCTCGCCCGCACAATGCGCCCTCTTCGCCGATTACTACAAGGCCCAGTCCATGTACGGCATCCCGCAGAAGGGCCAGATCGATTACTCCGTCGATCTCTCGCTCGACCTCTCCACCGTCGTGGCCGCCGTCGCCGGACCCAAGCGCCCGCAGGACCGCATCGAACTGCCCAGGGTCGGCGACAAATTCGTCGAACTCTTCTCCACGCCCAAGGACAAGGGCGGCTTCGGCAAGAACGCCGAGGATATATCTTTTGAGGCCCCGCTGCACAACTCCTACGCCACCCAGACCCTCGAGGCCGCCGGCCGTGCCGCGCAGGCCGTGGAAGTCGCGGACACCACAGTGGGCCACGGCTCGGTTCTCATTGCCGCCATCACCTCCTGCACCAATACCTCCAACCCATCGGTCATGCTGGCGGCCGGGCTCCTGGCCAAAAAAGCGGTCGAAAAAGGCCTGACCGTAGATCCCAAGGTCAAATGCTCCCTCGCCCCCGGCTCCCGTGTCGTCTCCGACTACCTCAACAAAGCCGACCTGCAGACTTATCTCGACCAACTCGGGTTCAACCTGGTCGGCTACGGCTGCACCACCTGCATCGGCAATTCCGGCCCGCTCGCGCCCGCCATCGAGGAAGCCATCGTCAAACACGACCTCATCGCCGCCAGCGTCCTCTCCGGAAACCGCAACTTCGAGGCCCGTGTCCACGGCAACATCAAGGCCAACTTCCTCATGTCGCCCCCGCTGGTCGTCGCCTTCGCCCTCGCCGGCCATATCAACATCGACCTCTCCACCGAACCCCTCGGAAAAGACCGGGACGGCAACGACGTCTTCCTGCGGGACATCTGGCCCAGCCTCAAGGAAATCCAGGACATCATGGCCGTGGCCCTCAAGCCCGAGGTCTTCCGGAAGCTGTACACCAACTTCGAAAAACAGAACCCCGCCTGGAATGAGATCCCGTCCTCCGTCGGCGAACTCTACGACTGGGACCGCAAGAGCACCTACATCCAGGAGCCGCCGTTCTTCGAAAGCTTCGGCATGAAGCCCGGAACCATCAGCGAGATCAAGAATGCCCGGCCCATGGGCATCTTTGGCGATTCCGTCACCACCGACCACATTTCCCCCGCCGGCAGTTTCAAAAAAGAAACCCCGGCCGGCCGCTACCTCGTGGAGAACGGCGTCGAGGCGAAAGACTTCAATTCCTACGGCTCGCGCCGCGGCAATGACCGTGTCATGACCCGGGGGACTTTCGCCAATGTCCGCATCAAGAACCTCATGGTTCCCGGCATCGAGGGCGGTGTGACCAAGTTCTACAACCCGGCAATCCCGGGCGCTGAACCCGAGGTCCTTGCGATCTACGACGCCTGCATGAAATACAAGGCCGCGGGCATCCCGCTCATCGTCATCGGCGGCAAGGAATACGGCACCGGCTCGTCCCGCGACTGGGCGGCCAAGGGCACCAACCTCCTCGGGGTGAAGATCGTCGTCAGTGAAAGTTTCGAGCGCATCCACCGCAGCAACCTGGTCGGCATGGGAGTCCTGCCCTGCTGCTTCCAGGAAGGCACCACCGCGGCCACCCTGGGCCTTGATGGGAGCGAGACGTATTCCATCTCCGGCCTGGGCGAGAATGTCCAACCCCGGCAGATGCTGACGCTGGAAATCAAGCGGGCCAATGGCAGCGTCGACAAAGTTCCCGTCCTGCTCCGCATCGATACCCCGATCGAGGTGGAATACTACCGCCACGGTGGCATCCTCCCCTACGTCCTCCGCCAGTTGATCACCGCCGCCGCCGGAAGCGGGTCCCGCCCGAAAGCCAGGAAGCCCGCTGCGAAGAAAAAAGCCCCGGCCCCCCGCCCGAAGGCCAAGGTGGCCAAGCCCGCTGCATTGAAGAAATCCTCCAAAAAAGCGGCCAAGGCCCTGAAAAAGGCGGACAAAAAAGCCAAGAAGCAGGCGAAAAAGCAGACCAAGAAAATCCTCAAGAAAAAAGCCAAGACCGAGAAGAAACTCAAAAAAATGGCCAAGAAAAGCAAGAAGGCCGCGCCGAAGAAAAAGAAAGCCAAGGCCTCCAAGAAGAAGAAAAAGAAGTAAAGGTTGAACGGCTGCCCGGATTCAATCACGGGCAGGCCGGTCGCCGGCCTCTTGCTCCAGCACCCAAAAAGCCCCCCCGGCATCATGGGCATCCCTGAGTCGCGGATGGCTGCTGCCTTGGGGATTCCAAAGTCCGAGCCATTCGGCCTGCGTTTGCAATGAATCCGTCCGCCATCCCCGGGCCTCCCCCCACCGCTGGAGGTCGGTGAAGTTCACGTCCGCCGTCAGGTCCTGTTGGCCCATCCGGCGGTATATTTCATCGCCTTCCAATCGCATCCGCCGGTAATAGGCCCGGAGGGTTCCCGACAGGGCCAGCCGCGGCGGCGGGGCCGCCACATAGCCGTAATCAACGGTCAGCATTCTTCCCTTACACCACAGTCCGCTCCACTTATCGAGCCAATCCCGCCAGGCAGTATGCACTTCGACACGCTGGCCCTCGCGCAGATCGGAAAACATGCCCCATGCAGTGCTTTGCAAGGCCCCGGTTTCGTCATCGGATATCCCCATTTCGCCCTCCCCTGCCGGCGGCCCTTCCCGTACACCCAGTTCCCTCCAACTGCCCGACCGGCGGATGAAACAACGGCAGGGGAAGGCATCGGCCAGTTCGTTCGAATAAATCAATGCGTTTCCCCCGGTGGCCCTGAGGGCCGAAGCCATGTCTTCGTGCCAGGCTACCCGGTGGCCGCGCAATGCCTTTTGCTGCAGTTCGCGCAGCGGGGCCGAGGTATCCACCAGGTGAAAATCCAAACGCCAACGCATCCAAAACGGGCAGGCCCGGAGAACACCCCGCGCCAGCGCCCCCGTGCCCGGCCCGACTTCGATGACCGGAATCCGACCCTTCCACCCCAGCTCTGCGGCCCTCCGCCGGACCCAATGGGCCACACCACGGGCAAGTCCGTCATCCAAAGTGGCCGAGGTGGAAAAATCCCCCCGGGCGCCAACATCGCGGATATGGAACGCGTAGTAACCCCGGCCCGGCTCATACAGGGCCCGGGCCATCCATTTTTCCCAGGAAATCAGGGCTGCCACCGGATCTCCTGGTTGCCCGGGCCGGAAAACTCCCGGATGGTTTTTCCAAACCGGGCGCGGCACACCACCCCCTTGGGCAGTTGCAGCGATGCCCGCCTCCCGCGCCAATCAATCACGACCCCGCAGGCTCCCAACGGCGTCATGGTACGACCGGAAACCTTGTCCCACCCCACATAACAGGGCTGCCAGAGCAGTTTACTTCCCCCGGGTTGGGCCGGACGGATGCCCAGAACGGTGTCGTGAAGCCAAACCAACGGAACCGCCGCCCAGCCATGCGATCCGGTGGGGTCATCCTGCTGGGCTTCACCCATCAAAAAATATTCGGGAAGCGGGCCGTCCGGAAGATACGGCCGGTACATTTCCAGGAAATGCGCCCCGGCCGTCCGGCCCAATCCATGGTCACTGAGCGTCCGCAATGCCCGGTAAGCATAAGTCGGGTTGTTCCATGGGTGCATGCCCTGCGGGGGTTTCCCGGACGGCTTCAGGAAGGCGGCCCCGAGCAGGGACCGGGCTTCGACTTCTCCCACCAGACCATGATAGACGGCATTGACCACTGCGGCCTGCCCGGGGGATGAGGCTCCCGCACCCGGGGTCCAGATTTCGCCGATGGAAGGGCGACCTTCCCCAAGCACCATCCGGAACCGGGGGAAAAAAGCCCGTATCCTATCCGTCCGTTCCCGCCATATATCCGCCGCTTGGGCACGGCCCATGGCTGCGGCCATTTCCGCGGCCTGCAGGAGAAATCCGTAAAGCCAGGCATTGGTCAGGCTTTCCTTCCCCCCTGCGGCGAGATCTGCGCGCGTCGCGGTACGGATGTCCGAAAAGAATTCCCCTTTGTCAAACAGCCCGTCTTCACCGGTGTGGGCCAGGACGGCATCCAGGAACCGCTCCAGGGCCGGGAAATACTTCTCCACCCGTTCCAAACTCCCGGTCCACCACCAGTCGTCGCGCAACATTCCGATCCAGGTCATCGCCCAATCGAGATGGGTGATTCCGCCCGGCCTGACTTCCTCGGGGGGAAACACCCGGAAAAGTCCGTCGGGCCTTTGCTGTTCCACCGCGTGCCTCAACGTCACCTGCCGCAGGGCGGTGTCCCCGAACCACTGCGCCGCGAGCCGGGCCCGGTACTGGATGTCCTCCAGCCACTGCGCATCTTCCCGTCCGGGGGTGTCCACATAGGTGTCGGACATGGTGATCCGTGCATGGATCAAACCCAGGCGAACCAGGGGTGCGACCTCCGGTTGGTCGCTTTGAAATGTCCCCTTGCCGGGTGCCGGATGCTGGCTGGTCATCACCGAGACAGATCTCACCTTGATGGCGGCCGTGGCCTTCCGCCAGGTGATCATCATCCACCGGCATGTGCGTTCCTCGGGCAATTCAATGGTTTGTTTTCCCCGCCGCAATACAACCCGGTCCCCATACGGACCGCCACAAACCAGCTCGGGGTCGAACGATCCATCCTCCCGCAGCATCAGCTTCCCCGTCCGCAAATCCACCCGGGTCTCGCCGTAGGTGAAATCCAAAACCGCACCTTCCGGTGCATCCTGGATTTCCAGGAACAGGGTTCCGTGCACCGGCTGCCCGAAATCCAAAGTCACATAACCATCCCCTCCCGGCAGCAACTTCGCCGTCGTGACAGTGTCCGAAAACAGGGCCGGAGCGTTTTGTATTCTCGCCCCATCCATCCGGAATTGGGATTTTTCGGCCAGCCAACTCATGGGTGTTTTCGCCACGGGGCAGTCCTTCAGCGGGGGAGCCTTCACATCCCCCGCCGCCACCACCGAAACCGGAAATGCCCTTGTTCTTTCCAGCGGCGCGGTTTCTTTCATGACCGGGGCGGACCACGCCGGACTGGAGGTGGCCACCGCGGGCTTCCAGCCCTTTTCCAAACCGCGGGTTGTTTTCCGCAAGTCGGCCACCACGGGAAACCGGATCCGCCCGTAACCCCCACCCCACGTCTGGTGCGTGTGCGGAAGGAATTCCTCCGCCTGCCGCCATGACCACCCTTCCACTCCTCCCAATATACCCTCCGCATCAAAGCCGATCCCGGCCTGCCCGTGGGAACTGCGCTGGAACGTCGGCACCCCCCAAAAGTGATGCAGGACTTCGACCCCGTTGCGGCCCCGTTTCAAATACGGTTCCAGGTCCACGGATTCCACCGTGATTTTGGGAGATACAAACCGCATCACCCTCGCCACCACCACGGTGCCATTGACCGAGAGCCGTGCCGTGGGATCGGCGGCAAAGAGAATCCGGGTGGGTTGTCCGGGTTTCCACGAAATCTCTTTCCGGAAAGTCGTCCAGGTATTCGGCGGCACCCCTGGGTTCTTCTTCCCCCGCCAGAGAAAAACCAGGGGAACGGCAACCCGTTCTCCCCCGCCCATCGGATTCACCCGGTTGCTCCTTGCCATGGGATTCACTCAAGATGTAATTCTTGCGTCTGCAATTATTTTCCGTGGGCGCCCAACCCCGGATCTTGCCAAGCCTCCCGCCCGCTGCTACCCATGAGGCATGGCCCATCACGAAGAATCCTTGGATTTGCACAAGCTCAAAGGCGACGCCCTCTTCGGCATTACCACCTGCTTCATCGCCGTTCTGGTCATCGCCACCATCGTCCTCTCCTGCAACCAGTAAGCCGGACCCCATGCCGCTTCCCCGAGTGGAGTTCCAAGGCCGCCAGGTGGTCGAACTCCGCTCCGGTCCCTCGCGGGCCCTGATCTGCCCCGAAGCCGGCGCCCGGCTCCTCCTCTGGGAAATCGACGGCCGCCGCATCATCCACTGGCCGGAATCGGCCGATTGGTCCAAGCCGGCCAAAATCCGCGGCGGAAATCCCATCCTCTTTCCGTTCATCGCCCGCCATTACGTCGACGGAGTCATCGACAAATGGCGCGACTCCGAAGGCGCCGTGCGCGACATGCCGATGCACGGCTTTGCCCGGGATTCATGCTTCACCGACGTGATTCATGTATTTCCCCAGGTATGCCTCATGTCAATGACGCCCGACGCACAAACCCGGGCGTGGTATCCCTATGATTTCCGCTTCGGCGTGCAATACGAATTGGGTGACGACCGCCTGAGCGCAACCCTGGTCACGGTGAACGGGGGCAAAACGCCCCTGCCCTACTACGCCGGCCATCATTTTTATTTCGATATCCCGGCCATTGAACGTCCCGCATGGACCCTGGATCTGCCACCGGTGGACCAGGCACGCCAGAATCCGGATGGCTCGATCGGGGAACTCGGCACCTCCCGGTCCCGGTTCACCCTGGACGAGCCGGAGCTGCAGGACGTCTTCCACATTTTGAAATCCCCCGGGCCGGTTTCCATGCGGCATCACGATGGCCGAAGCCTGGCATTCGATCTGCCGGATCATGAAGCACCCTGGCATGCCGTGACCACCTGGACCCAGAACCCCGATTCGCCGTTCTTCTGCGTCGAACCCTGGCTGGGCCTGCCCAACGCCATCCATCACGGCCGGGGTCTGCGCTGGCTGGCCCCGGGAGCCGGCGAATCCGCCCTTTGCACGATACGTGCGACGGGCTGGTGATCTTTCACCAAATCGCTCGCTTTTGACCGGGAACAGTTGTTAACTTTTTCCCGGTGACGCCGGTCCACGTTTTTATTATGGCAGGAGGCAGCGGGGAGCGCTTCTGGCCGCTCAGCCGGCAGTTGCGCCCCAAACAAATCCTGCCTTTGCTCGAACAGGGCACGCTGTTGGACCAAACCATCCGCCGCACCCTGCCCTTGACCCAAAGCGGCGGACTCACCCTCCTCGCCAACACCCAGCTCGGCCCGGTTCTTCGCCAAACCCTCCCCCCCGGTTCCCCTGTCGGTCTCGTCCTCGAGCCGGCCAAACGCGACACCGGCCCCGCCGCCGCACTGGCCACGGCCATGGCCTATCATGCCAATCCCGAGACGGTCGTCGTCCTCCTTCCCGCAGATCCGTGGATCAGCGACGACGCGGCCTACCGGGCCGACCTGCAACTGGCCATCGATCTGGCCTGCCGGCATCCCGCCTGCGTGACCCTGGCCATCCCCCCGACTTTTCCCGCCACGGGATTCGGATACCTCGATTTGGGCGAAACCATCCCGCAGACCGGGGAACGGGCCCGCCGGGTGGACCGCTTCGTCGAGAAGCCCGGCCTCGCCCTTGCCAAAGAATACATGGCCTCAGGCCATCATGCCTGGAACGCCGGCATCTTCGTCTGGCGGGCATCGGTGTTCCTCAGGGAAGCCGAGCGGCTCGCCCCCGAATTGGCCGCTTTCATCCGCGATTATCCGGGATCCGGACACGATGACTTTCTGGCCGCACGCTTCCCCACGCTCCCCAAAATCTCCATCGACTATGCGGTCATGGAAAAAGCCTCATCGGTTCTCGCGGTCAATGCCTCTTTCGTCTGGGATGACATCGGCTCCTGGCCCTCCCTGGCCGCCCATTTCCCGAAAGATGCCTCCGGCAATGCCACCCGTGGCCCCGTTGCGGTCCACGATTCAAAGAACAACCTGGTCTACTCTTCCGGCAAGATGGTGGCCCTGTGCGGCGTCAGCGACCTCGTGGTGGTTGAAACCCCCGATGCCATTCTGGTCTGCCACCGCGACCAGGCCCAGGAAATCAAAAAACTGCTCCCCCAGCTCCCCCCCACCCTCCAGTAGGTTTTCTCAATAGCACCTCCTATTGAGAAAAAAGGGGGCAGCCCCCATTGATCTGCGTCCGGTACGATCCGGACAGGTAATACCCCCTTGCGGTACGGGGTTGTCCTGCTTGGATGTAGGCATGTCCGACCACACAGCGACAATTCTTTGGGTCCGCAAGGACGAAGGCTTCCTCAAATCCCAATATTCCCGCAACCACACCTGGAGCTTTGACGGGGGCCTGGAGGTGAATGCCACCGCCGCGCCCAACGTGATCCCCCCTCCCTGGACCGACCCCGCCCATGTCGATCCAGAGGAAGCCTTCGTCGCATCCGTCTCCAGCTGCCACATGCTCACCTTCCTGCACGTGGCCTCGAAAGCGGGGTTCCTCGTCGACCGCTACGAGGACAAGGCCGTGGGCACCATGGCCAAAAATGAAAAAGGAGTCCCCTGGGTCAAAACCATCACCCTGCACCCGGAAATTTCCTACGGCGGCGACAAGATCCCCACTGCCGAGGAAGCCGGCCAACTCCACCACAAGGCCCATGATTATTGCTTCATCGCCAATTCGGTGAAATCGGAAGTGGTGGTCTCGCCTGTTGTCTGAGACGGGACCCGTGCGAAGCATGCCAGGGCGCACCATGGAACCCGTTCGTTCACAGAATTCACGCCTGTCGTGCCCTTCAGCCCTGGCTTTGCTCGCTTGTGCCCTCCTGTCCCTGGCCGCCTGCGATCCCAAACCAGAGGAGGGAAAAGGGCTTCCCTCCATTCCCTTGGCGATCGCCGGCCAGACCCTTGAGACCGAGGTGGCCACCAGCCAAGACCAGCAGCAGCGCGGCCTGATGTTCCGCGGGTCCATGCCGGAAAACCATGCCATGCTCTTCGTATTCAATGGGTCGCGGCAGGCTTCGTTCTGGATGCACAATACCCGCATACCCCTGAGCATCGCCTACCTCGACTCCTCCGGCACAATCCTGGAAATCCACGACATGCAGCCCTTCGACGAAACATCCATCCGCAGCCGGAGCCAGGCGGTCTCTTTCGCCCTGGAAGTCAACCAGGGATGGTTCCGCAGGCATGGCATCAGCCCCGGCGACAGGGTGTCCGGACTGGACCAAGCCCGCAAGAATCCCTGAACGGGGATTCCCGCCATCCCCATTTGTCCGATGAAAAGCCTTCCAGCCAATCATGATGATCGCTATTTTTTTGACCTTGTCAGCGACACGGTTTCGACCAGTGTCTGACCTAACCTTTCGCAAATACCGTATAATGAAAAGTCTCCGGCTGTTGGTCCTGCTCGCAGTTTTCTCCGCCCTTGCCCCTTCGCAAGCGGCCGCGATCACCATCCAGGCGGAAGATTATCTCTGGTGCCCCGGCATCAAGCCCTCCGAGGCCAACCGGAAGGCCCTGGCCAGGATAGTCGAGGAGCGCTACGCCCTTGCCCGGGGCATCACGCTGGCATCCATGCCCATCGCCATGACCTTCTTCGGCCTGCGGATCGACGAACCCGCGGAGGTCCTCGCCTGGCGGGACAAGGAGGACGTGCGCGTCCGGGCCCTGATCGCCCCGTCGGAAATGGAAATGGTCCGGAAATTCGCCCTGTCCGTCCGCGACCAAACCTCCAAAATCGACCGCAAATTCCCCCTCAGCCAGAGCATCAATCTGAGCATGACCCAGTCTGTTTATGTGGCAGACGGGGAAAAAATGTTGAAGGTGGACCTCGTCGTACCGGCCGATTCAGCGGATTACAAAATGCAATACCAGGCGGAAATGAACAGTGAAGGCGCTCTGGTGATCCACCTGACGCGGATCCGTCCCTCATTCTACGAATTGTTGGGACGCGAACCCGAGGCCGCCCAGCTCAAGACCACCATCACCCGGAAGGGCCCCCTGCCCAAAACCATTGAAGTATGGACCCGGACGATTGATGAAGACCTCCCCTTGAATCTGAAATTCAAGCGTGTGGGCACGGCCGAAGTTGAGGGAAGCTGATCCAACCGACCCTGTCACGGAATTCTGCTTGCCTCATGGCCGGTGGAATGTGATAGCTTTGAACCTTGCGCCGGCGTGGCGGAATTGGCAGACGCGCTAGACTCAAAATCTAGTACAGGCAACTGTGTGTGGGTTCGACCCCCTCCGCCGGTAGTTATCCGCCCGCTTCGGGCCCCCCAAGGCAGCCCCGGCATAAGCGGGCTTGGCCTTTTGAACAGCCTGTGCTAGGTTCAGTCCATGGCGCTCCGATGGGTAGTTATGGCCCTCCTGTCTGGCAGTATTTCCTGGACCCAGGCCCAGGACAATTCATTGCGCGATCCCGAGGCTCTTTACCTGGACGGCTTGGCCGGCACGACTCCCGTGGTCCTCAAAGTGCAGAGCCTGACCCCCGTCTACGCCACCCGGAACCTCACCGCCCACGTGGGCAACTTTGTCGCCAATGAGGAAGTCATCCTGGTGGCCCACCACCCCGATTCCTACCTGGTGCGGGCCAAGGCCGGGAAGCTCGAGGGATGGGTTTCCCCCAAGACAGTGTCCTCCCCGGACCCGGCGGTCATCAAAACCCTCCGCGCCGCGATCGAGGAAGAATCCCGCTACCAGAATGCCATCAAGAAAAAGGAAGTCATCGCCGGCATGACCTTTGACCACGTCCTCCAGACCCTGGGCAAGCCGGACAACAAATCCTTCCGCGAGGACGAAAACGGCCGCTTCGATCTCTGGTCGTATGTGACCTACGAAACGGTGATCGAGCAGCGTCCCTACCGCGATCCTGTGACCGGACAAATCTTCACCGAATCGGTCCGCGTCAAGGTCCCATCCGGTTCACTGGACATCGAATTCAAGGGCGGCCGGGTCAGTGCTGTGGAAAAAAAACGGAGCACGGTCCAGACACAAAATTCCATCCGACTGCGCTGAATGGACTGAACGCGCTTATCGCGGCAGATCTTCCCGGCGGATGACCGTATCCTCGACCCGGTCCAACAAACCCGGGTAATCCAGGGTGAAATGCAGTCCCCGGCTCTCATGCCTCCGCAGGGCCGAAGCGACAATGATCGATGCGACCAATGCCAGATTCCGGAGTTCGACCAGATCGGCCGTGAGCTTGAAATCCCAATAATACTGCGAGATCTCACGCTGGAGGAATCGGAGACGGGATTCCGCGCGCCGCAGGCGTTTGTCCGTCCGGACAATCCCCACATAATCCCACATCAACTGGCGGATTTCTTTCCAGTTGTGGGTGACCACCACCAACTCGTCCGGATTCGCCGCCTCCCCTTCCTGCCAGGGAGGCAACGGGGGCAGCGGGGGCAGCACTTCGGCATCACGAGCGGCACGCAGCGATGCCCGGTGGGAAACAACCACGGCCTCGAGCAGTGAATTGCTGGCCAGGCGGTTTGCCCCGTGAAGACCGGTGCACGCCACCTCGCCCACGGCAAACAGCCCCGGCAACGCCGTGGCCCCGTCGACATCCGTCATCACCCCGCCGCACTGGTAGTGGGCCGCCGGCACCACGGGAATCGGCCGCGTGGTGATGTCGATGCCGAGCTTGAGGCAGACCTCGTGGATATTCGGGAAACGCTCGCGGATGAACTCCGGTGATTTCGAGGTCATGTCCAGATAAAGGCAGGATGCGCCGGTTTTTTTCATCTCCGCGTCGATCGCCCGGGCCACAATGTCCCGCGGGGCCAGGGATCCCCGGGAATCGTAGCGGTGCATGAATTCGCGTCCCTGCTCGTCAACCAGCACGGCCCCCTCGCCCCGCAGCGCCTCGGAAATGAGGAAGGTCTTGGCGAAGGGGTGGTAGAGGCAGGTGGGATGGAATTGGATCATCTCCATGTTGGCCACCGGAACACCGGCCCGGAAGGCCATGGCTACGCCATCCCCCGTCGCGATGTCGGGATTGGTGGTGTAGAGATAGGACTTGCCGCAGCCGCCCGTGGCCAGCACGACAATCCTGGCTGAAATCGCAACCACATGCCGGTCCGAGGGATCGAGCGCATAGACCCCGACGCACCGGTCCGGTCCCGGGAATCCCGCCTTGGATGAGGTGATGAGATCCACCGCCACCAGGTTTTCAAAAATCTGGATATTTGGATTCGAATCAACGGCATGGAGAAGGGCGCGCTCGATTTCACGTCCTGTCATGTCGGCCGCATGGAGCACCCGGCGCTTGCTGTGGCCTCCTTCCTTCCCGAGATCGAGTTCCTGACCGCCGGCGCTGGAACGCTCGGAAAACCGGACCCCGCACTCGATCAACTCCTGGATGCGCTCCGGCCCCTCGGAAACAATGGTCCGAACCACATCCTCGTGGCAAAGCCCCGCTCCGGCATCCAGGGTGTCCCTGACATGCATTTCAAAACTGTCTTCCTGGGATGTCACACACGCGATGCCGCCCTGGGCATAGTTCGTGTTGGACTCCGCACGGGTCTTCTTGGTGACAATGGCCACCGGGCCCCGGGCGGAAGCCTTCAGGGCAAACGTCAGGCCGGCAATCCCGCTTCCCAGGACAATGGTTTCAAAGACTTTTTTCATGATGGGACAACAGGGACCGGGACAGCCTCGCAGACTTCACGCCAACCGGGAAAGCTCCAACGGTTGGGAAAACCCTGGCACTGGACCGGCTTGGCCGCCTGAACCCGGCAGACATTCTTCCCATCCAGAAAAATACAGGCCCCGTCCGGCAGGTTTTTCAGGACCAAACCTTGGCGGTTGGGATGCAGATCGGTGTATTCCCCGGCAAATTCCCCCGGATCCATCCCGAGGTGCCGGGAGAGTCGCTCGAGGTCCCCGTCCGCCAAACGCACCGAACCCGGCCAACGGCAGCAATTTCCGCAACGCTGGCATTGATAAAAGACTTGCGGCTCCATTTTGGGGTGCGTATATTTTCAATTCCTTTTCAAGGAGTCGTAGCTCAATTGGTTAGAGCACCGCCCTGTCACGGCGGGGGTTGCGGGTTCGAGCCCCGTCGACTCCGGAATACGGTTTCACCGTCTTCCGGATTCGTCCACCCTTCTCTTAGTCCCTCTTGGCCAACACCTTGCCCTCGTAGGCTTTGACGTCCTTGATCCAGGCGCTTCCAACCGGAACCCCCTGACGGTGGCAATATTCGTCCCAAACCGCGCCAAAAGGCAGCGTTTTGATTTCTTCCAAAAGAGCCAGACGGGAGGTCAAATCCCCTTCGGCTTCCACCCGCCGGAGTTCGGCCGCGGGCTCCAGCAGGGCCAGCAGGACGCACTTGATCGCATTGCGCGTACCAATGGTCCAGGCCGCCGTCCGGTTGATGCTGGCATCGAAGAAATCCAACCCGATATGGGTCCGGGCCAGGAAGCCCCCCCGCACGATCTCCTCGGCAATGGCCTTGGTCGGATCGTCCATCAGGACCACGTGGTCGCTGTCCCAGCGCACCCCGCGGCTGACATGCAGCAGCAGCTCGGGAACGAACTGCAGCACCGAGGAAATTTTGTCCGCCAGTGATTCCGTCGGATGGAAATGCCCCGCATCGAGGCAGACCAGCTTCTGGTTCTTGACCGCATAGCCCAGGTAGAACTCATGGGAGCCCACGACATAGGATTCCGACCCGATGCCGAAGAGCTTGCACTCGATGGCATCGCGGTTGAAGGCCGGGTCGACCGCGGGCTTGAAGGCCGCGTCCAGGCTCTCTTCCAGCCGCTCACGGGGGCCTTTGCGGTCGTAGGGTGTGTCTTTGTAGCCGTCGGGAATCCAGAAATTCGTGATGACCGTTTTGCCGAGCTGGCGTCCGATCTGTTCCGCGATCTTGCGGCAGGCGATGCTGTGCTCGACCCAGAATTTGCGGATTCCCGCATCGGCGTGCGAGAGGGTGAATCCGTCATCCGCCTTGGGGTGGGCGAAATAGGTCGGGTTGAAATCGATGCCCATGCCGCGGGCCTTGCACCAGTCGACCCAACCCTGGAAGTGTTCGATGCCGATGGCATTCCGGTCGGCCTTTTTCCCGCGGAAATCCCCGTAGGAGGCGTGGAGGTTGAGCCGGTGCTTGCCGGGGATCAGGGAGAGGGTGAAATCGAGGTCCTGCTGCAATTCTTCCGCCGTGCGGGCGCGGCCGCGGTAGTTCCCGGTGACCAGGGTTCCCCCGCCGGCCTTGGTGGCCGTTTCCTTTTCAAACCCGCCGACATCGTCCCCCTGCCAGCAATGCAGGGAAATGGGCACGGTGGCGAGGATCTTGAGGGCTTTTTCAACGTCGACGCCATGGGCGGCGTAGGATTCCTGGGCAAGGGAGAATGAGGTCATTATCTTGAGCTAGCCTCTGGCGCGAAGGTTGCAAGCCCGGTCATGGATGATCCCGGTCACCCCTCCCCCCCGGGATCCGCCATTGTCATTGGATGCTGGCAGCGAAATACCCACCGAATTCCCAGTTTGACCTACACCCCTTAACCCACCAAGCTTCCGCCTAGCAAGGCGCCTCAAGCATGGATGGTGAATTGAGAAACTTTTACCACAGGGAAAAGGGGGCTTCCCCGGCGGTATGGGTTGTTTCCGTGTTGTGGATACTCATGGCTGGCACCCTGCGGGCCGACCAATACGGGGATTTTACCTACTACGACAACGGGATTTCCATCACCATTGAACGCTACGCAACCAGCGCAGCGGGGCCTGCAATCATTCCCGAAAGCATCAACGGCAAACCAGTAACCAGCATCAAAAGCCGGGCATTCGAAGATTGCACACCCATGACCAGCGTGGAAATCCCTCCGGGCGTTACCATGATCCAGGAATGGACATTTTCAGGCTGCACGGGTCTGACCACCATTTCGATCCCATCAAGTATCACCAGCATTTCAAATTTTGCATTTGCCGGATGTACCAGGCTGACCGGTGTCAACATCCCGATGGGCGTCACCAACCTCGAACCCCGGGCTTTCTTCCACTGTATAAAGCTGGCATCCCTGTCGGTCGACGGGGCCAACACGAACTACAGCAGTTGGGATGGAGTGCTGTTCAATAAATCCAGAACCACCCTGTTACTTTATCCATTGGATAAATCCGGCGTTTACGTGATTCCCGACGGTGTCACCGGCATTGGGGATTATGCATTCAACCAATGCGGGGGATTGACAGGCATCACCATCCCGTCCGGTGTCACTACCATAGGAAACCAGGCATTCCAATGGTGCCAGAGCCTGGCAACTTTGGACCTTCCCCCAAGCATCACCAGCATCGGGGCCGAGGCATTTTCAGGTTGTACCGGTCTTTCCAGCCTGACCATTCCCCCCGGCGTAACCTATATTGGAAATGCGGCTTTCGGCTCCTGCACCAGCCTTGCGGATGTGACGATTTCCACGGGCGTCACATCCATAAGCAACTCGATGTTCCTCAACTGCAACAAGCTCACAAATATCACCCTCCCCCAGGGAGTGACCGCCATCGGGAATTCCGCATTCCAAAGCTGCACCAAGCTGGCAGGCATCACCCTTCCCTCCAGTATCACCAGCATAGGGAATTCAGCTTTTTCGTATTGCACGTCGCTGACGAATATCCACCTGCCCGCGGGTCTTTCCAGCATCGGGTCGCAGATATTTGCCAATTGCACGGCACTAACCGGCGTGGACATCCCCCACGGCATCCCCTACATCGGGGATTATATGTTCTCCTACTGCAGCCAACTGACCCAATTAACCATTCCTTCCACTGTAACCCGGCTGGGATACGGGCCATTTTCCCATTGCCCGCTGCTGACAGAGATCTTTTTTCAAGGCGGTGCCCCGCTCATCGCCCAATATACTTTCAACTACTCCGATAATGTGACCGTGTATTATCTCCCCGGGACAGGTGCATGGGGCACAACCTACGCGGACCGTCCCACGTCGATGGTCACCGAACCCCTGAAAATTTTCCAGATTTCCAAGGGACTGCCCCAGAATGGAAGCCAGAACTTCCTCGCCCGGGCCGGGGACGGGGTTCCCAACATTTACAAATACGCCTTCAACATGATCGGAAATGGTCCCGGCCAACAACCTGCCCTGGAGATTCCCAACAACCAGCGCATCACCCTATCGGGCAACGCGGGACTGCCCCTGCCCGGAATCCATGCGGAGGGTGGAACACGCCTCCAATGGACCTACATCCGCCGGAAAGCCTCCACCTCCCCGGGCATCAGTTATCTCGTCGAATTCTCAGACGACCTTGCCACCGACTCATGGGTGGCCAATCCATCGGCAGAAGAAACGGTGATGGACCTTGAGGGTTCGGATTTTGAGCGCGTGACCGTGACCGATAGCGTCGCCCATGCCAACAGACGCTTTTCCCGTATCCGCATCACCCTGCCCTGAGGCGTTGCCAAGATCTGTCTTGCCGTTTCATCCGTACAGGGTTTGAGTACAGTTATTCCCCGTGGCTTTCTGCCCCCACCCGGGCCGGGAACACCGGGAAGGAGAACAAAAAGCATGAACCCTAAAATCATTTGCTTCATCGGCATGGGTTTGATGATGGCCGGTCTTCTAACCAAACCGGTTCAGGCAGCCGGGGACTCCCCTGATAATTCTGCCATTCCCCCCATCACCCCCCAGTTGCTGGGTTGGAAGATTGACAAGGGAACCGTCAAGGTGCTGGACGAAAGCCGGAAGGGCCCCGACGGTGGGCCGGTCGTCCGCTTCGAGGGTGAAGCCTCACTTGTCACTCAAATCATAGGGTTCACGCCCAACCAGGAAAAATCCTACACTATTTCCTTTTCCGTCCGGCGCCTGTCACCCGGCGATGGCTGGGCCGGGTGTGTCCAGGTACTCACCACGGATGGAAGTGCCCTCATCCGTCCATTGACCTACCAAAAGCGTTTCCCGGCCCAATCGGAGGAATGGACCAAAGTCAGCGAAAACTTCAAGACTCCGCCCAACGCGACCAGCGCCCAGTTCCAGATCGCGGGCAAAACGGACTGTCTGATCGAGGTCTCGGATATCAAGTGCACCTACGTCCCGGCGGAGTCGCAGTACAGGTAGGCCGGGCCACCTGCCTGCCTTTCTGACGTGGGTCGGTCATCAACGCTTTTCCCGGGTGCGCATCACCTTATCCTGGGACCTCTCCTAAATCCTGCTTGCGGTTTCACTTGGTCAGAGTTTGAGTACGGGTGCAACCTGCAACCTCCATGGTCCAGAGGGGTAAAAACCGCCGGGCAGATCCGACACCGTGAAACATCCACTCCTAACAGGCTTGATCGGCATGGGCTTGATAGTCTGCGGAGTTCTGCCCATATCAACCCCCGCAGCGGACGAATCCACTGAAAAGTCGGCCATACCCGCCGTAACCCCTGAATTCCTGGGCTGGAAAGTGGATAAAGGCTCGATCAAGGTTCTTGATGAAACCCAGAAAGGGCCGGAAGGCGGACGTATCATCCACATCGAGGGTGAAGCCTCGCTGACCACACCGCTCCAGGGATTTGTGGCCAAACAGGAAAATGCCTACACGATTTCCTTTTCCTTCAGGCGCCTGTCCCCCGGAAACGGATGGGCGGGCTGTGTCCAGGTGTATGGCAACGAGGCAAGGCAGATCATGCGCCCGATCACCTACCAGAAGCGTTATCCGGACAGTTCGGAGGCCTGGACCAAGGTGACCGAAACCTTCAAAATACCGGCAAACGCGGATAGTGCCACGCTGCAGATCATGACCAAGCCGGAAGCCCTGATCGAAGTGACGGATCTCAAATTGACCTACGTCCCGGTGCCGGTGAATTACCGCTAGTGCGATTTCTGTTTAATCGGTCGCTTTCCAGAAGTCTTCTCTCGAAGCGGAACTTGGAACAAGTTTCGTGCCTTCCCTCTGCCCCCACCCAGAAACACGTTCCGTGTTCCTCTAAGAAAAGGCATCAAATTAGTGCATTTTCTTCTTAATTTGCTTCTTACTGCAGGGGAAGCGCTCCTCGCTTCCCTTGGTAGAACGGGAACCGAGGAGCGGTTCCCCTACAATTTGATGCGGCCAATTAAACGGAAAACACTCTATGCAGAAAATGCCCTAAGGGTGGAGCGGAACCTCCGGGCACGCTAGGTTGTATCCCGGGGATCAAAAGACAAGCGTGCCCGGAGGTCCCGCTCCACCTTGGGAATACTGATTACTTCACCCGGGATGTGGTGGCCGCCACCGGCTTGGCGCCCTGCCAGCCCTTCTGACATTGGGCCGTCAGTTTTTTGACAAGCCCGGCGTTGGCCGGATCACCGGCAATATTCGTGTTTTCCTGGGGATCCGTCTGGTGGTCGTAGAGTTCCGTGACGGCCACTTTGGTGGGGTCCTTGAAGTCCACCCAAAGGGTCAACCGGTAGCGGTCGGTGCGCATGGAATAGCCCATCACGCCGGCCTTCAGGCGGGGATACTGGCTGAAGGCCGCCGTTTTCCAGGGCCGTTGGGGATCGTCCAGCAGGGGCCTGAAACTGGTGCCCTCAAGGTGGCCCGGCAGCGGCAGGCCGGCCAGGTCGGACAACGTTGGATAAACATCCACAAACTCAACGAGGGCATCGGTGCGGGCACCGGCTTTTTTCATGCCGGGTACGGACAACAATAGCGGGGCCCTCACATCGTCCTCCACGTTGCTGTGTTTGCACCACGCATCATGTTCCCCCAGTTTCCAGCCATGGTCCCCCCAGAGGATGACGATGGTATTCTTCCGCAAACCAAGCCGGTCGAGTTCGTCGAGCAGCCGGCCCACCTGGGCGTCGGTGTAGCTGGTGGCGGCATAGTAGCCGTGCTTGAGTTGGCGGGCCAGATCCGGCGGGATCGAACCCTCGGGAATCCCATGATAGGCCCGCATCTCCGCACCCGGCGGAACGGCATAGTCGGGCGCTCCCTTGGGCAGGAACGGATTGGGTGCCAGCTGGATTTTTTCGGGGTCGTAGAGATCCCAGTATTTTTTCGGCGCCACAAACGGGAGGTGCGGCCGGATGAAACCCACGGCTAGAAAGAACGGTTCCGGTTTGCTTCCCAGTCCCCGCAGCAGGTCCACCGCCACGTCCGCCACTTTGCCGTCGGTGAAGGTGTTGTCCGGCACATCGGCACACTCGAATGCGGGACCACGGGAGTTGAATCCGGCCAGTTTCACGCCCGCGGCATCTTTCCGGCTGTTCAGCGCAATGTTCTCCGGGAGCGCATAGACCGGGGCCGGGGGATTCTGCCACGGCACCGACCAGGTCGGCGCATCATCCAGTTCGCCATGGTAAATTTTCCCGATGCCCTGCACAAAATACCCGTTGTTCTTGAAGTGCTGCCCGAGCGTGACCACCTCCGGCAGCGCCGTCCGGAAATGCGTGGTTAAATCATAAACCTTCGTGGTGTCCGGCCGCGTGCCGGTCATCAGGCTGGACCGGGTCGGCGAGCAGACCGCCTGCTGGCAATAGGCCCGGTTGAATACCATTCCCGCCCGGGCAATCCGGTCGATATTCGGACTCTTGATGTAATCCTTGCCGTAGCAGCCCAGTTCGGGACGCAGATCATCCACGGCAATGAAGAGGATATTGGGCCGTGATGGCGCGGGTTCGGCCGCGGGCAGGGTCATGCTGCCCATGGCCAGCAGGGCCAGGACGCCCGCCGCGGTAAGACCGGGATAATTCAATCGCCGCTCTTCCCCTTCCGGCATAAGGGTGAAGCCGTTGTCCCGGGAATGGGTCAGGCTGTCGGCCGCCGCCCCAAGCTTGTTCCTTGCCGGGACAGGATGGAAAGCACTCATGTATTGGGCATATAACCAATGGACCCCACTTGCAAGCCGGATTGGCCGGAGGATCAACGCGTGGGATTGAGCCGGAGCAACGTCGACGGCTCGGCCCGCTCTTCCTGCAGAATTCCATCGTAGAAAATCCGGAAAACAAAACCGTAGTAGCGGCGGGGTTCGCCGGTTTCCTTCGGCGGAACATACCTCACCCGGAGCACTTCCTCGGCGTGCGCGTTCCAATCGGGGTTTTCGTTGAGGAACCGGGCCTCGATGGGGACGGAAACGAGACGGTCCGTGCCGATGCGGTCATAAAAATAAACCTGAACCCGGACTTTGTTGGCCTGCAACTGCTCGGCACCCGCCACGGCTTTGAGGATGAAATCGCGCTGGATTTCCACCGGCCGTTCCGGAAGCGGGTCGGGCTTGGTCGTGATCCGGTCGATGGTGAGGCGCCGACCCGCGGTCTGGCCGTGGTCAACCCGGCGGGCTTCATCCTCCAGCCGGATGCGTTCCTCGATGATGACACTCCGCTCCCGGGCCAACTGGATGGTATCCCGGGCCTTGTCACCCAGTGCGATGACTTGCTTCCAGTAGCCCAAAGCCCGGGTGTTGCGGCCCTGGGCCTCCTCCAGCATGGCGAAATTGGTCAGGGTCAGCGGATGGGCGGAATCCAGGGCCTGTGCCTTGACCAACGCGGCTTCGGCCATGGCAAAATCCCCATTGCGGCGGAAATTCCGCGCCTCGTCATTCAGCCGGACGATTTCCGCCATGGGTGCCGGGGACTTGTCGACCGGAAGCCGGGCCGAGGGAAGGTCCGGGATGGACAAAGCGGGCATCCGGGAGTTGTCGACCGGGGAGGCCACCTGGTGACTTTCCACCAAAGTCGGCCCTTCGGTCTCCAGGACCACCCGCTGGCGCATCCAAAATGCCGACCCGAGAACGATGATTTCAACCAGGATGAAAAAAACCACGACATAGATGCCGATGGCATACACCTTGGGGCGGAGGCGTTTTTTTCGGTCCGGCTGTTCGTGGGAATCGGCCATGAAGATGAAAAAATAGCAAAGCGGGGGCACGGCGTCACCGGAAATTGCCGGGGGCGCCCGCACCCTGACCGGCCCCGGG
>Ga0209066_10002393_pt1 | contig 22776 bp, 16 predicted proteins | sample All_14_2_FD_187198 | JGI IMG/M metagenome (GOLD analysis project Ga0209066, IMG submission 187198) | Freshwater microbial communities in response to fracking from Pennsylvania, USA - Allegheny Zone_MetaG_DW_15 (SPAdes) (version 2) ... | reverse complement strand
GGGAGGGCGGGCAGGCCGCCAAGGATCAGGCCAACGGCGAAGTCACAGGCGGCCGTGGTGTCGACAGGCTGTCGGCGGAGCATCCGCTCGCCGACCTCGCGGGCGATGGCGATGCAGGCGGCGGCCAGATAGTCGGCGTCGACCCGGGGCGCGCCGCCCTTGTCGATGGCCGCGGCGAAGGCGTCCCGCACCTCCTCGAACACCCGCTCCATTTCCGGGGTCTGGATGCTGATGTGCGGCTGGCGTTCGTCATTGCGAGGGTGAAGCTGCCAGGCCTGATGCTCCTCGGCGACGAAATCGTAATAGGCCTGGATGGCGCTGCGCAGATATCCCTCGAAATCGGCGGCCTGTTCCCAGCAGGCCCTCAGGATCGGCCGGAACCGTCGCGCGCCGTCGTCGGCGAGGGCCTCGAAGACTTCATCCCGGGACCTGAAATAGTTGTAGAAGGCGCCGACCGAGAGGCCGGTGCGACGGATGATGTCGCGCACCGTGGCGCTCTCGTAGCCCATCTCCGCGAAGACGCCGCGAGCCGCGTCCAGGATCGCCTGGCGATTGGCGACCTTGGTCTGCTCGCGCTTGCCGGTGGAAAGAACAGTCGACTGACTCATTGCCCGTGAAGCTAGCAGGCATTGGGGCTGAATCGAAAAGGAATTGCACGCCCGGCGCCGCGACTCCCGGCTTTGGAAGAAGCGGTATATTGTCGCGAAATGCCGGCGTCAGACCGGACTGGGCTGTGGGGACGGCATGACAGGCGCAACAGAGACCGGTGCGGAGGTCCCCATGCGGGCCGGCAAGTTCGGTCCGCGACATCAGCAAATTCTCGACGCGGCCAGAACCCTGATTGCCGAGAAGGGCTTTGACGGCTGCCGGATGGACGAGGTGGCCGCTGCGGTCGGGGTCACCAAGCCGGCCATCTATCGGTATTTTCCGGGCAAGGATCATCTGATCCACGCCCTGCTGGAAGAAGACCTGCTGTACCCGAGCCAGGCGCTGTTTGCGGACATCGACGCCTTTGACGGGCCGGTTCGCGGACTTCTCGAGATGCTGGCCGAGCGTTCCCTCCAGATCCAGGATCGCGGCCGGTCGCGGGGCTATATGCTGCTGGCCATCGATGAGGCCGAACGTCGGCCGCAGATCGCCACCCTGATCCGTGAAGAAGTACTGGGGGCCGGCCTGATCGTCATCGGCAAGGCCTTCAGCCGCGCCGTGGCCCGGGGTGAACTGAGGGCCAACGAGGACGTATCCATGATGCTGCGGCTCTTCTACGCCCCCTTCATGCAGCTGTCGCTGATCCGCGGCGGCATGGGGGTGCCGATGAACGGGCTGGAGGAGCAGCGCCGCTATCTGCGGATGCACGTCGACGCCTTCCTGAGGGCGTTCGGAACCGCGCCCCGGGACTGACGCCGCCGCCGGCGGTCAGGCCGTCTGACGCGCCCGCGCAGGCACCGGCAGGGCGTAGCCTGAGGCCTTCGCCCGGGCCTCGCCCTTGACCACTTCCTTCTTCAGGTCGGCCACATAGTGGTTGAAGTCGACCTGGATCGTGTGGCGAGCGGCCTTGTAGTAGGGCCCCAGATAGAAGGCCTCGTCCTTCGCCGTCACCGACTCCATCTCGGCCTTCGCCGGCGGCCGGTAGCGACCGGTCAGGTAGTTGGCGACCAACTTGCTCTGTTGCTCGGCGAAATTGACCAGGGTGGGCAGGGGCTGGGCCAGGCCCATGAAGAACAGATTGTCGATCCCCGGCTTCATCATCCGCTTGAACAGCGGAAAGCGGTGCTCGGCGTCGGGCAGCAGGTTCGGGTCATCAAAGAAGGGGAAGCGAATGTCATAGCCGGTGGCGAAGACGATGGCGTCCACCTGCTCGACCGTGTCGTCAGCGAACCGGACCTTGTCGCCTTCCAGCGCCTTGATCGCCGGCTTGAACTTCACATCGCCACAGCCGGCCCGGGTCAGGAACTCGCCGCTGACGCTGGGGTGAGCCTCAAGGGGTTCGTGGTCGGGCTTGGGCAGACCGTAGTCTTCCATCTTGCCCAGGGTCTTCTTGATCGTGCTGCGGGCCAGCGCCTGGCCCAGCGAACGCGGCATCCAGGCGGGCAGGGCCGATTTGTCCGCCGGCTTGCCGTTCATGTATTTGGGCAGCACCCAGACCCCGCGCCGGGCCGAGACCCACAGGTTCTTGGCGATCGGCCGCTGCGACAGCTCGCTGGCGATATCCATTGCCGAATTGCCCATGCCGACGACGACGACATTCTTGCCGCGCATGTCGATCGGGTCGAAGGGGTCGCAATAGGCATGGCTGTGGAAGGCCGCGCCGGAGAACTCGCCCGGATACTCGGGGATGCGCGGGCTCCAGTGATGGCCGTTGCAGACGAACAATACGTCATAGGTCCGGCTCTCGCCCGTCGACAGGGTCACCTTCCACAGCCCGTCGCTGGTCCGCTCGGCCTTGTCGACGGCGGTGTTGAAAGTGATCGTCTCCCTCAGGCCGAAGTGGTCGACGTAGTCCTTGAAGTACTGGAACAGCTGGGCGTGATGGGGAAAGTCGGGCCAGTCGGCGGGTACCGGAAAGTCCTCGAAGGCCAGGCGCCATTTGCTGGTGTCGATATGCAGGCTCTCGTAGCAGGCCGACATGCCGTTGGGGTTCTTGTAGTACCAGTTGCCGCCGATCTCGTCGGAGACCTCGAAGCAGTCGTAGGGGACGCCCGCGTCCTTCAGCCGCTTGGCCGTGGTGAAGCCCGAGCAACCCGCCCCGATGATGCAGGCGGTCGGCAGAGCCTTGCTGGTCGTGGTGCCGGACATGCGGCGTCTCCCTGAGCGTCACGAATGACTTATCGTTGTTCAGGTGAGGCTATCTGCGCTGACGCCAACGTCAACTATGACGTGGCGTGAGGTGCGGCCCCGTCAGGAGCATCCGGCGACGCACCGCGACCATTGCGGATTGCAGGTCTGTTCGTCCTCGGCCGACAGGCAGAAGTAATGGCTTTGAGCACAGCCGGCGCGGCACTGGGCGGCGTTGCGGGATCCGGCCGGATCGGCGGCGGTGCTGGCCAGGGGGCGGGTGAAGGCCAGCCCCGAGGGCAGGGTGCTCCGTCCACCTGGCGCGGAGAAATCCAGAGGGGGCGCTTCTGCGGCGGCCGGCGCTGGCTGACCGGGGCGCAGGCCCGCCTGCTCCGCCGTGGGGGCCGCGTCGTTGTCCAGACGGGCCTGCTGGCGGGCCGCGACAGGGGTGGCCAGCAAAAGCATCAGAACAGGGATCAGTAGTCGGCGCATTGGCCCAGTCTGGGCTCTGGCCGTTAACGCCTGATTAACCACGTTTTACCGGCCTCCGGACCTGCGCCATCATCATGACGAAAGTTTAAGGGACAACGGGATGACGCGGGCGCATGGTCCCGCCACCCTTGAAATGACCCACAGGATTCCCTGTCTCATGAAACGCATTCTGCTCGCGGCCTGCGCCGCCGCAACCCTGTCGATCGCCGGCCTCAGCGCCGCCGCCCTTGCCGCCAGCGCCCCTGCCACCGCCCAGGCTGATCTCTCCAAGGCCCCGCGCATGGGACCCTGGGGCTTTGACCTTGCGGCCCAGGACAAGTCCACAAAGCCGGGCGACGACTTCTATCGCTACGTCAACGGGACCTACACCGACAAGCTCGAGATCCCCGCCGACCGCACCCGCTGGGGCAGCTTTGACCAGCTTCGCGAACTCTCCGACGCCCGCAGCCGCGCGGTGATCGAGGCCGCGGCCGCCGCCAAGGACCCCAAGGGCGAAGCCCAGCAGATCGGCGGCCTCTACAACAGCTTCATGAACGAGGCCGCGATCGAGGCCCTCGACGCCAAGCCCCTCGCCGGCGACCTCGCCCGCGTCCGGGCCGCCACCACCCGTGACCAGCTGGCCAACCTGATGGGCTCGACCCAGGGCCGCTTCGGCATCGGCGTGTTCGGTCTCTATATCGGCCAGGACGCCAAGGACACCGAACACTACGCCCTCTACGTCGGTCAGTCGGGCCTCGGCCTGCCCGACCGCGACTACTACCTCGAGGAAAAGTTCGCCGACAAGAAAGCCGCCTATCGCGCCTATGTCGGCAAGATGCTGGCCATGGCCGGCTGGGCTGACGCCGAGAAAAAGGCCGATGAGATCCTGGCCCTCGAAACCCGTATCGCCGAGGCCAGCTACACCAAGGTCCAGCAACGCGACCCCGACGCCACCTACAACAAGATGACCGTCGCCGAACTGGCCAAGCTGGCGCCCGACTTCCCCTGGCAGGCCTATCTGGCCGGAGCCAATCTGGCCGGCGAGAAGACCGTTGTCGTCGGAGAGAAGGACGCCTTCCCGAAGATTGCGAAGATCTACGCCGAAACCCCGGTCGCCACCCTGCAGGCGTGGGAAGCCTTCCACATCGCTGACCAGGCCGCGCCCTATCTGTCGAAGCGCTTCGTCGACGCCAACTTCGAGTTCCACGGCAAGGCCCTGTCGGGGCAGCCCGAGCAGCGCGCCCGCTGGAAGCGCGGCGTGTCGCTGGCCGGCGGCACCCTCGGTGAGGCGGTCGGCAAGCTCTATGTCGAGGCCTACTTCCCGCCGGAGTCCAAGGCGGCGATGGAAACCCTCGTCGGCAATCTGAAGGTCGCCATGCGCGGCCGGATCGAGAACCTGACCTGGATGAGCCCGGAGACCAAGGCCCGGGCCCTGAAGAAGATGGACAGCTTCAACGTCAAGATCGGCTATCCCGACAAATGGCGCGACTATTCGGCCCTGACCATCAAGTCGGACGACCTCTACGGCAACGTCGAGCGGTCGGGCGCCTTTGAATGGAACTTCCAGGTCAACCGCCTGCACAAGCCGGTCGATCGCCAGGAATGGGGCATGTTCCCGCAGACGGTGAACGCCTACTACGACCCGACGATGAACGAGATCGTCTTCCCGGCCGCCATCCTGCAGCCGCCCTTCTTCGATCCGGAAGCGGACCCGGCCGTCAACTACGGCGGCATCGGCGCGGTCATCGGCCATGAGATCAGCCATGGCTTCGACGACCAGGGCAGCCAGTTCGACGCCGACGGCTCGCTGACCAACTGGTGGCAGCCGATCGACCGCGAGAAGTTCGAGGCCCAGACCAAGACCCTGTCGACCCTCTACTCCAGCTTCGAGCCCCTGCCGGGCTCGCGGGTCAACGGTGATCTGACCATGGGCGAGAACATCGGCGACCTGGGCGGCGTTCTGGTGGCCCTCGACGCCTATCACGCCTCGCTCGGCGGCAAGCCCGCCCCGGTGATCGACGGTCTGACCGGCGATCAGCGCTTCTTCCTTGGCTTCGGCCAGATCTGGCGGGGCAAGATCCGCGACGATCAACTGCGCCAGCAACTGGTCAGCGACCCGCACTCGCCCACCTACTACCGGGTGATCGGCACCCTGCGGAACGTCGACGCCTGGTACGACGCCTTCGGCGTCAAGCCCGGCGACAAGATGTATGTGAAGCCGGAAGATCGCGTCCGCATCTGGTAGTCGGCGCGGTAATTTAAGCTAACTGAAGCGGGGCGGGCCGAAAGGTCCGCCCCGTTTTGGTTGCGGCATGAACAAAGTTTAAGGTTCCTCGCCATCCATGCGGGTACAATAGTGCCGCCCGATAGAAACCAGAGGCCTGCCCGTTTCATGAAATCGATCCTGCTGAGCGCCGCCGCCGCGGCGACCCTGTCCCTCGCCGCCTTCGGGCCGTCCTATGCCCATGACGCCGATGGCGAACAGGTGGTTTGCCTGAATGACGCCTGCACGATGCAGTCGCTGTTCGGTTTCGCCGCCACCGACCTGGCCGGCGGCAATGCGCCGATGTCGCTGGAAAGCCCGCACTTCGGGACCTGGGGTCTGGACCTCAGCGGCCGCGACCTGACCGCCCGCCCGGGCGATGACTTCTTCCGCTACGCCAACGGCGCCTGGATCGACCGGACCGAGATCCCGTCCGACCGCACCCGCTTCGGCAATTTTGACGCCCTCGCCATTCTGTCCGAAGCCCGCGTCAAGGCGATCATCGAGGACGCCGCCTCCGGCAAGGTTCAGGACAAGGACGCCGCCAAGATCGGCGCCGCCTACAACACCTTCATGGACGAGGACCTGGCCGAAAAGCTGGACGCCAAGCCCCTCGCGCCGGAACTGGCGATGATCAAGGGCGTCAAGACCCATGACGACATGACCGCCCTGATGGGCAAGGGTCAGACCAGCAACTTCACCGCCCTGATGGGTGTCGGCATCGGCGCCGACTCCAAGAGCCCGACCCGCTACGCCGTCTACGCCGGCGTCGGCGGCATGGGCCTGCCCGACCGCGACTACTACCTCGACGCCAAGTTCGCCGAGAAGAAGGCTGCCTATGAGGCGTACATCGGCCAGCTTCTGGAAATGGCCGGCTGGGCCGAGCCGAAGAAGGCCGCCAAGGACATCGTCGCCTTTGAAACCCGCCTGGCTGAAGCCAGCTGGACCCGCGCCGAGCGCCGCGACCGCGACAAGACCTACAATCCCATGTCGCTGGCCGAGCTGAAGGCCTACACCCCCGGCTACAGCTGGGATCGCTACCTGGCCGAAACCGAGCTGCCGGCCGTTGACCGGATCATTCTCGGCACCAACACCGCCTTCCCCAAGTACGCCAAGATCTACACCGAGACCCCGATCGAGACCCTGAAGGCCTGGCAGGCCTTCCATCTGGTCGACGGCGCCGCGCCGATGCTGTCCAAACGCTTCGTCGACGCCCAGTTCGAGTTCCGCGGCAAGACCCTGTCCGGCCAGCCCGAGCAGAAGCCCCGCTGGAAACGCGCGGTCGGTTTCGTCAACGGCACCCTCGGCGAGTCCGTTGGCCGGGTCTATGTGGCCCGCTACTTCCCGCCGGAATCCAAGGCCAAGATGCTGAGCCTCGTGGCCGACGTCCGCGCGGCCCTGAAGGTCCGTATTGAGAACCTTCCCTGGATGAGCGCCGAGACCAAGGAAAAGGCCCTCGACAAGCTGTCGAAGTTCACCGTCAAGATCGGCTACCCCGAGCAATGGCAGGACTATTCGGCGCTGGAGATCAAGGACGGCGACCTCTACGGCAACGCCACCCGCGCCGGCGCCTACGAATGGCGCCGTGAAGTCGCCCGCATCAATGAGCCGGTCGACAAGAAGGAATGGGGCATGACCCCCCAGACCGTGAACGCCTACTACAACAGCGTGAATAACGAGATCGTCTTCCCGGCCGCCATTCTCCAGGCGCCCTTCTTCGATCCGGACGCCGACCCGGCCGTCAATTACGGCGGCATCGGCGGGGTGATCGGTCACGAGATCAGCCACGGCTTCGACGACCAGGGCCGCAAGTCCAACGGCGACGGCGTGCTGAGCGACTGGTGGACGGCCGAGGACGCGAGCAAGTTCAAGGTCGAGGCCGACAAGCTCGGCGCCCAGTACAGCGCCTTCGAACCGCTCCCCGGCGCCAAGGTCCAGGGCGCCCTGACCATGGGCGAGAACATCGGCGACCTCGGCGGTCTGTCCCTCGGCCTCGACGCCTACCGCGTCTCGCTGCAGGGCAAGCCGGCCCCGATCATCGACGGTCTGACCGGCGATCAGCGGGTGTTCTTCGGCTGGGCCCAGGTCTGGCGGCAGAAGATCCGCGACGAGGCCCTGCGCCAGCAGGTCGTCACCGATCCCCACAGCCCGGCCTACTACCGGGTCAACGGCACCATCCGGAACATCGACGCCTGGTACGACGCCTTCGGGATCAAGGAAGGCGACAAGCTCTATGTGAAGCCGGAAGACCGCGTTCGCATCTGGTAGCGGAACCGGTCATCTCTACGGACAAGGGCGACCCTCACGGGTCGCCCTTTTTCGTTTCGCCACAAGTCGCCGCAAAGGGGGCGCGGTTCAACGCTGCGCCAAGGCTGGCATTTTCTGACTTGTCCGTCAATTTTTATGGGTGTGGCTGAAAAGGTTTCGGGCCCGTTGCGGGGGATAATCGCAACGGGCCCGAATTTTCCTCGATCACTCGATCCAAGCGGGCGTTTCCTCCCCGAAACGCCGGAGGGGAGAAGCTCTTGGCGGCCTCTCTTTCCTCACCAGTCAAAAAGACGGCAAATCCCTGTCTGTGTCAACGGCGTCAAACGGGCCGAGGCGCAAGATTTTGCGGAAAAGGGGCTCAAAAAGGGTTGATCATTGGACGCCGTCGTCAAAAGAACCTCCAAATGAGGCGACTATTGACGGCGTCGTCAAATTTAACCGAGTCGCATCACCAGTTCGTCCCAGGGCGGACAGTCCGGCGCGAAGATATATTCCGGGGCCGAGGCGGTGACAGGCCCCACACCGGCCGCTTCGAGCGCGGCGGAACAGACAGCCAGCTGGTCTCGGCGAATCAACAGTCCGCTGGTGCGGACCTGTCCGCCCTGCTCGCTGAAGGCTGATGTCGCCTGACGGGCCGCCACATCCTGTTCGGGCGGCCAGATCAGGGTCATGCTCTTGCGCGCCCGGGCCCGGGCCTCGACCATCGACAGCATCCGCCTGGCCGTCGCCAGTCGCATCTCGCCCCAGTCAGCGGAGAGACTGGCGGCCAACTGGGCCTGGCTGCGCAGAATCACCCCGTCCTCGAGCGTTCTGAGGTGATTGGCGGCAAGCGTCGCCCCGGTGGTCGTGATGTCGACGACGATCTCCGCCGCGCCGGCGGCCGGGGCGCCCTCTGTGGCGCCCGCCGATTCGACGATGCGATAGTCGCCCACGCCGTGCCGGTTGAAGAAGGCCCGGGTCTGGGCGAAATATTTGGTCGCTACCCGCAGCCGCCGTCCGGTGCGCGACAGATGCTGGTGAGCCACCTCTTCCAGATCGGCCATGGTCTCGACGTCCAGCCAGCCTTGCGGAACCGCCACCACCAGATCGGCGCGACCAAAGCCCAGGGCGCGGAGCAACAGCACCCGCGCCTCCATGTCGTCCCCCTGCTCGCGCAACAGGTCTTCACCGGTAACGCCCAGGTGGATCTCGCCGCTGCTGACCGCCCGGGCGATCTCGCCGGCCGAGATCAGCCGAACCTCAAGTCCGTCCAGGCCGGCGATCCTGGCGCGATAGCCGCGCTCGCCGCCGTCGGCTTCCAGCTTCAGCCCCGCGTCGCCCAGCCAGGCCTCGACCTGTTCTTTAAGGCGGCCCTTGGAGGGGATGCCCAGAATGACCGTCTGGCTCATGCTCATTCTCCCTCGCCGCCGAAGGCCCGGGCCGGGCGCACCATGCAGCCCGCCGCGCCGCTCGCCAGGCCGCCCAGCCGCGCGGCCAGACCATCATAGCGCCCGCCACCGGCCACCGGCCGGTCCTGGCCCAGGGCCGGACTGTGGATCTCGAACAGCGGGCCGTCGTAGTAGCCGAAGGCCCGGCCAAAGCCCGCCCCGAAGCCGTCGACCGGAACGCCGCGCGCCTGCAGCAGCTCAAGCCGCCGCCGCCAGTCCGCCAGCCGCTCCGTCAGGGTGTCGCCGCCCAGCGATTCGAGGGCCGACATGGCCAGGTCAGGCGCGCCTTCGATGCTGAGGAAGGCGCGGACCTTTTCGATCTGATCGGCCGTCAGTCTCGCCTGATCACCGCTACCGCGCGACGCCAGACGGCGGGCGATCTCGGACGTCGGACGACCGCCCACCGGCGAGACGCCGGCCAGGCTCCACACCTCTTCCAGCAACTCAACGGCCTGGGCTTCATCCAGTCCCTTGAGCAGAGAGGCCAGCCGCCCGCCGGTGGTGGCGCGCAGTGTGTCGGGTGCGCCGTTCAGTTCAGCCGCCAGCAATCGCGGACGACCAAAGGCCCGGGTCAGGCGCGCCGCCAGAGCCGGCTCCAGCGCCATGTCCTCGACCAGGGCGGCGAACAGACTGACATCGCCCAGCAGCACCTTCAGATCGCCGCGACCCCCGGCCCTGGCCGACTGCCAGGCCAGGTCCAGGATCTCCACATCGGTGGCGATCGGGTCCGCCCCGCCATAGACCTCAAGACCCAGTTGCAGGAACTCGGTCGCCCTGTCCGAGCCCCCCGCCGCGCGGAAGGCCCGGCCCTCATAGAGATAGCGTCCGCTCGCTGCCCCCGACGCAATGTGGGCCTGGGCGATGGGGATGGTGAAGTCCGGCCGCAGGGCCGCTTCCTCGCCGCCCTCCGACTGGACCACGAACAGCCGCGGCCGCATGGCCTCCCCGGCAAGGTCGAGCAACAGCGACAGCGGCTGCATCACCGGCAGGTCGAGCAGGACGCCGGCCCCGGCGAAGGGCGCGCGGATCGCGGCTAGCGCGTCCGGCGGAACAGAGGCTTCCAGTCTCATCGCCGTCCCCTACTGCGCCGCTTCGACAATGGCCCGCACCCGCATCACCAGTTCGGCGCGGGGCACGGTCTGCTGGCCGGGACGCTCGGCCCGCCAGGCGTCATTGCCCTCGATATTGGCGGCCAGGGCGCGACCAAGATCCAGGTCCTTGATGGTCACCGTCCCGGCGGCGATCTCGTCCCCGCCCAGAATGATGGCGGCCGGGGCCATGCGGCGGTCGGCGTACTTCATCTGCGGTCGCATGCCCGACGAGCCGAGATAGACCTCGGCGGCGATGCCGCTGGCCCGCAGCTCGGCGGCGACGGCGAAGTATTCGCTCATCGCCTCCTGATCGAAGGCGATGACCACCACCGGTCCGCGCGCCTGATGCGCCTCTTCACGGCCCGCCGCCTTGAGGGCCGCGGCCAGTCGCGAGACCCCGAAGGAGAAGCCGGTGGCCGGAACCGGCTGGCCAGTGAACCGCGCGACCAGATCGTCATAGCGTCCGCCGCCGCCGATGGAGCCGAAGCGGACCGCGTGGCCCTTCTCGTCAGTGGTCTCCAGCAGCAGTTCGGCCTCATAGACCGCGCCTGTGTAGTATTCGAGGCCGCGCACGATGGACGGTTCGATGGTCGCCCGATCCTCGCCGACGCCAAGCGCGGAGAGGGCGGCGGCGATGCGCCCCAGATCCTCGATGCCTTCAGCGCCTTCAGCCGATCCGCCGATGATGTCGGACAGGGCCGACAGGGTCGTCCCCCGATCGCCTTTGCCGGCGCCAAGGAAAGCCAGCACCTGATCGACGGCGGCGCCCTTCAGGCCCGCGCCCTTGGTAAAGGCGCCGCTCTCGTCCAGCCGGCCCTCGCCGAGCAGCAGCTTCACGCCCTCTTCGCCGAGGCGGTCCAGCTTGTCGACGGCGCGCAGGACGGCCAGCTTCTGACCGGCGCTGTCGACCCCCGCCGCGCTCAGCAGGCCGTTGAGCAGTTTGCGGTTATTGATCCGCAGCACGGCCGTGCCGCGCGGCAGGCCCGCTGCTTCCAGCCCCTCGACGGCCATGGCGATGATCTCGGCGTCGGCTTCCGGTCGGGCCGAACCGACGGTGTCGGCATCGCACTGGATGAATTCCCGGAACCGTCCCGGACCCGGCTTTTCGTTGCGCCACACCGGCCCGAAAGCAAAGCGGCGGAAGGGCTTGGGCAGGGTCTCCCAGTTCTGGGCGGCGAACCGGGCCAGCGGCGCGGTCAGGTCATAGCGCAGGGCCATCCATTGATCGTCGTCGTCCTGCAGGGCAAAGACCCCTTCATTGGGGCGGTCGCTGTCCGGCAGGAACTTGCCCAGCGCGTCGGCGTATTCGAACGCGCCAGTGTCCAGCGCCTCAAAGCCCCAGCGTTCATAGACCGCCGAGACCTGCTCGATGATCCGCCGTTCGGCGCGCAGCTGCCCGGCGCGCTTGTCGGCGAACCCGCGGGGCGCGCGGGCTTCGGGGCGGAAGGTCTGGTTGTCGTCGGAGGCGGTCATCGGTCAGTCCATCGGGTCAGTCTGGGCCGGATGGAGCGATGCGCCCCATCCACTTGTGGCGGGGCGGAGGGAGCGTCTTGCCTTTAGGCCGCGCGAACCCGATCCGTCCCGTGCGGGAAGGTGTGGTGGTGCGCGTGATGGTGCGGCAGGAAGGTCATCGGGAAGGGGCTATAGCGGAGGAAGCGCAGGGCGCCAACTCCCGAGACGCTACCGCCCCAGCCGGGCGATCAGCGCCGCCGTCGAGGGGTCGTGACCGGGACCGTCCCCGCCGTCCAGTTCTCGCAGGACGGTCCCGGCCAGCACCTTGCCCAGTTCCACCCCCCACTGGTCGAAGCTGTCGATGTCCCACAGCACCCCTTCAACGAAGGTCTTGTGCTCATAGAGGGCGATCAGGGCGCCCAGCGTCTCCGGCGACAGCCGGTCCATCAGGATGAAGCTGGAGGGACGGTCGCCCGGGAAATGCCGGTGCGGTTCGCGGGCGTTGTCCTGACCGATCATCAGCGCCTCGGCCTGGGCGATGGCGTTGGCCAGCAGCATGTTGCGGTGCTCGCGCGGCCCCTCGTGATCTTCGGCCAGGGCGATGAAGTCGACGGGGATCACGTCGGTCCCCTGATGCAGCAGCTGGAAGAAGGCGTGCTGGCCGTTGGTGCCGGCGTCCCCGAACACCGCCGCCGCTGTCGCCTGGGTGACCGGCAGGCCGCCCTGCGTCACCCGCTTGCCGTTCGACTCCATCTCCAGCTGCTGCAGATAGGAGGGAAACAGCGCCAGTCGCCGGGCGTAGGGCACGACGGCCCGCAGGGGACGGTCCAGACCGTTGCGATTGAACACATGGGCCAGGGCCAGCATCACCGGCATATTGGCGTCCAGGGCCGCGTCGCGGAAATGATCGTCCATCGCCGCCGCTCCGGCCAGCAGTCCCTCGAAGGCCGGCCAGCCAAGGCCAATGGCGCAGGACAGGCCCACCGCCGACCAGATCGAATACCGCCCGCCGACCCAGTCGCGGAAAGCAAACACCCGGTCCTCAGGCACGCCGAAGCGGCCCGCCTCCGCCGGATTGGCGCTGACCGCCGCCAGATGGGAATCGGCCTTGCCCTTGCCTAGCTTCGCCTCCAGCCAGGCCTTGGCGGCGCGGGCGTTGGCCAGGGTCTCCTGGGTGGTGAAGGTCTTGGAGACCACGACCACCAAAGTCTCTTCCGGGTCCAGCCCGGCCACGGCGGCGGCGAACTCGGCGCCGTCGATATTGGCCGCGAACCGCAGGATGATGTCGCTGTTCAGCGGCCGTAGCGCTTCCCAGATTAGGCGCGGCCCAAGATCCGAGCCGCCGATGCCGATGTGCAGAACCGCCTTGAACGGCTTGCCGGTCGCCCCGCCGGCCATGCCGGACCGCACGGCGGCGACAAAGTCCTGCATGGCGTCGCGAACGTCCTCGATCTCCTCCGACACCGGCTGCCCCGCCGCCTCGAAGTCCGATCCGGCCGGCGCGCGCAGGGCCATATGCATCGCCGCCCGGTCTTCCGTCCGATTGACGATGGCCCCGGCGAACAGCCGGTCCCGCGCCGCCTCCACGCCTGCCAGAACCGCCAGCTCGACCGCCGCCGTCGCGCCCGCCCGGCTCCAGGGTTGCTTCGAGAGGTCCAGGGCCAGTCCGCAGGCCGCGAAGGTCAGCCCTTCCAGCCGATCGGGTTCGGCATCGAACAGATCGCGGATGCGCACCTTGCCATCAGCCTCGGCGGCGGCTTTCAGGGCGTTCCAGGCGGCGGTGTCGACCATGGGCGAGGGCCTTGCAAAGGGTCAGAAGTAAACGGCGCGTTTACCATGTCGGAGCATGGTGCGGCCCCATCTGTAACGCCTGCCAACGGGTATCGCCATGTCCTGCGAAGCCATCGTCGCCGCCGCCGTCCTCTGGCTGGCCCCTGTCAGCGCCGCTGACGCCGCCCCGCAGCCGCGCCTCTTTCTGGCCGATGCGCCGGCAGTCTCGGCCCTGTCTCACGAGCCTCTTTTCGCCGACATCATCGGCCGGGCCGAGCGGCTCAACGGCCAGATTCTCGCCTGGAAGGGCAAGCCCATCCCCGCCGCCGACCTCGCCAGCTTCAAGGGCGACATCGTCACCCTCGCCGATCTCGACATGCAGGCCCATCGCGAGCTGGCCAGGCGCGGCACCGACGGCGACCTGAAATGCATCCTGCGCGGCATTTCCGAAGACCTGCCGGTGAAGTTCAAGGCCGTCGAGGACGCCGCCCCGGGTCCCCTGCGCGACGCCGCCCTGACCGATCTTGGCTATCTGCTGCGCGACAACATCGAGGTCATCACCACCCCCGCGGTCGTCACCAGCGGCACCTAGCCGGCGCTGGACGCCTTCAGCAGGGCGTCGGCCACCATGCCCGGCGTCAGCAGCTGCGGCAGGATCTTCGGCTCGGCCGCCCCCGGCGCATACAGCAGATACAGCGGCACCCCGGCCCGGCCATGCTCGGCCAGGGCGGCGGCGATGCGCGGATCGCGGTTGGTCCAGTCGCCCTTCAGATAGACGCCGCCGGAGGTCTTCAGCGCCTCGGCCACCTCCGCTGTCGACAGGGCAAGCTTCTCATTGACCTGACAGGTCACGCACCAGGCGGCGGTGAAGTTGACCAGCACCGGCTTGCCCTCGGCCCTCAGCGCCGCCAGCCGCTCGGGGCTCCAGGCTTCATAGGGAACCTCGGCCCGGGCCCCGGCGTCGTCCGTCGTGCCGCTCTGCGTCGCAACGCTTCTGGGCGTCAGCACCGCCAGCAGGCTGACCCCGGCCAGCACGATCGCAAGGATGATGCGAACCGCCCGATGACCGCCTGAACTCTGCGCCCTGCCCAGCAGCCACAGCACAAAGGCGATGACCACCAGCGCCACCAGCACCGCGCCCAGACCCACCGAATCGGTCTGTTGGGACAACACCCAGACCAGCCAGGCGGCGGCGGCGTACATCGGGAAGGCCAGACCCTTGCGCAGGCTGTCCATCCAAGGCCCTGGACGGGGCAGGCGGGCCATCAGCGGCGGCGCGAAGGTCAGCAGCACGAAGGGGGCTGCGAAACCCAACGCCAGCGCCAGGAACACCGTCAGGGTGATCAGCGGCGGCTGGCCAAGGGTAAAGCCCAGCGCCGAACTCATGAAGGGCGCCGTGCAGGGGCTGGCGACCACCACGGCCAGGGCGCCGGTGAAGAAGGCGCCGGTCAGACCGCGGCCGGACGCGAGGGACGATCCCGCCCCCTGCAGGCCGGTTCCGAATTCGAAGACGCCGGACATGTTCAGGGCCACGGCCGCCATCAGCAGCGCCAAAGCCGTGACCACCGGCGGCGACTGCAACTGGAAGCCCCAGCCGATGCTGTTTCCCGCCGCCTGAAGGCCGATCAGCAGGCCGGCGAGACCCAGGAAGGTGGCGACCACCCCGGCCCCGTAGGCCAGGCCCTGGGCCCGCGCGGCGGCCGGCTCGTGGGCGTGGCCGGTCAGGGCCGCCGCCTTCATCGACAGCACCGGGAAGACGCAGGGCATCAGATTGAGGATCAGCCCGCCGAGGAAGGCGAACAGCGCCGCCAGCGCCAGTCCAATTCCCGGCGCCGCCGGTCCCGCCGCCGCCGGTGGCGGGCCAAGGCCGCTGGTTCCGGCCGGGGCGGGCCCCCGGGCGGCGCTGACCTCATAGGCCTTGTCGCCGACGGTCAAGACCCCGTCCATCACCTCCGGCGGGGCGCCGGTCTCGAAGGCGTATCCGGGCGGCAGGGTCAGGGTCAGCCCCGTTTCCCCGCGGTCGGCGGTCTGGGCGGCGGCATGGTCCAGCCAGCCGCCGGTAAAGGGATAGAACCAGGCGCCGGACATATCCGCGCCCTTCAGCGGCGCCCCAGCGACGGCGAGAAGGACCTTGCCGCCCTCGACCCGGTAGGTCGCCGTCAGGCCGACGGGCTTGGGCGCTTCCGCCAGGGTCCGGGTGATCTTGCCGCCCCATTTCGCATCCGGCTTCGGCGCGCCCTGGGCCAGGGTCACCGTGATCGAGAGATCGGCTTCTTCCGGAATGCAGATGTCTTCACAGACGAGAAAACTGGCCTTGGCCTTCAGCACATAGTCCCCGGGCCGGGCGTCGGCGGGCGCGGTGATCGACACCGGCAGCAGCACTTCGTCGGAAAAGCCGTAGTTGGTCAGCGGACCGATCACCAGACGCGACGGCGCCGGCCAGACGATGTCTCCGGCCGTCCATCCGGCCGGCAGGGTCCAGTCCAGCTTCGTCGCCTCGCCGCTGTCGCCGGGATTGCGCCAGTAGGTGTGCCAGCCCTTGTCGATCGACTGGCGCAGAGCGAGGTAGGCCGCCCCACCGGGGGGAATGGTCGCATCCCGCGCCACCAGCTCGGCCTCGATATGGCCAGTGTTGACGGGGGCGGCCAGGGCCGGAACTGTGAACAGGATCAGGGCCGCGACGGCGGCGATCAGGGCGCGCATGGCCGCTATATGGACCGCAGGATGCCCTTAGGCGAGTCACACCAGGCCGGGGACAGGTTATCCGCATCCCGGAGGCGTCCGGACCTGCGAAAGACGGGCGCGGATAACCTGTCCCCGTTCCGCCCACCGCCCGAAGTCGGCGCAAATCTCCTCGACTTCCCTACCGCCAACCCCACATGTTGGCGTCATAGGGAGAACCGGCATGCCGACGAATCGACAATGGATCCTAAAGCGCCGCCCCGAGGGCGAGATCGCGCCCGGCGACCTTGAACTGCGCGAGGCCTCGGTCAGACCCATCGAGGACGGCGAGATTCTGGTCCGCAACATCTACCTGTCGCTGGACCCGACCAACCGCATCTGGATGAGCGATCAGGACCAGTATCTGCCTCCCGTCGAGATCGGAGACGTCATGCGCGGCGGGACCATCGGGGTGGTCGAGGCCAGCCGGTCCGACCGCTTCCGGGAAGGTGATCTGGTCAATGCCGGACTGTCCGGCTGGCAGACCTACACCATCGTCCCCGCCGCCATGGTCAACCCGGTGCCGCAGATTCCGGGCGTTCCCCTGACCGCCTACATGAGCGTGCTCGGCGCCACCGGCCTCACCGCCTGGTTTGGCCTGACCGATATCGGCAAGCCCCAGCCCGGAGAGACCGTGGTCGTCTCGGCGGCGGCGGGCGCTGTCGGCTCCATCGTTGGCCAGATCGCCAAGCTCAAAGGCTGCCGGGTCATCGGCATCGCCGGCGGCCCTGACAAATGCGCCTGGCTGACCGGCGATCTCGGGTTTGACGGGGCCATCGACTACAAGAACGAGGATGTCGGCGCCGCCCTCGACCGCCTCTGCCCTCAAGGCGTCGACGTCAATTTCGAAAACGTCGGCGGCGCGGTGATGGACGCCGTCATCGCCCGGATGAACAACTTCAGCCGCATGCCCCTCTGCGGCATGATCAGCACCTACAATGCCATCGGTCCCGTTCCCGGCCCCAGCGACTTCTCCCGGGTGCTGATGCGGCGCATCCTGATCAAGGGCTTCATCGTCATCGACTACATTCCGCGCGCGGCCGAAGCCTTCGCCGAACTGGCGCCCTGGGTGGCGTCGGGCCAGATCAAATGGAAGGCGCATGTCGTCGACGGGCTGGAAAACGCCGCTGACGCCGTGAAGAGGCTGTTCACCGGCGACCATGATGGCAAGCTGCTGGTGCGGGTTTCCGCCGAGCCCTGATGACTGCCAATCCTGACGAGGTCTGATGCCTGCTTCCTTTGACGATTTCGAGATCGGCCAGGTTCACTCCCTGGGCGTGGCCGCCGTGGACGCCAGGGCGCTGGACGCCTTCGTGACCGCCTTTTCCCCCGGCTGGGACGCCAGTCAGGGCGCGCCGGACGCCATGACCTTTGCCATCTGGTCGCGGCTGGAGATCGAGGCGGGCGACCGCTGGGCCCAGACCAAGCGCCTCGGCGTCGACGCCCTGCGCTGGATGCGCAACCCTCCGGCCGGAGAGCTGCTCCGGGGGCGGATGACCATCATGGGCAAGGACCCGGTCGGCGACGGCAAGGGTGTGGTCATCGCCCAGCACGACCTGCTCGATGAGGACGGCCGGCTGGTGTTCAGCTGTCTGACCCGGAGCGTATTCGCCCGCTGAGGCGGTCGAAAGGACAAAGAAAAAGGGCCGGTCTCGCGACCGGCCCTTTCCGTATCTGCTGGGCGCTTGACCCTTAGGCGGAGCGGGCCGCGTTGTCGCTGGCCACGGCCACCAGGCGGTCCCAGCCCGACAGCGAGGTCAGGTGGTTGTAAATCCGCTCAAGGGCGCCGTTGTCGCGCAGTTCGACCAGCTTCTCGGCCGGCAGGGCGTTCAGCTTCTCGTCGGAGACGCCGAAGTATTCGGCGATGACCACGGTCTGGCCGGCGGTGCCGTCCGGGTTGGTCGGGGTGAAGGTGGCCTGCTTGGTTTCCAGCAGATCCAGCTCCTTGATCACATTGACGAAGTTCTCGGTGCGGCGACGCTCGCCCTCGAAGTCCTCGCAGAACTTGATGGCGTTCTTGGTGTAGTCGCTGGGCTCGCCCTTGTCGTCGAACAGGGGAACCTGGCCGCCGTTTTCGTCGAAGATCTCGGCGCCGCGTTCGATGCAGACGATCATCCGCTGTTGCGCGTCATCCTGGGCCAGGACGAAGGGGTAGCGGCGGATATAGGCCGGCACATAGACGCCGTTGGTGAAGACGCCCTTGCTGTCGACAAACAGGTTCTCGCCCGGATTGATGCCCAGAACCGCCAGGGGCTGACGCTGGTCGCCGGCGAAGATGATCGGGAAGGACAGGGCGGCGAAGTTGAATTCGGCCACGGTCAGCGGCACGACATGGCCCTGGGCGGCGAAGGCGAAGGGGCCCTCCAGCTGCTTGACGCCCATCTTTCCGTGCATCTCCCGGCTCAGGGGCTCGGGCGAGGTGTAGAACAGGACGTTGCCGGCGACAGGGCTGGCGTTGGTGACGGTGGTCGTTTCCATGAAGGGCTCTGACAGGCAGGCGGCGGGAGCCGCGAAAAGGATTGAGCGGCGCTTCTATCCGATCCGGGAGAACCCGGCAATGCAACCATCCCTGATGAGCGAGAGGGTTCGCCCGGCGGGGCTTGCGCGCCGCGGGGTCAAGGCGCTTTGATCACGTCAGACATAGAGGAAACGCCGCCATGCCCATCGCCTATCCCGAGATCCTGTCACTGACCAGCGAGCCGCAACCGTATCGCTGGGGGGATCGTGAAACCATGCTCTACGCCCTGGGCATCGGCCTCGGCGGCGACCCGATGAACACCGAAGAACTGCCCTTCGTCTATGAAAGCGGCCTCAAGGCCGTGCCGACCATGGCCACCACCGTGGCATGGGGCGCGGGTCCCAGCATCGGCAAGATGGGCATCAACTTCCTGATGGTGGTCCACGGCGAGCAGAAGGTCGAGTTCCACAAGACCTTTCCGAGCGAAGCCGAGATCACCGCCGAGGGCCGGATCATCGGCGCCTACGACAAGGGCCCCAAGGGCGCGGTGATCTACGCCGAGACGGTGCTCAAGGATGCAAAGACCGGCGAGAAGATCGCCACCCTGACCGGCTCGACCTTCGCCCGCGGCGACGGCGGCTTTGGCGGCCCCTCCGAAGGCGCGCCGGAAGCCCATGAGGTCCCCACCCGGGCCCCGGACAAGACCGTGGAATTCACCACCCGGCCCGATCAGGCCCTGATCTATCGTCTGTCAGGCGACCGCAACCCGCTGCACTCGGACCCGGCGATTGCGAAGATGGCCGGTTTCCCCCGTCCCATCCTCCACGGCCTCTGCACCTACGGCATCACCTGCCGCGCGGTGCTGCAGGAATACGCGGATTTCGATCCCTCGAAGATCAAGAGCCATCAGGTGCGGTTCTCATCTCCGGTGTTCCCGGGCGAGACCATCGCCGTCGATCTGTGGAAGGACGGCGACGTCATCTCCTTCGAGGCCCGGGTCAAGGAGCGGGGCGTGACCGTGGTCAGGAACGGCAAGACGGTTCTGGGTTAGCGAGCGCGCGACAATGAGGGACTCCGAAGCCGACTTTCGGAGTCCCTCAATCCTGCCCTTTCTCTAGAATCGCCAGGCAAAGCCCAGGCGGAACGAGCGGCCGGGGAGGGGGGCGATGTCCTTGAGGAAGGACACATGCTCCCGCGCCACCACATCGGTCAGGTTCCGGGCATCGAGGAACAGTCGCAGATCAGGGTCCTTGAACGGCTTCACGGCGCCATAGAGGTTGACCATGGTGTAGCTGTCGGTGGGCAGTTCATTGGCCGCGACCCGGTTCTGTTCGGCCACGTGACGCACCTCGAGGCGGCCATCGAACATGTCGCTTTCCCAGATCAGGCGGCTGCTGACCGACCACGGAGGGATGCGTGCCGGGATGCCGCCATCGGTGTCGCCGCGCACCATGTCGGCGCTGGCTTCAACTGCCAGGCTGCGCCCCTCCGACGTCCACAGGTCATAGGTCGCCTCGGCCTCAAAGCCGTGGAACCTTGCGCCGGTGGCGTAGTAGCGGAACACCGGCAGCCCGTCCTCGACGTCGCCCGTGGCCGCCTGTTCGATGTAGCCGTCATAGTCAGCCCACCACAGATGCGCCTCGCCGCGGATCCGGTCGAAGGTCCAGCGACCCGTCGCCTCGATGCTGACCACGGCTTCGGAGTCGAGCGTGGGGTCGCCAAGCTCGTAGGCGCCGGTGCCCGGGTGGGGGCCGTCCGAATAGAGTTCCGCCTCCGTCGGAGCGCGGGCGCTCCGGGCCACGGTCAGGGCGTAGAACTGGCCATCGGTCGGCTTGAAGAAGACGCCCAGCGAGGCCGAGACATTGCTGAACGACGGGGCGTTGTCAGCCGTCGTCCAGTCGATGCCGTACTGGGTCGCCGGCGCGCTGGCCACGCGGCCGGCCAGACGCGACTCCAGTTCGCGATGGTCAAACCTCAGACCCCCATCCAGGCCCCAACCGCCAAAATCCAGCCTCTGCAGGGTAAAGACGCCGATCTCCTTGGTGTCGGTGCGCGGGATCGAGGCTTCGTCGCCGACGGAGTCAAAATGCCGCTGCAGCCCCTGCACGCCAACGGCGCCCTTGAGAATGTCGGTCTCGCGCTGGACCAGTTCGATCCGACCCTCGACCCCGTCCGACAGGAAGCGGGTGCCGACCGCGCCATCGACGCGGGAAATCTCGGCATGCTCATAGTTGGCGTAGCCGACCGAGGTGCGGACCAGACTGAAGGGACCGGCTGCAAAAGGAACCTCGGCGCGGAAATCGTAGCGGGTCTGCTGAAGGTCGATGGCCACCGGCCCCTCGGCGTCCGGGTCGATGGGCGCCAGGATCTGGGCTTCCGGCACGCCGTATGTGGTGTCGGTCTGTTTCACCGACAGACCCACATAGCCGCCATCGAAGATGTAGGAGGCGCCGACCCCATAGCTGTCGAGCCGGGTGTCGGTGTTGCGGACTTCCCGCGCCGGGTCCGGGGTCAACCCCTCGGCCTTGGCCAGCCGGTCGCTGACCGGCGTGCCCGGCACCTGATAGTCGTCGGAGCGGCGGCTCACGCCATCCACCGCGAAAACAAAGGGGCCGGAGCCGGCCTTCAGACCGAACGCAACACTGCGACCATCATCGCCGGTCGCGGTCGAAGCGGAGATCCGCCCTTCGAAACCGTCGGTCGGCGCATGGGTGGGGATCCGGTCGTCGATGACATTGACCACCCCGCCGATCCCGGCCCCGCCATAGGCCAGGGTTGAAGGACCGCGCAGCACCTCGATTCGCGAGGCCTCGCCCGGCTCCGACGCCACGGCGTGGTCCGGCGACAGGGCGCTGGCGTCAACAAGCCCGACCCCGTTCTGCAGCACCAGCACCCGCGGCCCTGACAGGCCTCGAATGACCGGGCGGCTCGCGCCCGGACCAAAGAAGGTCGAGCGAAGACCAGGCTGGCTGGCCAGCAGATCGCCGAGGCCGACCGGCGGCGCGATATCCAGGTCGTCGCGGGACACCACACTGATGCTGGTGGTGACGCTGTCCAGCGACACGGCGTAGGGCGAGCCGGTCACCACCACCGCCTCGATCTCGTTGTCTGCCGGCGGCGCGTCCGCCGCCAGGGCGGGAGTGCACAGCATCGACAGCACAACAAGGCTGCCGCCGGCGAGGGCGATGGATTGGCGCATGGGGAGGCTCCGTGAACAGGTCGCCGGAGTGTTATGAAATAACATATCGACTCGTCAAGGGCGTTCCTCGCTTGACGGCGGCGTCGGCTGCCGGTCTGCTCGGCAAAGGGGCAACGGGAGACAGCCATGAGACATCTGGGGCAGAAGACGCGGACCGGCCTGGCCGTGGTGGTGATGGCGGCCTGTGTCGGCCTGACCCTTTCGGCATCGGCGCAGAGTGCGCGACCCTCAGGCTATCTGACCGCCGATCAATGGCCTGACAGTCTCACGGTCATTGGCCCGCCGCCCGCGTCAGGCTCGGCCGCGGAAGCGGCCGACAAGGCGGCCTTCGAAGCCAGCCGTGCGCTGGAGGGCTCCCCGCGCTGGGCCCAGGCTCAGGCCGACGTCGATCTGTTCGGCCCGGCGGCCCAGAAGAGCTTCGCCTGCGCCATCGGCAAGCGCATCACCCTTGAGAGCACGCCGGTCCTGACGAAGCTGCTCGACCGCATCGTCATCGACGCCGGCGGCAGCACCTACGCCGCCAAGGGCAAATACAATCGCGCCCGTCCGATGATCGACAATGACAAGCCGATCTGCGTCCCTCGCGAGGACTGGATGAAGACCAACGGCTCCTACCCGTCCGGCCACGCCGCCGCCGGCTGGGCGCGGGGCCTGATCCTTGCTGAACTGGTTCCGGAGAAAGCCACCGCCGTCACCCTGCGTGGCCGGGAGTTTGGCGACAGCCGCTGGATTTGCGGCGTCCACTACCCAAGCGATGTCGAGGCCGGCCGCACCATGGGCGCCGCGGCCGTCGCCCGCCTGCATGCCGACCCCGCCTTCATGGCCGACCTGGCGACGGCCCGTAAGGAACTGGCCACGGCCCCGGCGGCCGAAGGCTGCGG
>Ga0209066_10002391_pt1 | contig 22787 bp, 25 predicted proteins | sample All_14_2_FD_187198 | JGI IMG/M metagenome (GOLD analysis project Ga0209066, IMG submission 187198) | Freshwater microbial communities in response to fracking from Pennsylvania, USA - Allegheny Zone_MetaG_DW_15 (SPAdes) (version 2) ... | reverse complement strand
GAATTATAACAACCGAGATGGACGCTCCAACCCACCGCGAACGCGCGCTTGAGGTCGCCCGGAAACGGGGCGTCGCGAGAGGTCGTGACTTCGACGCGGCGGGCGTCCCGCGCACCTACCTTCAGCGCCTGCGGGACGAAGGCGTCTTCATTCAAGTGGGGCGCGGCCTTTATCGTCTGGCTGGCAGCGACATGGCAAGCGCCGGAGCCCTGGCGGAGGCGACGCGTATTCAGCCGCGTGGTGTCATCGGGCTGCTGTCGGCGCTGCAATTTCACGGCCTGACGACCCAGACCCCACACGAGGTCTGGATGCTGCTGGGACCCGGCGTCTGGGCCCCGGTCAATTCTTCGATCATGATCAAGGTGGTCCGCGCCAGCGGCGATGCCCTGACCGCCGGCGTGGAGGCCCATGTCATCGACGCGGTCGAGGTGCCGATCACCTCGGCGGCTAAAACGGTGGCCGACTGCTTCAAGCATCGCAACAAGATCGGTCTCGACGTCGCGATTGAGGCGCTGCGCGACTTCATGGGTTCGCCAAGCCTTCGCCTCGGGCGCGACGAACTGTGGCGCTGCGCAAAGATCGACCGGGTGCAGGGTGTGATGCGTCCCTATATCGAGGCGCTGACATGAGCCGCGCACCGGTCAACATGGGCGCGTCGGTTCGCAACCGGCTGACCGCCCGGGCGCGCGCCCAGCGTGAAGACGCCCAACGCCTGATGATCCGCTATGTGATTGAAAGACTGCTCTATCGGCTGGGCCGATCACCCCACCGAGGGCTCTTTGTACTCAAGGGCGCGATGCTGTTCAGTCTCTGGTCGCCAACGCCCTACCGGGCAACGGGCGACCTGGATCTCCTCGGCTACGGCGACAACGCTCCCGATCAGCTGATGTCCGTGTTTCGCGAGATCATGGCGATGGCCGTCGAGGACGATGGTGTGGTCTTCCACCCCGAAAGTCTGCGCGTCACCCCGGCGCGTGAGGCTGACGAATATTCGGGCGCACGGCTAGATTTTACCGCGACCCTAGCTGGCGCTCGTATGACCATTCATGTCGATATCGGTTATGGCGACGCTGTGACGCCCGGCGTGGTGAGGATCGAGTATCCGACCCTGCTGGATTTGCCGGCCCCAAGTTTGCTCGCCTATCCGCCAGAGACGGTGGTGGCGGAAAAGTATCAGGCCATGGTGTCGCTTGGCATGGTCAACACGCGCATGAAGGACTTCTTTGACCTTTGGGCTATCGCTGGCACATTCGCCTTCGACGGTGCCGTGCTCGCCAGGGCAATCCAAGCCACGTTCGAGCGACGGCGGACCGCGCTGCCCCGAGAGCTTCCCGTCGCTCTGACAGCGGGCTTCGCTGCGGACAAGCAGGTCCAGTGGCGGGCCTTTCTGGCGCGGACCCACATCGCCTTGGCGCCGGAGCCCTTTGACGATGTTCAAGCCCGCATCGCGACGCTTGTCATGGCGCCGACGATGGCGCTGCTCGCAGGTCAGACCTTTGTGTTGCATTGGGAGCCAGACGGCTCTTGGTCAGTCCGATCACTCACCTAGGAGTTGATCGGCCGCCGATCGGCTATCGGAAAGGCCTGGTGGAGGACTGTGTCGGGATCTGTTGTCCGGCCCTCGCATAGGGCGCCACCCGTATCGAGTTCCGAGTTGGAGATGGGCGCACGCATTCCCTTGCGAGCAGGTCAATAGGCGAAATCGATATGAAATTTGGTATCAAAATTTTCTCGCGATATCGATTATAATATCAATTGAGTTAGTGGCACTTAACATTCGATATTGCATATTATATAATTTCTTCAATTTGATACATCGGGGAATATCAAGTATGGAGCCGCGAACGCGCCCTTTAACAAGCGCCCTTCGTGACGCGCGCGGCGGCAAGGGCTGGTCTCAGCGTGACGTCTCCGCACGCATGAAGCTCACCCAGGCCCAGCTTTCGCGGATCGAAAGTGGCGCGGCGGACATCAGGCTATCAACCTTCGTTGAACTGGCGCGCTTGCTCGATCTTGAACTCGTTCTGGTTCCCCGTACGGCGCTCTCCGGAGTCAATGCGGTCATTGGGGAGCTGCAAGCCAGTCAGGACGCCCGCAGTGCGCGCGGCGCAGCCAACATTTTGGCCCAGATCGTCAGGCGCTATCGGCCAAGCCATCCCAAGGCTGCGGAGCTGGATGCGCTGGATGAAAAGGTCCGCGAACTGCAGGCGCTTGAGCCGCTCCTTAGAGCGCCGGTCGCGTTGACGGAGCTGCTCGACATCGCTGACGAGCTGAAAAGCGCGGTCGGCGAGCCGACTTCCAATTGGTCCGGGCCTGTGCGCAAAGCCGTCATTCGCTTAACGGATCTGCGCAACGTCATTATCCACCAAGCGCCCGCCCATGAGCGCCCGGCCTATACCCCGGACGATGAGGATTAGGTCATGGTCGATGTTCTCGAGATCCGCCTTGGTGATCGCAAGCTCGGCGCGATCACCGCGCTGGGCGGCGACCGCTCAATCTTCACGTTTGACGATGACTATGTCGAGGATCCGCGGCGACCGACCCTGAGCCTTTCGTTCAAAAGCCAGACAGGGGGGCTGATTGGCGCACACAACGCCACCCAAACCCGTCTGCTGCCCTTCTTTTCAAACCTTTTGCCCGAGGGCCGCCTTCGCGGCTATCTGGCCGAGCGCGCCGGCGTAAAGACAAACCGGGAGTTCTTTCTGCTTTGGGCTCTGGGTGCTGATCTTCCCGGTTCAGTCTGGGTCGGTTCGGCTGATGGTGAAAAGCCGCCAACCGGCGCGGGGGGCGCCGAAGACGCCGCTGTCCAGGCGAGCAGGGTGAGCCGGGCCTTGCGCTTTTCCTTGGCCGGCGTTCAGCTGAAGTTTTCAGCCCTGGCCCTGCCGAACAAGGGTCTCACCATCCCCGTCCACGGAGATGGTGGCGATTGGATCGTTAAACTGCCATCGGCTCAGTATGCCGGTGTCTCCGAGAACGAGTTTTCGATGATGTCGCTGGCCCGCGCCGTCGGTATCGAGGTTCCGGAGTTCAAGCTTCTGTCACTGGATGACATCGGGGGATTGCCCAGCGATCTTGGACGCTTGGAAGGCCGAGTATTCGCTGTTAAGCGCTTTGATCGCCTAGAGACGGGCGAGCGAATTCATATGGAGGATTTCGCTCAGGTCTTCGGAATCTACCCCGAAGACAAGTATGAAAAGGCCTCGTATCGCAGCATTGCTGGTGTGATTTGGCGCGAGATAGGCGAGGTTGGCCTTGTTGAGTTCGTTCGCCGACTGGTGTTTAGCGCGCTGATTGGCAACGCCGACATGCACTTGAAGAACTGGTCGCTGCTCTACAGGGATGGCGTCAACGCCACCCTGGCCCCCGCCTATGATTTCGTCGCCACCCAGGCCTACATTCCCGATGACAAGGCGGCGCTAAAGGTGGCGCGCAGTAAGCGCTGGGCTGACTTTGGCCGGGAAGAACTCGTGGTCATGTCGCGCAAGGCCGGATTGCCCGAGGAATTGGTGCTGCGGTCGGCGGCTGAAACCGTTTCGGCTTTTCGCGAGGCCTGGCGCAAAGAGCGCGGCGGGTTGCCGTTCGATCAGGCTGCGATGGAGATGGTCGAAGCCCAGCTAAAAATCGTGCCGCTCGCCCAGATCTAAGGCGACATCCAAATTAGGATCGCAGCGCGTACCGACGGCGTTCGGCCTCGGCGGCGGGATGGACGAAGGCCGATGGACGATTCGCTACCGCCTACGAGATCGGCGATGTCGTGACCTTCGCTCGTTCATCGCCCAAGCGTGGGCCCTCCAAGGTGTGGCCAAATATGGCCAATTATCTAGAGTTTTTCGAGCAAACGGCCATATATGGCCAATGTTGAAACCCTACGCTGAACTTTTGCAGGAACTGGGGCAGCGTATCGGGGCGCGTCGAAAGACCATGGGTTGGACCCAGCAGGCGGCGGCCGAACGGTCGGGCGTCAACTATCGCACATGGCGACGCCTGGAGGGGCAGGGCCAGGCTTCGATTGAAGACCTGGTCAAGGCGGCTGTCGCCCTGCGCTGCGAGGAGGGACTGGAATTGCTCTTTCCCGCTCCCGCGGCGTCGAACCTCGACGCGCTTCTGCGCCAGCAAAAGGCGCAAGCCCGTCGCCCTGGAGCCCGTCGGCCATGAAGCTTGAACCGGGCCTGCGTCCTAGTGGACCAACCAGTCGGCTGGCGTCGTCTACCTTTTCAACACAGCGGCCCGGCCTAGCGGCCTCGGCCGTTGAATCCAGTGCGGCGGAGGTTCGTGGCTATGAACGCAGCGAATAGCTCGTGCTCCGGCCCCCAGCGGCGTCCCTTATCAGCACGCCACGATTGACGAGACCGTCGATGTCGCGCCCTGCGGTGTCCTGAGAGCACTTCGCGATCAGCGCCCATTTGGATGACGTCAGCTTGCCCTCGAACCCCGTAAGCAAGCGCTGAAGCATCATGCGCTGGCGCTCATTGAAGGCCTCGCCAGCATGACTTTCCCAGAAGCGCGCGGCGGCCAACACCGTCGCCAAGGTGGCCTCGGCGCCATCGAAAGCGCGGTCCAAGCAACCCAGGAACCAGGCGACCCATCGGGTGATATCCGTATCGCCCTTCTGCGTCGCCTCCAGGGTGTCGTAGTAGTCCTTCCGCTCCAGCCGGATCTGCGACGACAGGCTGTAGAAGCGCTGAGCGCTTCCATCCGAGCGCGCCAACGCCATGTCGGCGATGGCTCTGGCGATCCGGCCGTTACCATCTTCGAATGGGTGGATGGTAACGAACCAGAGGTGAGCCAGCGCCGCCTTGATCACCGGATCGTCGACAGTTTCGCGGTTAAACCAGTCTAGGAACGCGCGCATTTCGCCGGCCATGCGGTCAGCGGCGGGGGCTTCGTAATGGACTTTCTCACGCCCGATCGGCCCCGAAACCACCTGCATGGGCCCCGCCGTTTCGTCGCGCCAGGCGCCGACGACGATCTTGCTGAGGCCGCTGTAGCCGGTCGGAAAGAGCGAGGCGTGCCACCCGAAAAGGCGCTCGTCGGTCAAGGGTTGCTCGAACCTTTGGGTGGCGTCGAGCATCATTTCAACGATGCCGTCGATATGGCGATCGGCGGGCGTGAGCGCCCCGATGTCGATGCCAAGACGACGCGCAATCGACGAACGAACTTGCGCCTTGTCGAGGATCTCACCCTCGATTTCGCTCGACTTCAGAACGTCTTCAGTCAGGGTTCTGAGCGCGGCCTCCTCTCGCAAAGGAAAGCCCAGCGCGTCCATCCGTCCGAGCAAACGGCCCTGGCGATGGCGCACATGGGCGAGCTGATCAACCAGTTCAGCCCTGCTCCATTCGAGGTCCGGCCAGCCGCCGCGATCGTATATGTAGCGCGCCATGATCCTCGCCTTCCGGTCGGAGTTTGGCGGCAGGTTGCACGAAACGCAAGTCAAATCTCCGCATAATTCGCGGAGAATAAGATGGCTAATCTCCGCGCCTGTGTAGGCCAGCCGATCCCGCAAGCCTCTGACGTTGGTTTAGCGCGAGGCTCTGGTGGAAGCCGTCTTCTCCGATGGCGTAAGGCGTCCGCCGCGCCCATCGCAAACTGCGAACGCGTAACCTTGGCAACGCGCGCCGCACGTCTTCGTCAGGTCGCATAGGGCACACGAAGGGCTGCACTCCAATGCAATGGGCTCAGCGCGTCATCGGTGTTTGGCGGTCTCGACAACTTCGCGCTTCCATGGCCGTCCATCAACATCCATCATGGTCACTATCGTATTGATTAATAAGAGTATATGGATTTTTAAGTCTGGACATTTGCCGGCAAACCCGCTTCCCTTGGCCAGGGCATTGGGCGATGACGGCGTGGGTGAGAGATGGCCCGACTCTACAATCGGCTCTCAGCCTTGGCGGTGCAAAAGCTGCGGACCCCAGGACGCCATCCCGACGGCGGCGGCCTCTATCTTCAGATCACGCCCACCGGCGGAAAGTCCTGGATCTTCCGATATCGCCACCTGGGCCGTGAGCGGCAGATGGGCCTTGGTCCAGTGCAGTTTGTCCCCTTGGCGGACGCTCGGCAGCTGGCGTACGAAGCGCGACGGCAACGCCATGAGGGGCAAGATCCCCTGAGCGTTCAGAACACGCGGCGCGCCGAGCAACGGGCCGAACAACGTCAGGGCGTCACCTTCAGAGAGGCGATGATCGCCTATATCGAGATCAACAAGGCCGCCTGGCGAAACGAAAAGCATATCCAGCAATGGCGCAACACGCTGGAGGCCTATGCCGCGCCGCGCTTGGGCGGCAAGAGGCTGGCCGATATCGAGACCCAGGATGTTTTGGACATCCTCAAACCGATCTGGTTGACCAAGACCGAAACCGCCAGTCGACTGCGTGGGCGCATCGAGGCTGTCCTCAACTGGGGCGCGGCCCAGGGCATGCGGCAGGGTGAGAACCCGGCGCGCTGGAAAGGACATCTGGAGATGATCCTTCCCGCTAAGTCCAGGGTCGCCAAGGTCAGGCCCCACCCGGCGCTCCCCTATGAGGATCTCCCGGCGTTCATGGCCAGGATGGAGACCCAGGACGGAGTCGGGGTCTCGGCGCTGCGCTTCACCATTCTCACCGCGGCCCGGACCGGGGAGGTGATCGGCGCCGATTGGAGCGAGATCGATCTGGCCAACCGGGTCTGGGCCATACCGGCCTCGCGGATGAAGGCGGGCCGGGCGCATCGCGTGCCGCTCAGCCCGGCGGCGATGGCGATCCTGGAGGCCCAACGTCAAGCTTGGTTCCGGATCGAGGCGCGTCGTCATAGAAAGCTGCTCGCGCCTGGCCAGACCGAGCCCATTGGCCCGGTTTTCTGGGGTCGGTTGGCGGGCAAGCCCCTGAGCAACATGGCCCTGTTGGCGGTGCTCAGGCGCATGGGACGCGATGACCTCACAACCCATGGGTTTCGCAGTTCGTTTCGCGATTGGGCCGCCGAGGAGACGGACTTCCCGAGCCAGGTCGTGGAGATGGCCCTCGCGCATGCGATCGGCAACAGGGTCGAGGCGGCCTACCGGCGCGGCGATCTGTTGGAGAAGCGCAAGGGCCTCATGGACGCCTGGGCGCTCGCCTGCCTGAACGCTTCGTGAGCGCCGGGGCGGTCGTCAGATCAACAGGCGGCTGGGCGAGCGCTTTAGCTCCGCGGAGGAGGACCCAGCGTCGACGCGCGCCGGCGTTTAGGCGGATTCGAGCGGGCGGGCGCGGGCGCGGTTTCGAGCCGGTCGAGATAGGCTTCCAACTCCGTTTTGCGCACCAAGGTGCGCGCGCCTTCTTTCAGCACGCGGATTTGTCCGTCCGCGATCAGTTCATAGAAGCGGCTGCGGCTGATCGCCAAAAGCTCGGCGGCCTCCTTGACGCGATAGGCCATGCGGTCGGCCAGGGTGATGGGGCGGGATTGGGTGTCGTTCAGGGACATGTCGAGATGCACTCCATAGCGTGATGGCCTTGCCAGATTGGCCTGGGCGGGGAGGGGCAGCGGCGCGCGGCGCGCGGCGTGGCCGGCGGTCATGGCCGGCGCCGCGCGGCGGGTGGATCGGCGGGTCGAGCCTCGGGCGGACTATCGCGCGCCGCTTCCGTCGCAGGCGGCGAAAAGGCGGTGTCCTGGTTAAACCCATTGATGAGGCTCGCAGCCAAGATCGCGCCGCCGGCCAAGCCGACCAAAGCGGCCTGGAGCAGTCGCCAGTTCTGAACGCTGGCCAGGCGCGCCGTGTCGACCCAGCCGCCCAGGTCGGCGGTCGCCCGCTGCAGCGCTTCCTGGGCCTGGCGCCAAGCCGCGTGATCCCGGCGTCGGGCTTCGTCGCCGGCCGTCGTGATCTGCCGGGCGATATCGCCGGGACTCAAAGCCAGGGCCGGACTGGCGGCCATCTTTCCGGTCCGTGCGATCACGATGGTCAGGCCTTGGCTGATCTCCGCCAAGGTCTCGCTGTAGTCGGGCCCGCGCCCCCGCTCGGCGGCCAGGCCAGCGAGGGCGACGTTGAGCAAGGCGACCTCTCGGCGCAACGCGTCGAACGCCGCCGCCGCCGGATCGGCCGGGGGTTCTGATCCGATGTCCTGATCCATGCCATCCTCCTACAAACCAAGCCCCCGGCCACGACCGATGCCGAGATAGTCAGAGAGGCCCTGACCGATGCTGCGCCCCATCTCGACAGGAAGCCCAAGTTCGGGTCTGCGGGCGCGTAGCAGCGACTCCACCTGCGGATCGCGCTCCAGGCCCTTGGCCATGGCGCCCATGCGATCCTTGACCTGACCTGCGCCGGTCATGTCGCCCGCCCGATGCAGCGCTGAGCGCTGGCGCTCCAGACCCTGCCAGCGCTCGACGAAGCGGTCGGCGCGTAGGCGCGGATCGGCCCTGACCTCGGCCTCAAGCTGAAGGACGCGGATGGCCCGCTGCGTGCGGCCCGACGCCGTCTCGCCGGCCAAGGCCGGGTCGCGCACATAGGCCCGCTCCAGATCCTTGGCCGCATGCGGACCGATCTTCCCCACGGCCTCGCGTGCCTCCTCCAGCGCCCGCCGCTGATGGGCGAGGACCGGTAAGCCGCGGTCGTTCATCCGCATGACGTCGCCCGCGGCGCGCGCGTGGCGCTCGATCGCCCGGCCCGAAGCAAGCTGGTCATCATCACGCGCCGGCGCCGTCGGCTGATGCGCGGGACTGGCCGGCTTGAAGCTGGCGAACATCCCCCGCTCGCGCTGCGGCGGGGCGGGCCGCATTGACGCCGGTACATGAATGTCGCGCCGCTCGGCGAAGTCGCTGGCCATGTCCTTGGCCCGCTCGCGCGACAGTACGCGGGTCAGCTTGCCCAGATCCTCGAACTCGTCGCGGCCGTAATGGACCTGCACGCTGTCGCGGTGCCGCGAGAGGGCGACATTGGCGCCGTGGCGATCCATACCCGGCGTCGCCAGCACATGGGTCCGATCGACGGTGACGCCCTGGCTCTTGTGGATGGTGGCCGCATAGCCGTGATCGACCTGGGCATAGTCCTTCACGTCGAAGGCGACCGAGCGCCCCGCGTCGAGGCGGACAATCATGTGAGTGCGCGAGACCTGCTCGATCTCGCCGAGCATGCCGTTCTTCACGCCAAGCCCGCGATCGTTCTTCAGGAACATGAGCCGATCGCCGGCCGCGAACACACGCTCGCCGCGCTCGGCCTTGACCGTCACGTCGTCGCCCAAGACGCCGGCCTGACGCAGCCGATCGCGGGCGGTCAGATTGAGATCGCGAACCTCGTCATTGGTGTGGGTGAGGATGATCCGACTCTTGCCCGGCTCTGCCACGCGGTCGCGATCCCAGCGCTCGACCAGATCCTGGCGCGCCTGGTCGCGGGTTTCGGCGGCATGGACCATGCCGCGCGCCTCGTAAGACGCCAGCGCCTCACCCGTGCGGCCGGTGGCCAACTGCCGGGTGGCGTCGCGCTGCCAGTCCTCATGCTGGCGGCGAACCTGGGTGATCTCGACGTGCGAATGACGCTCGGCGATCGACCGGAACGCCGCGCCGGCCTCGATCGCCTGGAGCTGCTCCGCATCGCCGACCAGCACCACCTTGGCCCCGGCCTTCTCAGCCGCCGACAGCAACCGCTCCATCTGGCGCGAGCCGATCATCCCGGCCTCGTCGATGACCAGCACGTCGCGCGCGTCCAACAGCTCGCGCCCCTGCGCCCACTGATGCTCCAGACTGGCGATGGTGCGCGAAGCGATGCCCGATCCGCCCTCCAGACTCTCGGCCGCGATGCCCGAGAGGGCGAGCCCTCGCACCTGATAGCCCGAGGCTTCCCAAGCCTCCCGCGCCACGCCCAGTAGCGCCGACTTGCCGGTGCCGGCATAGCCGACCACCACGCCTAGATCCCGTGTCGCGGTGACGTGCTCGAACGCCGCCTTCTGCTCGCCGGACAGAACAAGCCCACGCTGCTCGGCGCGAGCCAGAGATCGGCGCTGATCCACCTCACTGACCCGGTGCGCCCGACGCTCGGCCATTATCGCAGAGGCGCGATGCAGCCGGTCTTCGACCGCGATCATCTCGCGGCTTGTGAACCGATCCTGGCCGCGTCCGTCCTGGCCCAGGGCGACCATTTCAGGCGAAGCCTGCACCGCGCCTATGGCGCGGTCGAACTGGTCCTTCCCATCCGAGTGACGGTGAATGAACATCGCCAGGTCGCGGCGCGTGAAGGTCGCCTGCTGCTTGGTGATGGCGTCCAGGGCGATGTTCGGATTGGCGATGATCCGTTCGCCATTGGCCCGCGCGATCTCATGGTGCTCGTCGAGCCGATCAGCCTCACGACCTTCGTCGGCCCTGCGTCCGGCGGCCGGGCCGATCTTGTTCTGCGGCTCAAGGTCGATGCCCTGGTCTTGCAGGCTGCGGTGATCGATCCGCGCGTCGATGTCGAGCTGGGCCAGCCGCTCGTTGACATGGTCCGCCCAAGCCTCGCGCCAATGCTCGACCAGCTCGGTGCGGTTCCAGTCGCGGACCTTGGCGCCGAAGCCGTATTCGCCGGCGTCGCGCCCAATCTCACGCATAGTCAGCATGACGTGGGCGTGCGGCTTGGCCAGGCCATCAGCGCCGATATCCCAATGCACATTGAGATCGGCGACCATGCCGTGATCGACCATTTCGCGCTGGACGAAGTCGCGGGCCAGCGCGATGCCTTGGGTCTGATCCATCTCGCGGGGGATGGCGAACTCGACCTCGCGGGACAGCTGGGCGTCGTTGCGCTTCTCGCCGGCCTCGACCGCGTTCCACAGCCCCGCGCGATCCGACAGATGCTCGGGCGCGCCGTCCGGCAGCATGACCTCGGAATGGACGACGCCGCTCTTGCCCGTGAAGTCATGGTCGCGATCCAGCCGCGCGTCGTGCAGACGCGAGGCGGAGCGATAGGCGGCCGAGGCCACGGCGCTGGCCCCGGTGGCGCGGCTGATGACTTTGACGGAGAAGTGGTAGATCGCCATGACGACAGACCACGTACTATCCTGAGCGCACGTCGGCACGACGTATAAGCGCGCCCTCCAAGATTAAAATCTCCGGAGGGACCGGGCCGTCCCAGTGTGTTCCACCCGCCGTAGTGCCTTAAGCGTCCGACTGTTTTATCCTGACAGCATTCCATCATCATGGAGACTGCGATGCGCAAACCTCGGGACTTGGATGCTGAACTTAAAGTCCTGGAAGACAAGGCCAAGACGCTGAGAGAGCGGAAGGTCAAACAGCTCGGTGAGCTGGTGATCGCCACCGGAGCCGACGCGATGGATGTCGAGACCCTGGCTGGCGGACTGCTCGGCCTGGTCGAGAGCAAGGACGCGGCCCGCAAGGCGGAGTGGCGCAAACGCGGCGCGGGGTTCTTTCGCGGCGGGAAGGGGGAGCCCGCGCGTCTCGACGCTTCGCCAAGCCCTGGCGGCAACCCATGACGCGATCCGGCGAACCACGGCGGCGCGCCGCCGGCTTGAGGCGCGACGGGCCAGAACCGATACAAGGGCCTGGGTGATGCAGCGGCGCGAGCGAACCCATCACCTGATCGAACTGGGCGGCCTGGTGCAGAAAGCCGGGCTGGTCGCGCTGACCAACGACGATCGCGCCGTACTCTACGGCGCATTCCTGACCCTGGCGATGATACTCCAGGGCGAGGATCGCGACCACACGCTGGCGCTCTGGCGGCGGGGCGGGAAGCGGGCGTTTGAGGTGGAAGCCGAGGATCGTCACGCCTGACCTTCCCTCGGAGACAAGCCGCCCTGGATCGCTTGGTGGAACGAGGGCCAGGCGGGCTGGCGCGCGTCAAGGGTGCGCCCTGCGGGCGCATCGCGGAGCGACGGCGAAGCCGCCCTTGACCCGCACCATCCCGCCCGGCAGAGGCTCTCCAAGCGCTCCAGGGCGAGCACCGACCGTTCCGGTCCTGGCTCCCGCAGGTTGAGATGGGCAAGGCCCATGCCGGTGAGGGCAGGGCGGTCAGCGCTGGCACACCGGTGACCCGCAGTGCGGACAGCGCGCGGCGCGCAGCTCCTCCATCGTCGCTTTGAAGAGGTCGTATCCGTCGCCCTGCTGATGGACCATGACCTGTAGCGCCACCTCCAGCTTGGCGGCGACGCCGTGCATGTCGTGCGCGCGAACCTTGGGCAGCGCTTCGAGCCATGCCTCGCGTTGGTCGAACAGCGGCTTCAACTGCTCGTCGATGGCGTCCATCTCTTCGGAGGGCAACAACTCTCCCCGCTCTTCGGGCGTCATGCGCTCCCATCGCTTTTGCCGGACGAGGATGGTCTCCAGGTCCGACCAGCGCAGACCCAGACGGTCGATTTCCGCGTCAAGCGCCAGCCACTCGGCGCAACGGGCAACGGCCGCGTCCGCGACTGCGGCTCCACCCGCCCCGGCGACCACCGGCGCGGCGCCGGCGGCCCCGATCAAGACACGCCGGGAGACGGCAAAGGGCTCCTTGTCGTCAGACATCGAGATGCTCCGCGTTGGACAGGGTGATGGGCTTAGCTCGGACGCGCTCGATCAGATCGACCGTGCGGGAAATCTCGCAGAGCGCGTCGGCCAGGCGCGCCTGAACCTCGGCGACGGAAAGCCCCAGGTGGCGAGCGATCAGCGCGTCGTCGAGCGCCTCGATGTGGTTGAGCAGGAAGACATCCCGCGTCTCGCGTCGAAGGCGGAGCACCGCGTACGACATGACTTGTTGGGCGTTGTGCGGATCGAAGACATGGCCGCGCCAGAGATCGGGATGTCGCCACCGCCACCCCTGGCTGGTCACGAGCGGCCAGGGCATTCCGAAGCGCGCCATCACGCGGCGCCTTCATGATCGGAAGCATCAAACCCGGCGGCCTCGACAACGGCGTCGATCAGATCGCGAACCATCCTGCAGGCCAACGACCAGCAGACTGATGCGACGGCCTCCGGCGGCCTCCGCGAGATGGCATGGGCTTGGTAGTAAGGGCCAAGAAGCGCCGCCAATTCTGGAAGGGCCGCTGGGGCGCCGTTGAACCCCGCGCGCCGCGCGAACCTCAATGCCTTGCTCAGGTCGTGGCGGAGATAGACGCGGTTCCAGTCGTCGCTGATCCCTCGGTGTAGAAGGTGCGCCTTCAGCGCCAGCTCGATCGCGATAGCCAGGACGTAGCGAGTGGCCTCGGGATACTGCGGCAGCGCCGCCTCGGCCGCCTCGTGAAAGCCGGCGGCGTTACGACGGAACGTCATCGCCAGCGGGCGGTCGGCGCCGTCGCGTCGCCGGGCGACCCGGTGGGTCACTTGCCACCGGAGGAGAAGGCCGCGAGGTCGCGGACCGCGCGGGTGATCAGGCCGTGGGCTTCGGGATGGTCTTCCACGAAGATCAGGCGCGCCGCCACGGAAAGGTTGGCGACGACCGCGTCGATGCTCTTGGCGGGCGCCGGCCGCATGGCCTTCAGGAGGGCGTGCCCTTCGACCTCCAGCACTTCGAGCCGGGCGTCGATCTCGGCAAGCCTGTCGCCTTCGGGGATCGCGGCCCGCTGATCCGGTGACAGCCGATACCAATTGCGCTTGGTCATCAGCCAGCCTTCGAGCGTCCCCCACTCTAACTGGAGCCGCCGCTGTTCGGCGTCGATGATGAGCCAGCGGTGGCAGATGGCGACTGACCGGTCGGCTAAGACCGAAGGCGCGGGCAGAGTCGCCACCCCACAGGTGACGGCGCTGCCTACCATAATTGCTCGCCTGGACGGCTCATCCACGCGCGCAGGCGCGCGCCCCACCTTTCGACGTGACTCCATGGCCTCTGCTCTATAATCATGAGTGACGATTTTATTATTACCCGACATCGGCGAGGGGGCAATTACAAAGTGATCATAAGAGACAATAAAATTATCACACAATGATTACGGCGGAGCAGATCAAGGCGGCTCGCGCTCTTTTGGGGTGGAGCCAACCGCAACTGGTGGCAGCATCAGGTGTCTCGTTGCCGACCATTGTGCGTATGGAGAGTTCGGTCGGACCTGGCCGAAGCTCCGCCTCAAATGTCGATGCGGTTCGACAGTCATTAGAGAACGCCGGCGTCATGTTTCTGTCGACCGACGAGATCGGCGGGCCAGGCGTCCGCTTGAAGAAGTAGCGCGCGAGCGCCGCAGCGGACCGAAGCCAAGGCCTGCAAGACACGCCGCCGCCGCTGCCAGCCGCGCCAGCCTACTCTATTGACGCCTAGAGCCTGTCTTTGTTTCCCATAGTACGATCTGGTCCTGCGAGGCCTTGCCGCTCGCGGCAAGTGATCCAATTCTGGCTCATCGAATGCCTTCAGATCCCAGTCCGTGGAGCTTGCAACGATGGCCGACCTCGACCGTATCGTCCGTATTCGCACCGTGCTACAACGCACGGGCCTAAGCCGCTCGACGCTCTACCGAAAAATCCAACAGGGCACTTTCCCGCGCCAAGTCCAGATCAGCGTCCACGGCGCGGGCTGGCGGGAGTCGGCAATCAGCCTATGGATTGCTGACCCTGCCAATTATCGAAATGAAGATGGGGAAGGGGAGGGGCCGTCAGAGGCCGCCGTTTCAAGGGCGGCTACGCCGTCGCCGATGGCGATTCGCTAAGCGCCTTGGATTTTGCCCGTTCTGAGCCAGGCTGTGGCATGGCATCGACCTGTCTTGGCCCGATGCGCGAGCGCCGCGTAGGCTTGGCTGCGACGCTGGATAGGTCTGTGACCAAGATCGGGCGGAGGCAATCTGCAGGGCTGCGCACACAGTGGTAGGGTAGGGGATGGGTCCTCTTCTTACCTCAAGGCCGGCCTGACACTATCGGCGGCGGTCAGATACGTGCAAGACTCCGCAAGCCTTGGCTTTTGGTCGCTGACCAACTCCACAACCGACACCTTCGCCATGGGCGCTCGGGTGCCGTCACGGCGAGAATCCCGCGCGCTGGAAGGGACATCTGGAGATGATCCTCCCGGCTAAGAGCAAGGTCGAGAAGGTCAGGCATCACGCCGCGCTGGACTACAAGGAGATGCCGCGCTTCATGGCGTCGATGCGCGAGCAAAGCGGGGTAGGGGTGTAGGCGCTCCACTTCGTGATCCTGACAGCGGCGCGCACCGGCGAAGTGATCGGCGCCGATTGGAGCGAAATCGACCTCGAGGCCAAGCTTTGGACTGTGCCGGCCGCACGGATGAAGGCGGGCCGTGAGCATCGCGTACCGCTCAGCGAACCGGCGCTGGAAATCCTCGAACGCCAGCGAGAGGCGTGGTTCGAGATCGAGGCGCGGCGGCATCGGAAGACATTGAAGGAAGGTGAGACCAAACCGGTAGGGTAGGTCTTTTGCGGGCAGTTGGCCGGCAAGGCTTGAGCAATATGGCGCTGCTGGCGGTGCTACGCCGAATGGGTCGTGGCGACCTGACGAGTCATGGCTTCCGCAGCACCTTCCGGGACTGGGCGGCCGAGGAGACGACGTTTCCGGGTGAGGTCCTCGAAATGGCCTTGGCTCATGCCATTGGAAACAAGGTGGAAGCCGCCTATCGCCGGGGAGATCTTTTTGAGAAGCGCAGGATCCTAATGGAAGCTGGGCCGCGATGTGTAACCGGCCAGAATAACGATCAGAGATTGATCAAGCTAAGCCGTGGCCATTCAGTTGGCGCAGCTAGCACGGGTAAGACGCTTTCCAGGTGGCACGTCGCTTGCAATTGCAGCGCCTGTTGCTCCCCTTTGTCTCAAAATCGCTGCGGTGCAAAAACTCTCGCCGGAAGTGCTGTCCAGCGTTGTCCGACGAATATTGATTTAGTAAAGGTTTGTTAAGCTTTGGGCGAAGACCCGAAACGCATAGCCTGGTGGGGACTTGGTGATGATCGTATCTAATCCGTCCGCGGAACAGCGTAGCTATGTGTCGAAAGCGCAACCTGTCGCCAATGACTCGCTGAAAAGGGCCATGGATATTTGCGTGGCGGGCGGCGCTCTGCTGTTCTTCGCGCCGCTCCTTCTGCTGGTCGCGCTTCTGATCAAACTTGAATCGCGTGGGCCGGTGTTCTTTCGTCAGGCGCGCGGCGGGCTGAACGGTCAGGCCTTCACGATGTTCAAGTTCCGCTCAATGCGCGTACAGGAGAATGGCGACAAGGTGGTCCAAGCTCGTCGCGACGACGACCGGATCACGACGATTGGTCGCCTTATCCGCAAGACCAGTATCGACGAGCTTCCCCAACTGTTGAACGTGCTGAAGGGCGACATGTCCATCGTCGGCCCTCGGCCCCACGCCCGGGCTCATGACGCGCAATACGGCGCGTTGATCGCCAACTACCATCTACGTTTCCGAGCCCGACCCGGCCTGACCGGTCTGGCCCAAATCAAGGGTCTGCGCGGTGCAACCAACGCCGTCGCAGCAATGGCAGCGCGTGTCGACGCTGACAATGAATTCATTGAGCGCTGGTCCCTCGGTGAAGATGTTCGCATCCTCCTGATGACCGTGCCGCACCTTCTGATGGCGGAAAACGCCTATTAGGTCTTGAAGCGGCGACAGAGTTCGATCTCTTCGCGGCCGGGGGAAAAATGCAAACCGTTCTTGTCGCCGGCGGAGCCGGATATGTCGGTTCGCACTGCTGCTTGGCGCTGGCTGCGGCCGGCTTCCGGCCGGTGGTGTTCGACGACCTGTCGAACGGCCATCGCGAGCTCGTCCAGTGGGGGCCGTTGGAAGTCGGGGACATCCGCGACGCCGCGCGACTGGACGCGGTGTTCGCCGCGCATGCGCCCGTCGCCGTCCTGCACTTCGCCGCCCGCATCGAGGTCGGGGAGTCGGTCAAGAACCCCGGCGCCTTCTTCGACAACAATGTCGGCGGGACGATCACCCTGATCGAGGCCGCGCGGCGGGCCGGGGTCGAGGGCCTGGTGTTCTCCTCGACCTGCGCTACCTTTGGCGACCCCATCGCTCTGCCGATTGCTGAGGATCATCCGCAAGCGCCGCTCAATCCCTATGGCCGCAGCAAACTAATGGCCGAGCAGGCCCTGGCCGACTATGGCCGCTATGTCGGCTTCCGCAGCACAGTGCTGCGCTATTTCAACGCCGCCGGCGCCGATCCCGAGGGCCGCATCGGCGAGTGGCACGAGCCCGAGACCCATGCCATTCCTTTGGCGATCCAAGTCGCCCTGGGCCAGCGATCCCACTTCACGATCTTCGGCGACGACTACGACACCCGCGATGGTACGGCGCTGCGTGACTATGTCCACGTGCTGGATCTCGCCGACGCGCACGTCGCGGCGCTGAAGCGACTTTTGGCGGGGGGAACTTCCGAAGCCTACAACCTCGGAACCGGAACGGGCACGACCGTGCGAGAACTGGTGGCCGGCGTGACGAGGGTGTCTGGCGGCCCGGTGCAAACGGAGATCGCCGCTCGCCGCCCGGGTGACGCCCCGATGTTGGTGGGAGACAACGCCAAGGCGCGCGCGGAACTGGGTTGGAAGCCGGTCCGCGATCTTGATGACATCCTGACCAGCGCTTGGCGTTGGCATGGCTCGCTGAACGAAATGCAGCCTCTCGCTTCGATATGAACCTTGCGATTCAATGGGTCAGCTGCCTTGGTGGCCGACGGGGCGACGGAGAGCGGGCAAAAGGCGCTGGGGCGGAGCGCATCGCGAGGCGGCCAAGCGATCGGCGCCTTGAACGAGTCGGATGGCCGACGAGCGGGGCATCGGCGCGAGGGTGCGTGGAATGACGACGCGAGAAGTCTTGGTCTTTGGCGGTAGTGGCCTCATTGGGTCGCGCCTGATCACGCGCTTGAACGACCGGAAAGATATGCGGGTGGGAGTGTCCGTCCATCCTGGGCGAAAGGACACCAACAAGGCCTGCTTCTACGTCGATGATCTGCTGGATATGATCAACCATGCGCGTTCTTCGGGCGATCGCAGCGTGCTGTTCAATGGCTGCTATCCGGATCGCCATACGTTGGAGCAGATCATCGAGGCGTTCCGGGTCCATTTCCCAAGGGCGCGGACGGTCCCAAGGGCGCGGACGGTTACCATCCCGCGCTTCATCGTCAGCGCTGCGGCCGGGACTCCGAAGCCTGTTTCAGCCTTGGGCCTCGAAATCCATCCCGAGCGCGTCACAAAGCTGGTGCGGTCGACGGACATATTTCCCGGATGGGTGGAAACGTGGGGATTGATAAGGGGCGGTCGTCTGCCGGAGGCCCATCACGCGATGGTCGGAGGCCACCCAGGGGGGGCTCAATTGATGAGGCGCTCGATCAGATCCTCGACGACCGTCCCATGGTCGCATCGGCGCGGGACGTGCCGCCGCGCTCGTGCTATCGCCATGCATTGCGTTGCTCACTGGAGGTAGTGAATGGACCTGGCGCCTGTTCTTGGCTTTTGGGCATTCGTCTTGCTCGCGCTAATAGGGGACGGGCGAGGACTGGTCTATCTGCTCTTCGCCTCCCTGCCATTCGGGTCCTTCGCGGTGGTGCCCCCGGCCATTACAGGCGGCTTGACGTTCAGCCCCGCAACCATGGTCTCGCTGATTTTCAGCGCCCGAGTTCTTCTGACTCCCCAGAGCTTGGGCGTGGTTCGCGAGGCGGCGTACGATTTTCGCCGCCTCGGCCTTCTCATGCTGTTTTGGTGCACGGCGGTCGTCGTGACGCTGTTCGCGCCTCGGCTTTTCGCCGGTCGGGTCGAGGTCATCGAAATGCGCGCGACCCTGCTGGTCTTGCGGTCGGTCGCTTTGCAGCCAACAACACAGAACATCACCCAGCTCTGCTACTTGACCGTCTCCGTGGGCACGACCTTGGCCTTTGCCAGCGCGTTGAGCCGGCCAGGTTGGTGGAAGACCATCCTCCAGGCAATGCTATTGGGCGGGGTCGTGACCATTGTCACCGGCCTGATGGACATGGCTCCACCGCTTAGCGCGGTCCTGGCACCGTTCCGCACCGCCACCTACGCCCTCCTCACCGATGTCGAGGTCATGGGGGTCAAGCGCCTCGTGGGCCTGATGCCGGAGGCCTCGGCATATGGCGCGCTTTGCGTCGGCTTTGTCGCTCCCCTGCACTTCCTTGGCCCGCTGATCCAAGATTCCTGGCTGCGCGAGCGCGTGCGGCCCGTCGTCGTGCTGGGACTCGTCGCTATGGCGGCGCTGTCAACATCCTCCGCAGCCTTCGTGGCCCTGGCCGTGTTCACCGCAATCGCGGTGCTGGAATGGGGCTGGCGGCTTCTCAACGCGCAAACGGGGCGGACGGCGGACTTGGCTCGGCTGGGGCGCGAGGCCTGGTTCGGCCTGATCGTCGGCTGCGCTGGCGTTCTGGCGCTCATCGTCAATCCGGACATCGCCCGGCCGGGCCTGGAAATGCTGGATCAAATGGTGTTTCAAAAGACGGCCAGCAGCTCCTTCGCGGAGCGGTCGATGTGGACAGCCGTGTCCTGGCATGCGCTATGGCAAACCTATGGCGTCGGCGTCGGCCTTGGCGGTACGCGAGCCTCCAATGCCTTCGTGGCGATCGCTAGCAACACCGGCGTCTTGGGCGCGACCTTCTTCTACGGCTTCGTGCTGTGGCACCTTCTACGGCCTCTGCCGAGGGCCCTAGGGCCGGCGCGTTCAGCCGCGACCGGCGCGCGATGGGCGCTCGCCCCGGGCTTCACCGTCGGTCTGCTGGTGGGCACGAGCGCGAATTTCGGCGTCATGGGCGCGCTCTATTTCGCCATCCTGGCGATGGCCGTGCCCGCGCTCGCCCGCAGCGCGGCGAGAGGCCGTCAGCTCACAGATCTTCGCGCCTACCGCCAAGGCGGCAGCCGCGACTCCGGAGGGTCGGGCACATGGGTGGCGAGCTGATAATCATGGGGACGATCACGGAGAACCGGCTGTCGCGGTCGGCATACGACTTGCCGGGCCAGAAGCGTGGTCATGCCGTTCATGACCTTGAGGTGAAATTGCGATGAGTTCCGGTAAAGTCGCGATGAACACGGCTGCACTCTTTGCTCGCCAAGCGGCCATTCTATTGATAAACCTTTATTCTATCAGAATTCTTCTGAGCGGGCTCGGCATTGACGACTTCGCTCTATTCAGCGTGATAGCGAACATCGTCGCTTTGGGCTCCTTTCTTCCGGGTGCTTTGGGAATGATCACCCAAAGATATTTCTCCTTTGAAATCGGCAAAGGAGAGGACGGGGGGCTAAAGCGCATCCATGACGCAAGCTTGGTCCTTTGCATTGGCGTCACGCTCGTCGTCGTTCTGGCGCTTGAGACGGCCGGCGTCTGGTTCGTCGCTAACCATCTGGTCGTGGACCCGGCGAGGTCGTCCGCGGCTCACACCCTATTTCAGCTGACGATCTTCTCCTTCGTCGCCGCGAACTTAACGGGGTTCTACTCTTCGGTGATCATGGCGCATGAAGACATGCATGTCTTCGCGCTCCTTTCGGTCCTAGACGCCCTCCTGCGCCTCGGCGCGGTGCTGTCTCTGGGCGTGCTCGGCGGGGACAAGCTGATCGTCTATGGGTTTCTGCTTTGCGGAGTGTCCGCCACGATCCTGACCGCCTTTTGGATCCTCTGCGGTCGGCGTTACGAAGAGTGCCGGCCACGGTGGTTCAGGTTCGAGATCGGAACCTTGCGAGAAATGGTGGGGTTTGCGGGTTGGACGCTTTTCGGGCAGGTGACTACGGTCAGCCGTAACCAGGCGGTGACGATCCTCATCAATCAGGCGTTCAACCCGGCCACGGTCGCCGCGCGGGCCTTGGCTGCCTCCGTGTCGAGTCAGGTCCTGACCTTTTCGGGCAATTTTTCCGCAGCGATCCATCCGCCGATCATCAAGGCTCACGCCGCAGGCGAGAAGAAGCACATGTTCGATATGATCTTCACCGGCTCGAAGATCACCTTCCTGCTGGTCTGGGTGGCGACCTTGCCCACCATGGCCGTCCTGCCGGGAATTCTAAAATTGTGGTTGGGAGCCTATCCACCGGACACCGTGCTGTTCGTCAGGCTGGGGTTGATCGAGAACGCGGTGATGGCGGTGAGCCTTCCGCTGATGACCGCCGTGCGGGCGACGGGGCGTATGCGGCTCTACGAAACTTCTCTGGGCTCTCTGCAGCTTTTGATCTTCGCGCTGTCCTGGCTGCTGGTGAAGGCTGGTCAGCCAGCGTACTTCGTCTATTTGGTGGCGATCACGATCAACGTGGTGATGTTTGCCGTTAGGCTGGCCATCGTCAAACATCTCACCGGATTGAGCGTCACTGACTACCTTCGGGCCGTATTGCTCCCGCTACTTCTCGTAGTCGCGGTCTCGACGCTTCTGGTCATGGGTGTCTTGCGCTTGGCGCCTTCTGCGTCGGATCTCCCGATTGCGGCAGGCCCGCTAGGAGCCGCGGCGCTGATCTGCCTACTGCCGCTCGCCGTCGCCTACGCCATTGGCCTCAGCGGCGGCGAACATAGAGCTCTGAACGGAATGATCCGGGGGCGGATGGCCGGTTTGGGATCTCGCGCATGAATATACTCGCCATGGGGGCGACAGGGGCGATCGGTGGCCAGTTGACCTCGGTTCTGGCCGCGCGGGGTGACAAGACCTTTGTCACCACCCGCCGTGCGCTGCCGCCGACGGACAGTATTGAATACATACGTGGAGACGCGCGCGACGATACCTTCCTTCGCGAGCTTCTCCAGCGTGATTGGGACGTGATCGTGGACTTCATGGTCTACGATACGCCGGCCTTCCGCCGGCGGATCGACGACCTGCTCGGCGCGACGCGACAGTATGTGTTCACCAGCACCGCGCGGGTTTTCGCCGACGCAGGCGAGCCGCTCACCGAGCGCTCTCCCCGGCTTTTGGAGGCTTCCCGGGATCAGGCTTTTCTGGCGACCGACGAATACGCTCTCACCAAGGCCCGCCAGGAAGACCTGTTGCGTGCTTCGGGACGCGACAATTGGACGATTATCCGGCCCTACATCACTTTTGGCGAGGGGCGCTTGCAGTTGGGCTCGCTGGAGAAGGAGGCGTGGCTCTATCGTGCGCTGAAAGGACGAAAGATCGTCTTCTGCGACGCGCTGATGGAAAAGCGGACCACGATGACCGATGGCTTCGACGTCGCGCGAATGATCGCCACGCTGGTCGGAAACTCATCGGCGCTCGGCCAGGACTACAATCTCGCCGGGGATCGGGCGACCACGTGGGGCGAGGTCCTCGAGCTCTATCTGGAAGAGCTGGAAGCGCACATCGGAAGACGACCGGGCGTCGTGCTCCAGGATCTTGAGAGCTTCTGTCGCATTGTGAGCTCCGAACCGCAGATCAAATACGATCGAATGTACGATCGCCGATTCAATCCGGCCAAGATCGGCCAAGTGTTCGACATGACCAGTCTTGCCGACTGCCTCCCCGCGCTCAGGGCCCGCTTGTGTTCCCAACTAAAGCACAATGAATTTCTGCCGATCGACTGGCGCGCGGAGGCCCTGAAGGACCGCGTTACGGCCGAGAGCGCCGCCTTGGGAGAGATTTCCGGAGGCAAAGCCAAATTGGTCTATTTCGGTTATAGATATTTTCGAGGCCAAATGAGCCGGATGGTGGGGCGCGCATGACTTATTACACTGACGAAAAACAGGCTCAGATCGTGATCGCCCTTCTGAAGGCGCATGGCATTCGGCACGTGATCGCCTCGCCTGGTACTACGAACATGGCCTTTGTGGCTAGTATTCAGAATGACCCATTCTTCCAAGTCTATTCGGCGGTAGACGAGAGGTCCGCAGGCTATATGGCATGCGGGCTTGCCGCCGAACTGGGCGCTCCGGTTGTTCTTAGTTGCACCGGGGCGACCGCGTCGCGCAACTACATGCCTGGTCTGACCGAGGCCTTCTATCGAAAGCTCCCCATCTTGGCCCTGACTTCTATGCAGGGG
>Ga0209066_10002390_pt1 | contig 22797 bp, 20 predicted proteins | sample All_14_2_FD_187198 | JGI IMG/M metagenome (GOLD analysis project Ga0209066, IMG submission 187198) | Freshwater microbial communities in response to fracking from Pennsylvania, USA - Allegheny Zone_MetaG_DW_15 (SPAdes) (version 2) ... | reverse complement strand
ACCGAGGCGATCCGTGTCGGCACCTCGATGCCGCCGGTCACGCGAAGAGCAGGCCGCTCACGACGGCGTAGACCATCACGATCAGCAGGACGCCTTCCAGGCTGTGAAGGATGATCGAGAACCAGATCGTGCGGTAGCGCCTGGCGGCCCAACTGAACGGGAGGCTGGTCAGGAAGACGAGTGGGATCGCCCAGACCTTGTGGAGGTGGTATGCCGCGAAGAGCAGATTGTTCACCAGCCAGTCCCACCGACCGAATGCCCCATGCATCTTCGGCAGCAGTACCCCTCGGAAGAGCAACTCCTCACCGAGGAGGTAGTTGAATGCGGAGCTCACGATCGCGACGCCGAGAATCCACCACTGCCCCACAAACTCCGGTCGTGCGAGTTGTTTCGCCTCCGTGCCCTCGGGCGCAGACCAGCCGATGGCGGCGAAGAGCGGCGCCAGCAGCTCTCCGACCGCTGTGAGTGCGACGAAGACGACGACGACCGGGATGAGCACCAACCACGAACGCGGCGACCGTGCGCCGGTTCGAGGGTTCCGCGGCTGTTGCGCCCAGATGCGAGGCGCGACCACCGACCACCGCAGCGTCCCCAGCTCGCACCGAAGAATGATGATGGCGAGAACGAACTGCCAGATCATCCCGGCCACCATGAGGAGCCAGAAGAGCATTCCGGGGTTGAGGTCCGTGGCGTCCGACAGCAACGGCCACGCGATCCAGGCGAGCGTTGCCATCGGGATGGTCGCCGCCGCCCAAATCCCCAGGATCTGAAGGACCGTGTACTGGGGATCCGATGCACGCGTGGAGGAAGACAGGGCAGTCTCAGTCGAGGTCAACATGCGGATAGTGTAACTAACCGTTAGTGCCACTATCCAAATTCGTGGCAGACTTGACGTCATGCACTCCGATGAGCTTCATCTGACGATGCGCCAGCTGGCCGACGAGAGCGGCGTCCACCCATCGACGATCAAGTTCTACATCTCGGAGGGTCTCGTGCCGCGTGGTCGGCTGGTCGCATCGAACCGCGCGGTGTACGGCCGGGAGCATCTCGAGCGACTGCGGTTCATCCGCACACTCGTGACGGTGGGCGGGGTGAGCATCGCCACCCTCAAGGCCGTGATGGCGGCACTCGCCGAGGGCTCACTGACATCGGTGCTCGCCGCGGCCCAGGATGCGACGCGCAGCCCAGAGGATGTCCCGCCGCCCGCTCGGGCCGAGACCCAGAACGCGCTGCGGCGAGCCTTCGGCATCGAACCCGACAGCCCACTCTTCCACCACCCGTCGATCCGCCGCATTGCGGCGGCGGTGGATGGCAGCGAGCCGTATCTCGGCGCGACATTCCCGGCCTGGGTGGACTCCCTCATCAACTCGGGTCGCGATGCGGCACTCGCCGATCTCGGCATGGTGAGCGGCGCTGAGCCTGAGGCTGCGGCGCGGTACGCGGTCGTCGGGATCCCGCTTGGCGATGTGGTGATCGCGCAGTCACGGCGTTTGTGGCAGTCGGTCTACACGTCGCGCGAATACGGGCCCGGGCCCGCTCGAACTCCCGAGGCCGAGGAGTGAGGGTGCGATCGCACATCCGAAGGGATCAGCCATGAGAGCAGTGGTGCGTCACGAGTACGGGGACACCTCGGTGCTGCGCGTCGAGGAGATCGAGGAGCCGGCGCTGGAGCCCGGCAGGATCATCGTCGACGTCGCAGCGGCCGGTGTGAACATGGCCGAGTGGCACATGATGACCGGAGAACCGAGGATCATGCGACTCTCCACAGGGATTCGACGGCCCAGGCAGCCGGTACTCGGCCAGGATGTCGCGGGCATCGTGACTGCCGTCGGCGCGGGCGTCACCGAGTTCACCGTCGGCGACGCCGTGTTCGGTTCGGCGCGCGCCTCCTGGGCGACACGCGCGAGCGCGAGGGCGGATCTGCTGCAGCCGCTGCCGGACGGCGTGAGCTTCGAACAGGCGGCAGCCGTGCCGATGTCGGGCTTCACGGCGCTGCAGGCGCTGCGCGCGGCGGGCCAGCTCGACGGCGCGCGGGTCGCGATCACCGGTGCGGCAGGAGGAGTCGGGTCCTACGCGATTCAACTCGCCTCATCCCGAGGCGCCAACGTCACCGCCGTGTGTCGTGGCACGAAGGCGGGATTCGCGCGAGATCTCGGCGCTGACGAGGTGATCGACTACACGACGGCAGACCCGACGAACGACGCATCACGCTTCGACGCGGTCCTCGACTTCGCCGGAAGCCTGCCGATCACGCGCTGGGAGCGCGCGATCCGACCGGGCGGCACGCTCATCCTCGGCGGCGGCGAAGAGGGTGGGCGACTCCTCGGGCCGCTGTCGCGGTCGATTCGAGCCCCGTTCGCACGGGGCATCAGAGTCGTCACCCTCGTGGCGTCCGCGAACGGCAATGACATCGCCGAACTCGCCGCTGCGCTCGCCTCCGGGACGCTGCGCTCAACGCACACGCAGTCCTATCCATTCGCCGACGCCTCCCGCGCGGTCGACGCGCTCCGCAGCGCCCGGCACGCCGGAAAGATCGCACTCACGCCATGAGGTTGGGTCGCGGGCCGATTTGGCCCCTCCCTCCCGGACGTTCGGCGGCGGCTCGCAACTGAGAAGTCGGACGCGGCGCACGCCCGGCGACGATGCCAGCACGGCGACGGAGGCCCTCCGTCACTCACGGGATGTGCCGGCTACCGACCCGGCCCGTAGAACAGGCGCTCGAACACGTGCCTGGCCTGGCGGGTCACGCGGAGGTAGTCCTCCTCGAGCTGCGAGGCCGACCCCGGCGCGTACTCCATGAGCCGCGCGACGCCCTCGAGCGCGCGGCGGTCCGTCGGCAGCAGGTCGGAGCTGCGCGCCGACCACAGCGTGATCGCCGAGCGCACGCGCGAGGTCAGCAGCCACGCCTCGCGCAGGCGCACGGCGTCGGCCGCCTCGATGAGGCCGGCCGCCTCCGCGGCGGCGAGCGCCCCGAGCGTCGACGTGGTCTGCAGCGCCGGCACCTCGGCGGCGTGCTGCAGCTGCAGCAGCTGGACGAGCCACTCGACGTCCGAGAGGGAGCCGCGGCCGAGCTTGAGGTGTCGAGCGGGGTCGGCGCCGTTCGGCAGGCGCTCCGACTCGACGCGCGCCTTGATCCGCTTGATCTCGCGCACGTCGGCATCCGGGACGTCGGCGGGGTACCGGATGTCGGAGATGAGGTCCTGGAACTCCCGGAGCACCCCGACGTCGCCGACGACGATGCGCGCGCGCAGGAGCGCCTGGGCCTCCCACGAGAGCGCCCAGCGCTCGTAGTAGGCGCGATAGGACTCGAGCGAGCGCACGATCGCGCCGTTGCGCCCCTCGGGACGCAGCCCGTTGTCGATCTCGAAGGGCAGCCGGATGTCCTCGGTGATCCGCCCGAGCGCGTGCACGATCGCCTCGGCGCGGGCCTGCGCCTGGTCGCCGGCGCCCCGGTCGAGGTAGACGAACATGACGTCGGCGTCCGAGCCAAACCCGAGCTCGGCGCCGCCGTAGCGGCCCATCGCGATGATCCCGAACTCGATGCCGTCGCCGAAGTGGTGGCAGAGGGCGAGCGCGCCGGAGAGGTAGGTCGTCGTCACGTCGGCGAGCGCCGGGCCGAGCTCGTCGATCGTGATGGTGCCGAGCATCGCGCCCATGGCGAGGCGGAGCACCTCGCGGCGGCGGGCGATGCGCAGCGCCTTCGCGCCGGCGGCCTCGTCCCACTCGTGCCTGGCGACGGTCGCCTCCTGCTCCTCGACGAGCACCGCGAGCGGCCGCGGCCGCAGCTCCTCGTCGTGCTCGAGCCAGGCCGCGGCCTCGGGGATGCGCTCGAAGAGGTTCGCGACGAAGCGCGAGCCCGACAGCACCTGCGTGAGCCGCTCGGCGGCGCTCGAGGAGTCGCGGAGCATCCGCAGATACCAGTAGGCCTCGCCGAGGTCTTCGGAGAGGCGGCGGAACGCGAGCAGGCCGTTGTCGGGGTCCGCGCCGTTGGCGAACCACCGCAGCATGACGGGCAGGAGCGTGCGCTGGATCTGCGCCCGCCGCGAGACGCCGCCGGTGAGCGCGGCGATGTGGGCGAGCGCGCCCCGCGCGTCACGGAAGCCGATCGCCGCGAGCCGCGCCTCGGCCTGCGCGTTGGTGAGCTGGAAGCCGTCCTCGGGGATGGCGGCGACGGCCGAGAGCAGCGGCCGGTAGAAGATCCGCTCGTGGAGCGTGCGCACCTGCGCCTTGACGCTCGCCCAGCGCTCGCGCAGGGCGTCGGCGGTCGCCGCGAGCCCGCTCGCCCTCGCGAGCGCCCTGACCGCGTCGTCGTCGGTCGGCATGAGGTGGGTGCGGCGCAGGCGGGCGAGCTGGATCCGGTGCTCGAGCACGCGGAGGAACCGGTAGTCCTCCGCGAACTCGGCGGCCTCGACGCGGCCGATGTAGCCGTGGTCGGCGAGCTTCGCGAGGGCCGGAAGCGTGCCGCGCTCCCGGATCCCCTCGTCGACGAGCCCGTGCACGAGCTGGAGCAGCTGGACGGTGAACTCGATGTCGCGCAGGCCGCCGGGCCCGAGCTTGAGCTGAACGTCGACCTCGTCGGGCGGGATGTGCTCGGTGACCCGGCCCCGCATCTTCTGCACGCCCTCGACGAAGTGCTCGCGGGACGACGCGCTCGTCCAGACCTTCGGGGCGACCGCGGCCTCGTAGCGGCGGCCGAGCTCGAGGTCGCCGGCGATCGCCCGCGCCTTGAGGAGCGCCTGGAACTCCCAGGAGTGCGCCCACCGGTCGTAGTAGGCCACGTGCGACTCGAGCGTGCGCACCAGGGCGCCGTCCTTGCCCTCGGGGCGGAGGTTCGCGTCGACCTCCCAGAGCCCAGGCTCGACCGCGAGCTCCGCGATCCCCCGCATCGTGAGCATCGCGAGCCGGGTGGCGATCTCGATGGCGCGCTGGTCGGCGATGGGGGGGCCGTCGTCGGTCTCCCCCGCCTCGGCGACGAAGATGACGTCGACATCGGAGACGTAGTTGAGCTCACGGGCGCCGCACTTGCCCATCCCGATGATCGCGAGCCTCGTCGCGGCCACCTGCTCGGCGGGGTACGGCGCGTCCCGCCGCGCGAGCACGAGCGCGGCGTCGAGGGCGGCGGCGGCGAGGTCGGCGAGGGTCGCCGCGACGCGTTCGAGCGCGTCGACCGCGCTCGGCCGCCCGAGGTCCCAGGCGGCGAGCCTCGCGAGGTGGCGGCGGTAGCGGACGCGCAGCGCCACCCGCGCCGGCTCGCCGCGGAGGTCGCCGATGGCGCCGATGAGGTCGGCACGGAGCTGATCGACGGCAGGCGGCTCGTCGAGCGGCGCCGCGAACGCCGCGAGCTCGTCGGGATTGCGGAGGAAGAAGGCCTCGAGCCCGGCGGATGCGCCGAGCACGCGGATGAGCCGCGCCGCCGCGTCCTCGTCGTCGAGCACCGCGTCGAGCCGCGCGCCGGCGCGCTCGCGCAGCCGCAGGACGGCGGCGAGCGCCTGATCGGGGTCGCCGGCGGTCGCGAACGCCGAGGCGAGCTCGGGCCGGTCGAGCTCGCCAAGCCGACGCGAGGCCTCGGTGAGCTCGGCGAAGCCGAGCCGAGCGAGGTCGGTCAGGGTCGACGGCGACCGCGACACGGCTGGGCGCCCGCCCGTCAGAGGATCTCGAGGTTCGTCGCGAGCTCGAACGGCGTCACCTGCGCGCGGTACGCCTGCCACTCGAGCCGCTTGTTCTTCAGCACGTAGTTGAACACCTGCTCGCCGAGGGTCTCGGCGACGAGGTCGGACTCCTCCATGAGCGAGAGCGCGCGGTCGAGGCTCGCCGGCAGCTGCTCGTAGCCGAGCGCGCGACGCTCGGAATCCGTGAGCTCCCAGGCGTTCGCCTCGGCCTCCGGCGGGAGCTCGTAGCCCTCCTCGATGCCCTTGAGCCCCGCGGCGAGCAGGAGCGAGAACGCGAGGTAGGGGTTCGAGGCCGAGTCGATGGCGCGGTACTCGACGCGCGCGGCCTGCCCCTTGCCGGGCTTGTAGAGCGGCACGCGCACGAGCGCCGACCGGTTGTTGTGCCCCCAGGTGACGAAGCCGGGGGCCTCGTCACCGCCCCAGAGGCGCTTGTAGGAGTTCACGAACTGGTTCGTGACGGCGGTGATCTCCGGGGCGTGGCGCAGCAGGCCGGCGATGAACTGCCGACCGATCTGCGAGAGCTGGTAGTGACCGCCCGCGTCGAAGAAGGCGTTCGAGTCGCCCTCGAAGAGCGACATGTGGGTGTGCATGCCCGATCCTGGCGCGCCCGAGATCGGCTTCGGCATGAACGTCGCGTAGACGCCCTGCTCGATCGCGACCTCCTTGATCACCGTGCGGAAGGTCATGATGTTGTCGGCCGTCGTGAGCGCGTCGGCGTAGCGCAGGTCGATCTCGTTCTGGCCGGGGCCGGCCTCGTGGTGGCTGAACTCGACCGAGATGCCGAGGTCCTCGAGCATCCGCACCGACCGGCGACGGAAGTCGTGCGCGGTGCCGCCAGGCACGTTGTCGAAGAAGCCGGCGGAGTCGACCGGCTCGGGCGCGCCGCCCTTGAGCTTGCTCGACTTCAGCAGGTAGAACTCGATCTCCGGGTGCGTGTAGAAGGTGAAGCCGCGGTCGGCGGCCTTCGCGAGCGTGCGCTTGAGCACGTGGCGGGGGTCGCTCGCGGCGGGCTGGCCGTCCGGCGTGGTGATGTCGCAGAACATGCGCGCCGTCGGGTCGACCTCGCCACGCCACGGGAGGATCTGGAACGTCGTCGGGTCGGGGTGCGCGAGCATGTCGGCCTCGTAGGCGCGCGTGAAGCCCTCGATCGCCGAGCCGTCGAATCCGATGCCCTCCGAGAAGGCGCCCTCGATCTCGGCCGGCGCGACCGCCACCGACTTCAGGGTGCCGACGACGTCGGTGAACCAGAGTCGAATGAACTTGACCCCCCGCTCCTCGATCGTGCGGAGCACGAAGTCGCGCTGCTTGTCGGTCGAGCTCACCGGGGGTCCAATCTCGGGCGATCCTCGCGCCTGCGCGCGCGTCCGCCCACGTCCGAAGAGAGGTGTTGCCTGCGTGACTAGGCTACCGGCTATGCCCCGGCTCCGCTTGGCACTGGCCCAGTCCAACCCCGTCGTCGGCGACCTCGTCGGCAACGCCGATCGCATCGTCGAGTCGGTCAGGCGCGCGAGGGCCGAGGGCGCGGATCTCATCGCCACTGGCGAGATGTCGATCACCGGATACCCGATCGAGGACCTCGCGATGCAGCCCTCCTTCCTGCGCGCGGCCGGCGGCGCGGTGACGGCGCTCGCCGCGCGGCTCCAGGACGAGGGGCTCGGCGACGTGCCCGTCGTCGTCGGCCATCCGGACGGCCCCTTCGAGCCGCGACTGCTCTCCACCTCGAGCGCGCCGACGGCGATCGCGCAGAACTGCGCGAGCGTGCTCCTGCACGGGCGGGTCGTCGCGCGATACGCGAAGCACCACCTCCCGAACTACGCCGTCTTCGACGAGTACCGGATCTTCATCCCCGGCGACGAGCTGCTCGTGCTGCGCCTGCACGGCGTCGACATCGCCCTCATCGTGTGCGAGGACCTCTGGCGCGAGGGCGGCCCCGTCGCCAAGGTCCTCGAGTCGGACGTCGGCATGCTCCTCGTCATCAACGCCTCGCCCTTCGAGCGCGACAAGGACGAGGTGCGCCTGCCGCTCGTCACGCGGCGGGCGACCGACGCCGACACGATCGTCGCCTATGTGAACATCGTCGGCGGCCAGGACGACCTCGTCTTCGACGGCGACAGCGTGGTCGTCGACGGCACCGGCGCGATCCTCGCGAGGGCTCCGCAGTTCCGCGAGCACCTCCTCGTCGTCGACCTCGACGCCGCGCCGGCGACGGAGTCCGAGCTGCCGCCGAACGTGCGCCGCGTCCACCTCGACGCGCCGGCGTTCGAGCAGCCGGCGATCGCGCCGGACATCGCCGAGCTCCCCGACGACCGCGAGCAGCTCTGGGCGGCGCTCGTCACGGGCCTGCGCGACTACGTGGAGAAGAACCGCTTCCCGTCCGTCGTGCTCGGCCTCTCCGGCGGGATCGACTCGGCGGTCTGCGCCGCCATCGCCGCGGACGCGATCGGCGCCGACCGCGTGCACGGCGTCTCGATGCCCTCGCGCTGGTCGTCGGACCACTCGCGCTCCGACGCCGACGACCTCGCCGAGCGGATCGGGCTGCACTACTCGGTCGAGCCGATCGCCGACCTCGTCGCCCCGGTGGAGTCGCAGCTCGGGCTCACCGGCGTCGCCGCCGAGAACCTCCAGGCGCGCATCCGCGCGATCATCCTCATGGGCCGCTCGAACATGGACGGCCACCTCCTGCTCACGACGGGCAACAAGACCGAGCTCGCCGTCGGCTACTCGACGATCTACGGCGACAGCGCCGGCGGCTTCGCCCCGATCAAGGACGTGCCGAAGACCCTCGTGTGGGAGCTCGCGCGGTGGCGCAACGCGGCCGCCGAGGCCAGGGGCGAGACGCCGCCGATCCCGGAGCGCTCGATCAGCAAGCCGCCCTCGGCCGAGCTGCGCCCCGACCAGGTCGACCAGGACACGCTGCCGCCATACGAGATGCTCGACGCGATCCTCGAGGCCTACGTGACGCAGCGGCTCGGCCGCGCCGACGTGATCGCGCTCGGCTACGACGCCGCCGTCGTCGACTTCGTCACGCGGCTCGTCGACCGCTCCGAGTGGAAGCGGCGCCAGGGCGCGATCGGCCCGAAGATCAGCGGAATGGCGTTCGGCCGCGACCGTCGTCTGCCGATCACGTACCGCCCGACGGCCTGAGCCGCGCGCCGCGCGACGGCCGAGCGGTCCGACGCAGGTCGTAGGATGCCGTCATGGACGACACGGCCGTCAAGCGGGTCAGGACCCGGCACTTCCAGCGGGCGAAGGAGCAGGGCGTCCCGATCTCCGGCCTCACGAGCTACGACCAGCTCACCGCCGGCATCTTCGACGCGGCGGGCATCGACTTCCTCCTCGTCGGCGACTCGGCGGGCAACACGGTCTTCGGATACGACACGACCCTGCCGGTCACGGTCGACGAGCTGATCCCCCTGACCCGCGCCGTCGCCGGCGCCGTCACGCGCGCCTTCGTCGTCGCCGACATGCCCTTCGGCTCGTACGAGTCCGGCCCGGACCAGGCGCTGGCCACCGCGTTCCGATTCATGAAGGAGACCGGCGCGCACGCGGTCAAGCTCGAGGGCGGCATCCGCAGCGCCGAGCAGATCCGGCGGATCGTCTCCTCCGGCATCCCCGTCATGGCGCACATCGGCTTCACGCCGCAGAGCGAGCACGGCCTCGGCGGCCACGTCATCCAGGGCCGCGGCGAGCAGGCCGAGGCGCTCCTCGCCGACGCGCGGGCCGTCCAGGAGGCCGGCGCGTTCGCCGTCGTCCTCGAGATGGTGCCGTCGGGGATCGCGCAGCGCGTCACCGAGGAGCTCGCGATCCCGACGATCGGCGTCGGCGCCGGACCGCACGTCGACGGCCAGCTGCTCGTGTGGAGCGACTGGGCGGGGCTCACCGAGGGGCGCATCCCGAAGTTCGTGAAGCGCTACGCCGACCTCCGCGGCACGCTGCTCGCGGCCGCCGAGGCCTACCGCGCCGACATCGAGTCCGGTGCGTTCCCGGCGCCGGAGCACGAGTACACCGACTGAGCCGACGGCGTTGCGCCGCGCGCCCGATCGGCGCCGCCGACGCCTCAGGCCTGGTCGGCCGCGTCCTCCGCGGCCCACGCGCGGGCGCGCTCGGCAACGATCTCGGGGGCGCGCAGCGCCTCCTCCCTGGTGGGGAACGGGCCGATCCGCTCGTTCGCGAGCGACTGCGGTCCCTCCTCGACCTCGCCGGTCCGGTCGTTGTACCACCACTCGGCCATGAGTCCTCCTGCCCGTGCCTGGCGCGGCGCTCGCCTCGCTAGGCTTGATCGTATGCCCAGGGACGCCGTCGGTCGCCTCGTGCCCGGCGTCGTGACGCCGCGGCGCGGCGTGCCCGCCACGATCGCACGACCCGAGTACGTCGGGCGCCCTGCGCCGGCGCCATACACCGGCGGCGACGTGTACTCGGCCGAGGAGATCGAGCGCATCCGCGTGGCCGGCCGCATCGCGGCGCAGGCCGTCGAGGCCGTCGGCGCGGCGATCCGCCCCGGCGCGACGACGGAGGAGCTCGACGCGATCGCGCACGAGTTCCTCGTCGCGCACGACGCATACCCGTCGACGCTCGGCTATCGCGGATTCCCGAAGTCGTGCTGCACGAGCATCAACGAAGTCATCTGCCACGGCATCCCCGACGACACGGTCCTCGTCGACGGCGACATCATCAACATCGACATCACCGCCTTCCACGACGGCATGCACGGCGACCTCAACCGCACGTTCACCGTCGGCGACGTCACGACGGAGGCGCGCGAGCTCGTCGAGCGCACCGAGGAGGCGCTGCGTCGCGGGATCAAGGCCGTGGCCCCCGGGCGCCGGATCAACGTGATCGGCCGCGCGATCGAGTCCTACGCCGGGCGCTTCGGCTACGGCGTCGTTCGGGACTTCACCGGCCACGGCGTCGGCCGCGCGTTCCACACCGGCCTCATCGTGCCGCACTACGACGCGGCACCGCTGCACGACGAGGAGATCGTGCCTGGCATGGTCTTCACGATCGAGCCGATGCTCACCATCGGCACCCCGGACGCGCCCGGGCCCGTCGAGTGGGACGAGTGGGACGACGACTGGACGATCGTGACCCGCGACCGCCGGCTCACGGCCCAGTTCGAGCACACGCTCGTCGTCACCGAGCGCGGCGCCGAGATCCTCACCCTGCCCTGAGGGCAGCACCAGCCATCCGACCCCGACCACCGCACCACACCACCACCACGAGGAGAACCACCATGGCCAAGGCACTCGGCGTCGACATCGGCGGGACCGGCATCAAGGCCGCCGTCGTCGACACGGAGACCGGCGAGCTGCTCACCGAGCGGGTGAAGCTGTTCACGCCGAAGGGCGGCGAGCCCGAGGCGGTCGTGGAGACCGTGCTCGAGGTGATCGACCTCGTCGGCGGGCTCGAGGACGGCGTCCCCGTCGGCGTGTGCTTCCCCGCGGTCGTCAAGCACGGCAGGACGATGTCGGCGGCGAACGTCTCCAAGCGCTGGATCGGCCTCGAGGCCGAGGAGATGTTCGAGCACGCGCTCGGGCGCGACATCACCTTCATCAACGACGCCGACGCCGCCGGGTATGCCGAGCTCCACTTCGGGGCGGCGAAGGGTGCGCAGGGGCTCGTGATCCTCACGACCCTCGGCACCGGGATCGGCAGCGCCTTCCTCTACGACGGCGACCTCATCCCGAACACCGAGCTCGGCCACCTGCAGATGCACGAGGTCTCGGTCGAGGTGCTCGCCTCCTACGGCGCCAAGGAGCGCGAGGACCTCTCGTGGGCCGCCTGGGCCGCGCGGCTGCAGGAGTACTACCGCTACCTCGAGGTGCTCTTCAGCCCCGACCTCTTCGTCATCGGCGGCGGCGTCTCCAAGAACGCCGACGACTTCCTGCCGCTGCTCTCGCTGAGCACCCCCACCGTGCCGGCGGTGCACCGCAACAACTCGGGCATCATCGGCGCCGCGGCCCTCGCGGCGGTGGGCTTCCACGCCTGATCCTCGCGTGCATCGGCGCCGACCGGGCTTCCGGTCGGCGCCGATGTCGTCGCTGCGGTCGTCGCTGCGGTCGTCGCTGCGGTCGTCGCCGAGGGTGAACGGGCCGGCTGATACGCCGGGTTCTGTTCAGGCGCTTGCGCGCCCTGGACGGCCATCCATCTCGGACGTGCGTTGCCGCACGCCTCCAGCGGTCTACCCGGGGACGGGACGAGCAGCCCCATGGTCCCCTGTCTGACCTTGCTCCGGACGAGGTTTACCGAGCCGACCGCGTCACCGCGGCCGCTGGTGGGCTCTTACCCCACCGTTTCACCCTGACCCGGCCGAGGCCGGGCGGTCTGTTTTCTGTGGCACTGTCTCGCGGGTCACCCCGGGTGGGCGTTACCCACCGTCCTGCTCTGCGGAGCCCGGACGTTCCTCGGCGCCCGCCGAAGCGGACGACGCGGCCGTCTTGCCGGCCCGTTCACCCCTCCAGCGTACGGCGGTGGGCGCATCCGCGCGACCGCGGCGTCGGGATTCGCGTCAGCGCTCGACGTCGGCCCGGGCGTCCATCGCGAGGTTCGCGAGGGCGTCGGCGCGCGCGTTGCGCTCGCGCGGGATCCACTCGAACCGCACGGGGATCCCCTGCAGCTCGGCGCGCGCCTGCGCCGCGAGCTCGGCCATCGCGGGGTGCTTGATCTTCCAGCGCCCCATCATCTGCTCCACGACGAGCTTGCTGTCCATCCGGATCGTCAGCGCCGCGGCGGGATCGATCTGCCGCGCGCGGCGGACCCCGGCGAGCATGCCCCGGTACTCGGCGACGTTGTTCGAGGCGACCCCGCCGTAGACCCCGATGGCCGCGAGGATCTCCCCCGTGACCGGATCGATGACGACCGCGCCGCTGCCGGACTCGCCGGGATTGCCGCGCGATCCGCCATCGGCCTCGATGACGAGCTCGCGCGTCACAGGCCGGACTCCGGCGTCCGCACGAGGATCGCCTCGCTCGACGGGCAGAGCAGCACGGCGTCCGGAGCGGCCGCACGGACCGCGGCGAGTTCGTCGGCGAGGAGCGCGACCCCGGAGGCCTCCGAGATGCCGCGGCGCAGCAGGGACGCACCGACGCCGTAGCGGGCGCGCTGGCGCTCGTAGAGGGCGAGGAGGTCCTCGGGCAGCGCGGCGACGATCACGGCGCGATCGGCGGCGACCTGCTCGCGCTCCTGCGCGATCGCCGCGATCGCCGCCGCGACGGCCGCCTCGGCGTCGGCCCGGCGCTCGTCGAGCTCGGCGAGCGCGCCGGCGAGGGCGTCGAGCGCGGACTGGTGCTCCTCGACCTTCTCCATCACGGCGAGCTCGATGTCCTCGAGGTCGGATCGGCGGCGACGCAGGGTCTCGAGCTCGTGCTCGAAGGCGGTGGCCTCCTTCGCCGAGCTCGTCGCGAGCATCCGCTCGTCGTCGCGCGCCATGCGGGCCTCGACGACGGCGACGTCCGACTCGATCCGCTTGAGCTCGATCTCGGCGTCCTCGAGCGTGCCGGCCGACGCCGAGACGTCGGCCGCGAGCGTCACCCGCTCCGCGAGGATCGCGTCGAGGGTCGCGCGCTCCGGCAGCGACTGCTCGCGCCGGGCGAGCTGGGTCATCCTGGTGTCGAGCGCCTGCAGATCGAGCAGGCGCGCCTGGATCGCGGGCGACGCGGTCAGAGCCACGGTCGAACCTCTCTCTCCGGCACCGGGCCGGTCACTGCACGATGGTGAAGTCCCAGGGGTCGGTGCGCAGGTCGCTCACGGCGACCTCGACCCCGGGGAGGGCGGCGGCGAGCTGCCTGGCCGCGGTGTCGAGCCACAGCCATTCGCTCGCCCAGTGGGAGACGTCGATGAGCGCGGGCCCGCCGGCGACGAGCGCCTGCTCGATCGCCTCGGAGGCCGGGTGATGCCGCAGGTCGCTCGTGACGTAGACGTCGGCGCCGAGGACGGCCGGGGTGCCGAGGAACGCGTCGCCCGCCCCCGCGCAGAGCGCGACGCGACGCACCTGGCGGTCGTAGGCGCCGGCGACGCGGACGCCGCCGGCGGTCGCCGGCAGGAGGTCGGCGATGCGCCTGGCGAGCCGGCCGAGCGTCTCGGGCTCCGGCAGGTCGCCGACTCGGCCGATGCCCCGCTCGGGCGCGAGCCCCGGCGCGATCGGCGTCGCGTCGCACAGGCCGAGCGCGTCGGCGATGACCGCGCTCGTGCCCGACTCGACCGCATCGGCGTTCGTGTGCGCGGCGATGAGGGCGCACTCGGCGCGGATGAGCCGGGTGAGCATCGCGCCCTTGGCGCGATCCGCCGCCACGCTCGTGACGCCCCGCAGCAGGAGCGAATGGTGGGTGAGCAGGAGGTCGACGTCGCGCGCGATCGCCTGGTCGACGGTCGCGGCGACCGCGTCGACGGCGAGCAGGATGCGGTGCACCGGCGCGGTCGGCTCCCCCGCGACGAGGCCGACCGCGTCCCACGACTCGGCACCGGCCGCCGGCCAGAGCGTCTCGACCGCCTGCTGGACGTCGGCGACCGTGGTGGGCATCGGTCCAGTCTATTCGGCGTCGACGGCGCCGGCGACGGGCGCGGCCCGCCCGGCGCGGACGTGCCGGATGCCCGCGAGCAGCCCGACGACGATGCCGAGCACGAGCGCGACCGGCACACCGAGCGGTGCCGTCTCGAACCCGGTGCCGTCGAGCAGCGGCAGCAGCCACCCCGTCCACGACTGGCCGGGGACGAGGCCCAGGCCGAGCGCGGCGATGGCGACGAAGGCGATGAGGGTGCTCCACACGACGTCGGGAACGCCCCGCCCCCGATGCAGCAGCGCGTCGACGTCGTATGGCCGCGAGCGCATCATGACGTCGCCGGCGAGCAGGCCGGTCCAGGCGGCGATGGGGACCGCGAACGGCACGAGCACGAGCGCGAGCCCCGTCGCGAGGCCGAACGGCAGCACGACGGCGAGGATCGCGGCGGCGATGACGACGCCGATCGCGGCGATCGTGGTCGTCGCGGGTCTCGTCGCCGCGACCCCGGCCGCCTGGACCGCGAGCCCCGCCGAGTAGAGCGCGAGGATCGCGCCCGAGATGAGCGAGCCGACGATCGCGACGAGGATCGGCACCGCCGCCCACGGCGGCAGCAGGCCCGTGAGCGCCGCGGCCGGGTCGCGCACGAGCGCGCCGCCGAGCTCCTCGTCGCTCGCGGCGAGGAGGGCGCCATAGCCGATGAGCACGAACGGCGGCAGCGTCGCACCGAGGGTGGCGAAGAGCATCGAGCCCGCGCTGCCGGTGGACGAGCGCTGATACCGCGCGAGGTCGCCGCCGCTCATCGCCCAGGCGAGCCCGACCACCGCGAAGACGAGGACCGCGCCGGAGAGCACGGAGGCCCAGGGGCCGTCCTGGCGCTGCAGGGCGAGCGGGAGGTCGACCCGGTCCGCGGTGAGCGCCACGAACCCGGCGATGCCGCCGAGGGAGAGCACGGTGAGCACCGCCTGCACGACGGTGATGACGCGGGCCCCGATCACGGCGACCGCGACGACGACGACGAGCGACGCGGCGATGCCGATCCACACGAGCCCGGCGGGGGCGAACGCGCCGGCCATGCCGGCCGCCCCGAGCACGCCGGCGACCGCGATCCCGGCGATCCAGACGAGGAGCCCGCCCCACGCGATGCGCGTGACGAGGGCGATGAGGGCCGGCAGGAGGTTGCCGAGGTGGCCGAAGACGCCGCGCGAGACGATCATCGTCGGCTGGCCGGCGCGCTTGGCGGCCATCGTCGCGAAGCCGATCGGGATGAACGCGAGCGCCACCCCGCCGAGGACGGCGAGCACGGCCTGCCGCAGGCTCCCCTGGGGCTCGAGGAGCGTGGCACCGACGGCGACCATGACGAGGCTCGCGTTGACGGGGAACCACAGCCAGAACATGCGGGCGGCGCGCCCGACACGGAGGTCGTCCGGCGTCGGCTCGATGGCGCCGATCTCGACGATGCTGCGCCGCGCGGCGGGCAGCTGCGCGGTGGACCCCGTCGCGGTCTGGTCGGGCAGGGGTGCGGCGACGGCCGGCGTCGAGGTCGCCGGCGCGGCCGCCATGGTCGCGGCGACGCCAGCACCGACGAGCGCCGCCGCCTCGGGCGCCGCGGGCTCCGCCGACATCGGCACGTCGTCGGCGCCGGGGTGGATGACCGTGAACCCCGAGAGATCGAGCCCGGAATCGATCGGGTCCGCGGTCGCCAGGGACTCGGCTGGCAGGGACTCGGCCGACGGGGACTCGGCCGACGGGGACTCGACCGACGGCGCGTCGAGCTCGGAGGGCGGGGCGGCGACCGGCAGCAGGTCGGCCTCGTCGCCGAGCGGGTCGGGTCGGGTCGCCGTCTCATCGACCGCGTCCGGGATCCCGGTGTCGGTGAGGTGGTCGAGTCCGGCGCCGAACGCCTCGACGCGGTCCTCGACCGACTCGGGCCGGGGCTCGATGAGCTCCGGCGGGCCGTCGTCCACCGCGCCGGGCGACGGGACCGAGATCGGGGGCTCGATCGGCGACTCGGGCGGGCTCACCGGCTCGGGCTCGCGCACCGGCCCGGGCTCGCGCGCCGAATCGGGCGTCGACGCGGCCTCCGGCACCTCGATGGGCGACGCCGGCGGCACGTCGATGCCACGCAGCCGCAGCTGCTGCTCGAACTGCTCGAGCGCACGGGCCGTGCCGCCTGGCTCCTGGAGGGCCGCGTCGACGACCGACTGCAACTCGGCGGCGCTCATCGCGCGCACGATCGCCCCGGTCGTCGGGTCGGTGAACTCGGCGGCGGCGGTCGTCGCCGGCTGGCTCGTCGCCGGCTGGCTCGTCGCAGGCTGGCTCGTCGCCTGCATCGTCGCCGCCGGTTCGCTCATCACCGGCCCGCCGGACTCGACGGAGTCCGCGATGACGGGCTCGGCCGAGCTCACATCAACCGGCTCGACGCGGACGGACTCCGGCGCGGCGGCCTCGTGCTCGACCACGGCGGAAGGGACGATCCCGGCCGGCGGCGGGAGGTCCGCCGGGGCGACCCCTCGCGGTGGCGGCGGCGCGTCGGCGACGGCCGCCTGCGAGGGGTCGGGCGCCGGGGCGCTCAGCCACGGCGGCAGGGGCGGGGCGACGGGCTCGTCGCCGTCCTCACCGGGCTTCGGCACGGGCGGACGGTAGGTGGCCCGGCGCGGCCCGGCAGCCGCGTCGGGGTCGAACATCGGCAGCACGCCCCCGGTGTCCTCGTCGGCCATGGCGTCATCATATGGCGATGGTCAGCCGTTTCCCGGTCGACTGGCCGCGCCGATCACCACCACCGCGCCGAGCACGAGCGCGAGGCCGACCCATCCGAGGGGGTCGAGCCGCTCCCCCACGAGGACGACGGCGAGGACCGTGGCGACCGCCGGCTCGAGCAGCGCGATCGTCGTCGCCGTGCTCGCCTCGAGCACCCGGACGCCGATGCCGAAGCAGACGTAGGCGATGACCATCGGCCCGACGACGAGGTAGGCGGCGATGCCGATCGCCGTCGGCGAGGCGAGCAACGTCGACCCGGTGACGACGAGCACCGGCAGGAGCCCGAGCGAGCCGAGCCCGAACATCGCCCCCATCACCGGCGTCGACGCGTGACCGGCCCGCATCGCCCGCCCCGCCGCCGTCGCGTAGAGCGCGTAGGCGACGCCGGCGAGGATGCCGAGCGCGATCCCCCAGAGCAGACCGCCCGTCGTGCCGGCGCCGCCGCCGTGGCCGCCGATCGCGATGAGGGCGATGCCGACGATCGCCGCGGCCGTCGACACGGCCCATGCCCGGCCCGGCGGCCGCCGATCGATCGCCCACTCGAGCACGGCCGCGACGATCGGGCCGGTGCCGAGGGCGATGACGTTGCCGATGGCGACCCCGGCGAGGGCCATCCCGCTGTAGAAGGCGAGCGGGTAGACCACGACGCCGACCGCGCCGGCGATGAGCCAGCGCCGCGCCGCGGGATCCCGCAGCGCCGCGATCGAGCGCCGCCCGCCGATCGCGAAGAGCGCGAGCCCGCCGATGCCCATCGTCGCCGCGCCGATCGCCAGCGACGAGACGTCCTCGGGCATGGCATGCGCCGCCGTGCCCGTCGTCCCCCAGAGGACGCTCGCGACGACGACCGCGAGCACCGCCGTCGGCGCGTTCGAGGATCGCCGATCGTCGGTCACCCGACGAGCGTACTGGCGGCTACGCGGCGCCGACGCCGAGGTTCTCGACGGCGTGGGAGCGGACCGCGACCGACGGCGTCGGCACGACGAGCAGCGGCGCGTTGACGTTGAGGATGACGTCGTGGACCGACCCGCCGGCGAACGCGACCGAGCGCTCGTCGGGCGTCGCGCCGACGACGAGGAGCCTGGCCGCCCGGCTCGCGTCGAGGAACGCCTCGGCGGGCCGACGTCGGGAGACGCGAACCCGGACGGGCACGCCGGGGTGACGCTCGGCGACGAGGTGCGCGGCCGATGCGACGGCGATCTGGGCCGGGTCGACGTCCGCCGAGCCGGACGGCGCGCTGAGGTAGGCGGGCGGCCCCTCGAGGGCGTGCACGATCACGAGCTCCTCGCCGAGCCGCTCCGCGTGGCGCGCGGCCGCGAGCACCGGCCCGCCCGGGTCGTGGTGCGACTCGAGCCCGACGACGATCCCCCGGCGAGCAAGGATCGGGTCGTGCGGCACGATGGCGACCTCGCCGAGGGCGAGCGATGCGATCCGCAGGGTCCTGGAGCCGAGCACGCGCCCGCGGAGGAAGCCGGTCTTGTGGGTGCCGATCACGAGCAGGTCGCCGCGCGCGGCGGCGACGAGCTCCTCCGCGAGGTCGCCGGAGCGCACCTCGAGCTCGATCCCGTCGCGGACCGCCGGCGGCACGCCGCGCACGAGGCGCTCCAGCGTCCGGCGCGGATCGTCGAGCGAGGTCGACCAGAGCGGGTCGGTCACGAGCACGGCCGCGAGCGTCGCACGGGTCGCGGCGGCCAGGTCTGCGGCCCAATCGAGCGCGCCAATGGCAGGATCCGACCCGTCCACTCCGACGACGATCCGGCTGTCCGACATCTCGCACCTCCTGCCCGCTCTGACAGGATGGCAGGAGCACGGACACGGGCGGCACGGGCGAAGGTCCCACCGCACGCCGACGGGAGGATGTATGGGCGAGCGGACGACCGCGATCGAGATGCGGCTGCGCAACCTGCTCGCCGCGAACGCCGCCGTCGTCGAGGAGCTCGACCTCGAGGCCGTCCTGCGCAGGATCGCCGAGGTCGCGGTGTCGCTGTCCGGGGCGAAGTACGGCGCGCTCGGGGTGATCGGACCGGACGGACTCCTCGAGCAGTTCATCCACGTCGGGATCCCCGAGGAGCTCGCGCACCGGATCGGGCCGACGCCGGAGGGCCGTGGCGTGCTCGGCGTCATCATCGACCAGCAGCGGTCGATGCGCATCCCCGACCTCGCCAGCGACCCCCGGTCGGCCGGGTTCCCGAAGCACCACCCGGAGATGCACGGCTTCCTCGGTGTGCCCGTCCGCGTCCGCGGCGAGGTCTACGGCAACCTCTACCTCGCCGACCGCCGCGACGGCGAGTTCACCGCCGAGGACGAGGAACTGCTCGGCGCCCTCGCCGCGACCGCGGGGATCGCGATCGACAACGCCCGGCTCTTCGAGGACGCGAGACGCCGGCAGCGGTGGTCGGCGGCGGCGGCGGAGGTGAGCGCCGCGCTCGTCTCCGAGCAGCCGGACGAGGCGCTCGGGCTCATCGCCGAGCGCGTGACGGTGCTCGCGGATGCCGACGCCGTCTTCGTGCTCGTGCCGACCGGCGAGGACGCGTTCCTCGTCGACGTCGCCAGGGGCGCGGCGGCGGGCTCCTACGAGGGGGCCTACCTCGCGCGGATCGGCTCCCTCTCGCAGCACGCCTTCGGCTCGGGGCAGCCCATCGTCGCCGACGAGCCCTCGGCCGAGAGCTTCCTCACCCGTGACCGGCTCGCGGTCGAGGACGACGGCACGCCGGTCGACTTCGGGCCGACGATGGCGATCCCCCTCGTGGCGACCGACCTGCCGACCGGCGTCCTCGTCGTGACGAGGCGACGCGGCCGCCGACGGTTCACGGGCGCCGACCTCGACATGGCCGCCGACTTCGCCGGTCAGGCGACCGTCGCGATCGAGCTCGCCCGCGGACGGGTCGACCGAGAACGGCTCACGCTGCTCGAGGACCGCTCCAGGATCGCCCGCGACCTGCACGACCACGTCATCCAGCGGCTGTTCGCGGCCGGGCTCGGGTTGCAGGCGACGACGGCGATGATCCAGGAGCCCGCGGCCCGGGCGAGGATCGCCGACCAGATCGGCGCGCTCGACACCGCGATCGCCGAGATCCGGACGGCGATCTTCGCGATGACCTCCACCCCGAGCGAGCGGTCGAGTCTGCGCCACCGGATCATCGACGCCGTCGGCGAGGCCGCCGCAGGGCTCCCCTCCGCGCCGCGGCTGAGCTTCGCCGGCGCCGTCGACCTCCTCGTGCCCGAGGCGATGGGCGACGACGTCGTCGCGGTCGTGCGGGAGGGGCTCTCCAACGTCGCGCGACACGCCAAGGCGACGACCGCGACGGTCTCCGTCGTCGCCGACGAGGACCAGGTCACGGTGGAGGTCGTCGACGACGGCGTCGGCATGCCGGAGCACCGAGTTCGCGCGAGCGGCACCAGGAATCTCGAGGATCGTGCACAATCGTGGGGCGGCGACTGCGAGATCGCAGCCGCCGCGCCCCACGGCACGCGCCTGACCTGGCGCGCACCACTGCCGAGAGAAGGAGTGCGCGAGTGATCCGAGTGTTTCTCGTCGACGACCACGAGATCGTGCGGCGCGGCGTCGCCGACCTCATCAACGCCGAACGCGACCTCGAGGTGGTCGGCGAATCCTCCGACATCAAGCACACGATGCCCCGCATCGACGCGACGCGGCCCGACATCGCGGTGCTCGACGTGCGACTGCCCGACGGCAGCGGGATCGACCTGTGCCGCGACATCCGGTCGAAGTACCCCGAGCTGCACTGCCTCATGCTCACCGCGTACGACGACGACGAGGCGTCGACGACGGCCGTGCTCGCCGGCGCGTCCGGCTACGTGCTCAAGGACATCCGCGGGCAGGGCCTGCTCGAGGGCATCCGCCGCGTCGCGGCGGGCGAGCAGCTCGTCACCCGCGCGGTGGCCAAGCAGGTCGTCTCCGGCGTGACCGCCCGCGTCGCCCCGGAGGGCGACCCAGACGGGCTGTCCGTCCGCGAGCGCCAGGTGCTCGACCTCATCGCCGAGGGGCTCACGAACCGCCAGATCGGCGAGCAGCTCGAGCTCGCCGAGAAGACGGTGAAGAACTACGTCTCCGGCCTGCTCGCGAAGCTCGGGATGGAGCGGCGCACCCAGGCCGCCGTCTACGGCGCGCAGCTGCGCACCGACAAGCCGTAGCCGCGGGCGACCCCTCCCGCTCAGGGCCCCGCGACGCCGAGGGTCTCCGGCGGCACGGACGCGATCACGCGCGCGACGGGCAACGGCCCCGTCGCCGCCGCCTCGGCGATCGACGTCGCGAAGGCCTGATCGCCGATGCGATCGGCGGCGATCCACTCGGGCACGAGCTCGGGGGTGAGCAGGAGCGGCATCCGGTCGTGGATCTCGGCGAGCGCGCCGATGGCCGGCCGCGTCACGATCGTCGCGGTGAGGAGCCACGGCGCCTCGGGCGACGGCCGCCACCACTGGGCGAGGCCGGCCATCGTCAGCCGCGTGCCCCGCGCGTCGGCGATGAGGTGGGGCGTCTTCGCCCCGCGCTCCCCGCGCCACTCGTAGTAGGCGGTCGCGGGCACGACGCACCGGCGGCCCGCGAGCGCGGCCTTCCACATCGGGCGGTCGCCGAGCGTCTCGAGTCGGGCGTTGAAGGTCGGCACCGAGGTCGTCGCAGTGGGACTCCACGGCGGGACGAGTCCCCAGCGCGCCGGGGCGAGGATCCGACGCGGCGCGCCAGGCTCCCTCGTGGACTCGATGAGCACCGCGATCGTGTCGGTCGGGCGGATGTTCCAGTTCGGCAGCGCGGTGAGCGCGTCCTGCCAGTCACCGCCCTCCGCCACGTACGCCCGCACGAGCGCATCGATGCCGTCGTCGACGGCGAACCTCCCGCACACGGGATCATGCTCGCACGCCGGGGCGACACGCCGCCGGTCGCTCGGCGGCCAACTGGGTCAGACGACGCCGGTCGTGCCGAGGAGCCAGCCGATGCCGAACGTCGCCGCGAGCGCCGCGATACCGCCGAGCACGATGCGCACCGTCGGGCGCACGACGGGCGCCTTGCCGAGCCACGCGCTGAGGATGCCGGTGATGACGAGCGCCACGATGACCGAGGCGAAGGTGGCGATGACGCGGAACGGCTCGGGCGGGAGCAGGATCGCCGCGAGCGGGATCACACCGCCGACGGTGAACGCGAGCGCGGAGGAACCGGCCGCGGCGAGCGGGCTCACGACCGCCTGCTCGGTGATCCCGAGCTCGATCTCGAGGTGCGCCTCGAGCGCGTCACGATCGGTGAGCTCCCGCGCGACGAGGCGCGCCGTCGCCGGGCTCAGCCCCTTGGCCTCGTGGAGCTCGACGAGCTCCTCGAACTCGCCGTCCGGGTCGTCCGCGAGCTCCTGCCGCTCCTTCGCGATGAGCGCGCGCTGGCTGTCGCTCTGGCTGCTCACCGAGACGTACTCGCCGAGCGCCATCGAGATCGCGCCACCGACGAGACCGGCGACGCCGGCCGTGAGGATCGGCGCGACCGCGGTCCCGGCCCCGGCGACGCCGACGACGATGGCCGCGACGGAGACGATGCCGTCGTTGGCGCCGAGGACGCCGGCGCGGAGCCAGTTGAGCCGACCATGGATGTTGCCGGCGTGCGGCTCGTTCTGCTGCATGCGCCGATGCAATCACACGAGCGGCCGCCCCGCACCCGAGCGCAGGCTCACCTCATCCGCGTCGATGGCGCGCCAGCGGGGACCGTCGCCGCGATCGGGTGATGCACTAGCCTGACTCGCGGTGCGCCGCGGCCTCCGCGGCGAGACGAGGGGGTTCCTGGTGTCAGACACGTCGATCCGCGACGCCGAGTCGGCCGCGCTCCCGCGCGCCTCGCGCGCGGCGGTGAGCCTCTCCTACGCCGCGCAGGGCGCCGC